>Ga0163144_10024560_pt1 | contig 11817 bp, 10 predicted proteins | sample OliLak19BULKMAT1_FD_123175 | JGI IMG/M metagenome (GOLD analysis project Ga0163144, IMG submission 123175) | Freshwater microbial mat bacterial communities from Lake Vanda, McMurdo Dry Valleys, Antarctica - Oligotrophic Lake LV.19.BULKMAT1 | ecosystem: Environmental > Aquatic > Freshwater >... | reverse complement strand
CCAGCAATACCGACATGCTGAACTTGGGCAGGGTCGGCATGGCGCGCACCAAGATGGACCTGAAGAAGTGGAGCGAGGCCGCGCAGTTTGCGGGCCTGGTGACCGCTGGATACAACAAGAACGCGGACCGGGGCCTGGAGAGCCCTCGCCGGTGGAACAAACTCTGGCGGCTGGCGGACCAGATCGGAGCCTACACAGTCGCCACCGCGTACCGTACGATGAACGACCCGCGGGTGCTGGTCGCCGACGCCGGCCGCGGAGCATTCAACTCCGAAGTTCGGCTGTGGGTCACGAAGAAGTACACGGGTCTCACCAGCCCGATGCGTCTGGCCAGCAGCATCGAGGCGAACCTGATTCTCGCGGAGGCGCTCGCCCAGCAGAATCAGGTGCCGCAGGCCATGACGCTACTCAATGCCCGCCGTGCCGCAGCCGCCGTCAACCTGCCGCCGTTGGTCGCGACTACGCAGCAGGCAGCCATCAACCACGTGCTCGATGAACGACGGAAGGAGCTGAGCTTCGAAGGGGGGCATCGGCTCAACGATTTGCTGCGCTACAAGATCGCCTGGAAGGTTGGATCGAATCCGTTCACCAATCGCAACTACGGCACCACCACCTGCTGGCCGCATCCGACGGTGGAGACAAGCGGAGTATAGTCGCGCTTCGCCCACTCGCGTGAGGGAGACGAGCGGAGCGCCATCACGCGCTTCGCTCACCCCCTTGGGGTATTCGAGCTCGTTTTGCTTTCGCGTATCCCGTGAAAATCGTACGTCACCCCAACTTGTCGCAACAGGTCCACCAGTCGACCCAGGGCGAGCCCCATCACGGCGAAGTAGTCTCCGTGAATACGCTCCACGATGGTGGCCCCGTACCCCTGGATGCCATACGCTCCCGCTTTGTCCAGGGGCTCACCGGTCGCCACATACGACGTTATCTGCGCTACGGTGAGGGGCCGAAACGTCACCTCGACGCTCTCCACTCCCGAGGCCATGTCGTCGCCTCGCGCGACGGCCACAGCCGTGTGTACCGTGTGCGTACGACCGCCGAGCCGGGTCAACATGCGACAGGCATCGAACGCATCGGTCGGCTTGCCGAGCAACTCCCCATCGATCACGACGATCGTGTCGGCGCCGATGACCACCGCGTCGGGAAACTGGACGGCCAGCGTGCGCGCCTTTTCGCGCGCCAGTCGCTCGGCGTGCGGCTGTGGTGACTCGTGCGGCAGGTACGACTCATCGATGTCGGCCGGTCGCACATCGTGAGCGATACCGATGAGCGCGAGCAGTTCGCGTCGCCGCGGGGACTGGGAGGCGAGAATAATTCGCGGCGCGCTCATCGTTCCAGCCAGAGCGTGACGGGACCGTCGTTGACCAGATCGACCGACATGGATGCGCCGAACTCTCCCGTCTCCACACGTGTGCCGGTTGCCCGTAGCAGTGCGACAAATCGTTCGTAGAGGGGAATGGCGACATCGGGGCGCGCCGCGTCGATAAAGGAGGGTCGCCGCCCCTTGGAGGCGTCCCCATAGAGCGTAAACTGGGAAACCACGAGCAGGCTCCCGCCCACGTCGCCTAACGCGAGATTCATCTTGTCGGTGGCGTCCTGGAAGACGCGGAGTCCCACCACCTTCTCCGACATCCAGCGCAGCTTCTCGTCCGAATCATCGTGGGTGAACCCCACCAGCAGCACGAAACCCCGCTCGATGGCGCCCGAAACACGGCTCGCACCGTCGTCACTCAAGATGCGCACTTCACCGCGCGCGACGCGTTGGACCAGCACTCGCATCTGTCAGCACACGCTCGGCAGACGATTCACGACTCCCGCGACTTAAGCCAGCGCAGGGTGAACGCGGCGGTCGACATTCCGGCGATGGGCGCCGCCCAGTACACCCAATGCGAGTCCCACCGCCCGCCGATGAGGGCAGGGGCCAGCGAGCGCGCCGGATTCATTGACGCGCCGGTGAGTGGCCCACCCATCAGCACGTCGAGGGCGACGGCCATACCAATGGTGACGGCCGCACCGCCACCACCCCATCGCTCGTCGGACGTCGCGCCCACCACCGACGCCATGAGCACGAAGGAGAGCCAGAACTCGATCGCGAAGGCGGCTCCCGTCGACACACTCGGAATGGTCGCGCCCAGGTTGGACACATTGCCTAACGTGGCCAGCAGCAGGAGCGAGCCGAGGGAGGCCCCCGCACACTGGGCAACGATGTAGGGGATCGCCTCTTTCGCCGGGAACTTGCCGGTGAGGGTGAGCGCCACAGTCACGGCCGGGTTGATGTGCGCCCCCGAAATCCCTCCGATGGCGGCAATGAGCACCGTGACCAGAAAGCCCCACGTGAGGGCGATTCCCGTCAGCCCCAACGCACCCTGCGTGATGGCATTGGTCATCACACACCCCGTCCCCAACACCAGCAGGAGACAGGTGCCCAGCGCCTCGGCACCCAGACGGCGAGTCAGGGTGGGAGTGGTGTTGTCACTCATGCGGAGTCTGAGAAGTCGGAGTTCGAGGAGACGAGTTTGGAGAAGACGGAGTCTGAGAAGACGGAGTCTGAGAAGACGAGTTTGGAGAGGACGGAGTCTGAGAAGACGAGTTTGGAGAGGACGGAGTCTGAGAAGACGGAGTCTGAGAAGACGAGTTTGGAGAAGACGGAGTCTGAGAAGACGAGTTTGGAGAAGACGAGTTTGGAGAACACGAGAGGATGCGCACTCCCCTTCTCGTCTTCTCGTCTTCTGAGAACTCGTCTTCTCAGACTCCGTCTTCTCGTCTTCTGAGAACTCGTCTTCTGCATCTATTCCACCGTTACCGACTTGGCCAGATTTCGTGGCTGATCGACGTTGGCGCCGCGTTTGACGGCGACGTAGTAACTCAGCAGCTGCAAGGGGACCGATGCCAGAATCGGCATCAGGATGTCGATGGTTTCCGGGATGCGGAACTCGTAGTCGAGCTGACCCTCCAGCGCGGGCTCGTCGCGCGACGTGACGGCGATCACGCGCCCCTTTCGTGCTTTCACCTCGTGCACATTGGACGTAATCTTTTCGAACACCGAGTCGTGCGTGGCGATGAATACCACCGGCATCATTTCGTCGATGAGCGCGATGGGGCCGTGCTTCATCTCGGCCGCCGGATAGCCTTCGGCGTGGATGTAGCTGATTTCCTTCAGCTTGAGCGCGCCCTCCAGCGCCACCGGGAAATTGTAGCCTCGCCCTAAATACAGGAAGTTGCTCGCCCGCTTGAACTCTTCGGCCAGGTTCTCGATTTCTTCGGCACGATCGAGGATCTGCTGCAGCTGTCCGGGAAGCGCGCGCATACCGTCGATGATTTCGCGTCCGCGCAGCAGCGACAGGTCGCGCAGACGGCCCAGCTTGAGCGTGAACAGCAGAAGGGCGACCACCTGGCTGGTGAAGGCCTTGGTCGAGGCCACGCCGATCTCGGGACCGGCGTGGATATAGATTCCACCGTCTGCCTCGCGGGCGATGGTCGACCCTACCACGTTCACGATGCCTAACGTGCGGGCGCCACGCCGCTTGGCCTCACGCATGGCGGCCAGCGTATCCGCCGTCTCACCGGACTGCGAAATCACGATGCAAAGCGTACGCTCGTCCACAACGGGATTGCGGTAGCGGAACTCCGAGGCGTACTCCACTTCGACCGGAATCCGGGCGAGTTCTTCCAGCATGTGCTCGCCGATCAGCGCCGAGTGCCAGCTCGTGCCGCAGGCCGTGATCACGATGTTGGTGAATCCGAGCAGCTCCTCGTCGGTCAAGTTGAGCCCGCCGAGTTTGGACGTGCCTTCGTCGTCCAGCAGGCGCCCTCGCATGGTGTTCTCGATGGTCGACGGCTGCTCGAAGATTTCCTTGAGCATGAAGTGTGCATAGCCGCCGCGCTCGATCTGGCCCAGATCCCAGTCGATCCGCGACACTTTTTTCGTCACCTCGACTGCGTCCAGATCGACAATGCGATAGCCGTTCCTGTCGAGCACCGCCATTTCGCCGTCATCCAGGTACACCACCTGTCGGGTATGCGCCAGAATCGCCGACACATCGCTGGCGATGAAATACTCGTCTTCGCCAAGACCCACCAAGAGCGGGCTGCCCTTGCGCGCGGCAACGATCTTGTGCGAGTCGACGCTGGATATCACGGCGATTCCGTACGTGCCCTCCACCTGGCGAAGGGCTTGTATGACCGCGTCTTCGAGATTCCCTTCGAAAAATTCCTCGATCAAGTGCGCCAGCACTTCGGTGTCGGTATCGGACCGGAACTCGTATCCGCGTCCCTTGAGCATCTTCTTGAGGACGTTCGCGTTCTCGATGATGCCGTTGTGCACCACCGCAATGGAGCCATCCTGGCTCATGTGCGGGTGCGCATTCGCCTGATTTGGCGGACCGTGAGTGGCCCAACGTGTGTGCGCAATGCCGGTCGTGCCGGACACCGGCGCCGATGCCAGCAGCGACTCGAGCTTGGCAATCTTGCCGGCCTCTTTCACCGTTTCGACGCCCTTGCCATTCATGACGGCGACACCAGCGGAGTCGTACCCGCGATATTCCAGCCGTTTCAACCCCTCGAGCAAGAGGGGTGTCGCCACCTTGGATCCTACGTAACCGACGATGCCGCACATAGTATTTCCGAAAGGATTACACTGACAGCGCGTCGAGCGGCGCGCGACAGCGACGAACAAGTTCCCACGCCCCTTCTTCTGTTGGCGCCTCTGCGATCACACGGACGATCGGTTCGGTGCCGGACGGTCTGACATGAACCCAACGGTCGGTCCACGTGAGTCGAAGCCCGTCCTGAGTATCGGTCGCTGCCTCCGGAAAGGTGGAGCGAAGCGAGGTGTACACTGCGTCGAGCGGAGCGTTCGGTCGACTCAGCTTGTCCTTCACAATGCGATACTGCGGATACTGCGCGACAACTGCAGACAGTGTGCCGTTGGTCTCGTGCAACAACTGAAGAACGAGCGCGACGGCGAGCGGAGCATCTCGGCCAAGATGAAGATCGGGAAGAATCACTCCACCGTTGCCCTCTCCGCCCACTACCGCACCCACATTTCGCATGGTGAGCGCAACATTGACCTCGCCGACGGGGGCGAGAATGACGTCGCATTCCGCCTCGGCCGCGACGTCGGTGACGATGCGGGAGGTGGACAAGTTGGTGACAACGGGTCCGCGCCTACGCGCCAGCACCACACGTGCGGCAAGGGCGAGCGTGTAATCCTCACCAATGGCCTTTCCCTGCTCCGAAACGAGCGCTAGGCGATCGACGTCGGGGTCCGTTGCAAATCCGACCACGGCACCCGACCGAATCACCAGCGCCTCGAGCTCTCCCAGGTTTTCCGCGACGGGTTCGGGGGGACGATGAAAGCGACCGTGCGGCTCAAGGTTGATCGACGCCACCGTACAGCCGAGCCGTTCGAGCAGACTCGGCATAATGGTAATGCCAGCGCCGTGACAGGTGTCGAGCGCCACGTGAAACTTTCGCTTCCGAATTCCCGCCACATCAAGGTACGGAAGGGCGAGAATCGCCGCGATGTGTCGTTCGATCGCAGCATCATCTTGTGTCACAAGCCCAAGCGTGTTCCATGTGGCGCGTGGAATGTCGCGCTCGAGGAAATCGCGCATGGCGGCTCCCTCTGTGGCGTCGAGAAACAGCCCGCTCGGTCCGATGAATTTGAGCGCATTCCACTCCACCGGGTTGTGACTCGCCGTTATGGCCAGGCCACCCGCAGCGTGGTGGTGCTCGACCGCCAGTTGCACCGTGGGCGTTGGCACCATGCCGATGTCGATGATATCGGCACCCACTGATTGAAGTCCGGCGACCACGGCGCGATGAAACATGGGCCCCGAGACCCGACTGTCGCGTCCGACAACAATGGAGCGCGAGGTGGATCGAGATACGGAATACGCGCCGAATGCTGCGGCGAATTGAGTGGCGATCTCTGGCGTGAGCCCTGCTCCGACCCGTCCTCGGACGCCAGACACGCTCACCATCAGCCCTTCAAACGACATGCAGTACTCCGTGGGCAAGCGGTCTAAGGTAGCGCGGAACTATATGTAATCAAGTGACTTACGACGTGACGTACATCACAACCGGGCCGAATCCAGACGTCTCGATTGTTGGCAGCTCTAACGTCGGCCACTGCGGTGCCCGATCGATGAACGGTGAACCAGCGAACGTCTGCTGCTCTCGCAACTGATATTTGCGTGGTAGACGCGCGAGTGACGATTTCTTTTCGCTTAACGTACGCCCATCGGGGTCAGGCCGCCTAACGTACTTCCTTCGTGCATGGCTGATTTGTCGATGGCGCCCGAGTCGATGGCGATCATGAATGCATCGATCACCGACGGGTCGAACTGCGCTCCCGCGCACCGCCTCAGTTCGCTCAGCGTGGCCTTCAGAGGCACACCCGGACGATACGGACGCACACTGGTCATGGCGTCGAAGGTATCGGCAACTGCGGCTATGCGGGCCTCGAGGGGAATATCGAAGCGGGCCAATCCGTCAGGAATCCCGCGTCCGTCGAAGCGCTCGTGATGCGAACGCACGATGCTCAGCGACATGGGCATGTCGGTGAGCAGGGGCGACAGAATACGCCAGCCCACCACCGGATGCGTCATGATGTGCTGATACTCGTCGTCGCTGAGCGGCCCCGCCTTGTTGAGCACTGCCTCGCGCACGCCGATCTTCCCGATGTCGTGCACCTTGCCACCGAGTTCGATTTGCCGAACGACGTCACTTCCGAGACCGAGCGTGCGGGCGATGCCGGAGGAATATATGGAGACCCGCAGCGAATGGCCGTGCGTGTACGGGTCCTTGACTTCGAGTGCTTCGGCCAGCGATTGAACGGAGGCGAGAAAGAGCTCTTCGAGGCGGCGCGCCTGCACGGCCACTTTTTCTTCTAACAACTCCTGGTAGCCCCGATTCTCGAGAATGAGACGCCGCTTCTCTAGGGCCTGACGCACCCGGGCCCGCACCTCTTCCAGGTGGAAAGGTTTGGTGAGATAGTCCATCGCTCCGACCGCGAGGCAGTTCACCGCTGTGCTCACATCGGCCACGGCAGTAATCAACATGACTGCGGTGTCGGGATACCGGGCTCGGATTTCTTTGAGCAGTCCGATGCCGTCCAGCTCGGGCATGTGCAGATCGGTCAAGACCAGCGGAGCGCGGCGACGCTCGAGCGCGGCGAGCGCTTCGACCCCCGATCCCGCTTCTTCGCAGTCGAAACCATCTCCCTGCATCAGCCGCGTGAGCACTCGGCGGAGGTGCGGCTCGTCATCCACAATGAGGCAGCGAAGCGTTTCGCCGACGATCGGTGTTGCAGATAGCTGTGTCATATAGACTGGTTCACTGGCTACATCCCACCCGAAGCATTACAGAAGCTGAGCGACCTGCGCTGTCGTGACATCCCGCATCGTGTATCTTGACGATCCTTCCCCTCTCTCTCCTTCGCATGTCGCGCATCTTCGACGAAGATCTCAAGTACTCGTTCGGCACCAAGGCCGTGCATGCCGGGCAGCGCCCCGACCCCACCTCGGGCGCCATCATGACGCCGATCTTCCAGACGTCAACCTACGCACAACCCGCGCTGGGGGTAAACAAAGGATACGAGTATGCGCGGGGCAAGAATCCCACGCGTGAGGCGCTCGAGCGCAACATTGCGGCGTTGGAAGGTGGCATTCACGGTTTCGCTTTCGCTAGCGGCATGGCAACGGTCGACTCGATTATGAAGCTATTCAAATCTGGCGACCGAATCGTGTGTGCAGACAATATGTACGGTGGCACGCCCCGACTGTTCGATCGGATCCTCGTCAATCTTGGGCTCTCGTTCACATACGTCGACACACGCGACCCCCAGGTCGTGGCCGACGCCATGACACCCGACGTGAGGGCGATTATCGTCGAGACGCCGACCAATCCCCTCATGTGGATCACCGATCTTGCCGCCGTCGGAGAAGTCGCCAAACGGCACGGCGCGCTCTTCGTTGTCGACAACACCTTTGCGACGCCGGTCTTCCAGCGACCGTTGGAATTCGGCGCCGACATTGTCTACCATTCGACCACCAAGTACCTAAACGGTCACAGCGATATGGTGGGGGGCTGTGCCGTGGTGAACGACGACGAGTTGGCCGCACGACTTCAATTCATCCTGAACGCCGCTGGCGCAGTTCCAGGTCCCTTCGACGCCTGGCTCGTCCTGCGCGGCACCAAGACGCTGCACCTGCGCATGGCCGCGCACGATGCCGGAGGACGACGGGTGGCGGACTGGCTGGCCGGATCGATGGGTGAAGAGCGCGTATTCTATCCGGGACTCGCGTCTCATCCGCAACACGCGCTGGCGGCCAGGCAGATGACGGGCTTCGGGGGAATGATCTCGATCGAGTTGGGATCGCGAGCCGCTGCCGAAAGCGTGGTCAATCGCCTGAAAGTCTTCACGCTGGCCGAATCGCTGGGTGGCGTGGAGAGCCTCGTCTGTCATCCAGCCTCGATGACGCATGCCTCCGTTGCGCCCGAGCGACGCGCTCGCCTGGGAATCAGCGATGGTTTGGTCCGATTCAGCGTTGGCATTGAAGATGTGAGCGACTTACTCGCCGACATCGAGGGCGCGTTCCACGAACTGAATATCTGAGTGCGGGTGGTTGGCTGTCGCGCCCGGGTCTCAGGCGACACCTTCTGCGCGATGGGCCCGTAGAGTCTGAAAGCGTTCCAACGCTTCGTTGCCGAGCGCGTTTCGCCCTCCGTCTTCATAGCGAGTTCCGTCATGACCGATCGTGTAAAACTGACCGACATCTCCTCCGCCTCGTGGGAGCATCCTGCCGATCGCGCCGCCCTCAACACGCTGCGCTCTATTCCGGGGTTCGATCAGGTCGTGCGGAAGGTGGCCGCATACTTTGGCGAGCGCGGCGTGCGCCAACTGTTTCTGGCCAATGCGGTGCGTGTGAGTCCGACCCAGCGCCCCAAGCTGTGGGCGCAGTATCTCGAGGTGATCGAGACGCTTGACTGGCCTCAGGTTCCCGAATTGTACGTCACGCAGACGCCGCTCGTAAACGCGGCCGCAGTGGGTTTCGACAGGCCCTTCATCGTGCTCAACTCGGGGATGCTCACTCTCCTGAATGAAGACGAGCGCCGCGATATCCTTGGCCACGAGCTGGGGCATATTATGAGCGGGCACACCACGTACACCACGATCGCGATCATCATCCTCACGCTGGGCATCAACAACCTTCCCTTCCTCGCCGGCCTCGCCCTTCTTCCCTTTCAACTCGCCCTCATGGAGTGGTATCGAAAGGCGGAGCTCTCGGCCGACCGGGCGGGGTTGCTGGTTACGCAGGATTTGCGGGTGTCGGCCAGCACCTTTCTCAAGATGGCGGGGGGGGGCGCCGGAGACGACGAGATCAGCGTCGATGCCTTCCTGGAGCAGGCTGCAACATACGAAACGCAGGGAGACTTCGCGGACAAGGTCTGGCAGGTGATCAACACCGCATTTCGGACTCACCCCTTTGGAACCGTCCGGGCGGCGGAGCTGCAGCGGTGGGTGCAGGGGGGCGAGTATGACAAGATTATCCTGGGCGATTATCGAAGGCGAGGCGATGCCTCGGCGCCACCTCTCTCCTCGGACATCGAGGACGCCGTGGGCTATTACGGACAGCAGGCGCGCGGCGCCATGGACTCCATCGAAAGTGTCTTCGACCGTGCGAAGGACGCGTTCAACAGCGCATTCAAGGGATCGTCTGGGACGTGAAGATTCTTCTCTTGGGAAGCGGGGGGCGTGAACACGCGATCGCATGGAAGCTGTTGCAGGATGATGGCGGGCTCGAATTGGTAGCCGCTCCCGGGAATCCCGGAATCGAATCACTCGGCCGCTGCGTTCCGGTCAATCCGACCGACGTGGCGGCCGTTGTCGCGCTGGCCCAGAGCGAGCGACCAGACCTGGTGGTTATCGGGCCGGAGGCACCCCTGGCAGCCGGAGTCAGTGATGCGCTTCGAGACGAAGGCTTTCGAGTCTTCGGACCGTCGAAGGCGGCGGCGCAGCTCGAATCGTCAAAGCGTTTCGCCAAGGAAGTGATGTTTGCGGCAGGCATTCCTACGGCGGGAGCATCGTGGCATCTCGACGCAGCATCGGCGAAGGTCGCGATTCGCCGACGCGGTGCTCCCGTGGTCGTTAAGGCGAGTGGTCTAGCCGCCGGAAAGGGAGTTATTGTGGCTCAGACGCTCGCGGAGGCCGAACTCGCCGTCGACCGGATGTTCGATGGAGCATTTGGTGACGCCGGGTCGGAAGTGCTGGTCGAGGAATGCCTGGAGGGTGAGGAAATCTCTCTGTTTGCCATCACCGACGGGGAGCACTTCGTAACTCTAATGGCGTCGCAGGATCATAAACGGCTTTTGGAAGGCGATGTGGGACCCAACACCGGAGGCATGGGAGCATACGCGCCAGTCACCGTAGCCACGGTCGAAGTCTTGGCAGAGGTTTCGCGAGATATCATCACTCCGACGCTTCTGGAAATGCGCAACCGTGGTACTCCCTTCACGGGGCTCCTCTACGTGGGACTCATGCTCACCTCCGAGGGACCGAAAGTCATCGAGTACAACTGTCGATTTGGCGACCCGGAAACGCAGGCGGTGCTCCCAATGCTCCGCGATAGTCTCCTCGACCTCTTGATGCAGGCCTCGGAGGCTGGCGGGATGCGACGCTCTGCCCAGCCAGAAGTTCGTGAGGGTGCGTCCGTGACGACGGTGGTAGCCTCTCCGGGATATCCCGATGCACCGATTACTGGAGCACAAATAGTGCTCCCAGATGAACCGTATGGAGTAACTATTTTTCACGCCGGTACGAGGCGGAATGAAAATGGCACCTTGGTAACTGCGGGTGGGCGGGTATTCGCGGTTACGGCCGTGGCCGGGAGCATAGAATCGGCGCAGCAAGCGAGCGCGGCGGTCGCCGGAGCAATTGAATTCCCCGGTAGAATGCTCCGCCGAGACATTGCATGGCGTGAGATGGCTCGGCGTGCCGGAGCTTCCTGAGGTCGAGACGATCGCGCGCGAACTGCACGATCGCCTTACCGGACGCACCATTGTCGAAACGCAGGTCGTTCGGAGCGACGTGTTGCGCGAGGTGACGCCGGACCGGTTGGCGCAGTGTTGTCTCAATGCGGTGATTCTTGGCGTTGGGCGGCGTGGAAAGTCGGCGGTGATACGGCTCTCGGGCGCGGCCTTCCTCGTCATCCAGCCCCGATTCACGGGGGCTGTTCTTCTCCATGATCCGGGCACTCTGGCGAGCCACGACGCCTACTCCACGATCGAGTGGTTGCTGGCCGACGGAGGACGCTTTCGCTACCGCGATGTGCGTCGTTTAGGCACGGTGACACTTCTCGACACGGCCGGCATCGCGGCGTACGACGCGCGCATTGGCGACGAGCCTCTTGACCCAGCCTTTACCGCGGACCGATTATCGGTGCTTCTTCGGGGCTCTCGTGCGGCCGTCAAAAAGGTGCTCATGGACCAGCGTGTACTGGCGGGGGTGGGGAATATCTACGCAAACGAAGCGCTCTGGATTGCGGGCGTGGATCCCTCTCGATCGGCCCGTTCGCTGTCGGCAGACGAGGTGTGCACGTTGCACCAGGCGCTGGTGCGAACGCTGGTCGCGTCGATTGGCGCGCGTGGCACGACCTTTCGCGACTATCGCGACCCGTCGAATCGGCTGGGTGGATTTGCCTCGCAACTGCAAGCGTACGGTCGCGGCGGTGCCCCCTGCACGCGCTGCGGGACCACACTCGTCGAGACGCACGCGATCGACGGGCGATCCACCGTCTTCTGCTATCGATG
>Ga0163144_10024558_pt1 | contig 11818 bp, 6 predicted proteins | sample OliLak19BULKMAT1_FD_123175 | JGI IMG/M metagenome (GOLD analysis project Ga0163144, IMG submission 123175) | Freshwater microbial mat bacterial communities from Lake Vanda, McMurdo Dry Valleys, Antarctica - Oligotrophic Lake LV.19.BULKMAT1 | ecosystem: Environmental > Aquatic > Freshwater > Lake... | reverse complement strand
TTACGCGTACAGGGCGTTTCGCAGCGTTCGCCATTTGACATTGAAACGGTGGCACCGGTGGGCTGTGAGGTGATGTTAAGGGCCTATGTCGAACCACGAGTGATGGTGGCGCAGCCGGTGCTGAGCGTTGCAATAATAGCGAGCAAAAGCAGTGCTGGTGTTTTCATGTGGGACGCCTTTCTTTGTTGAGGTGATCTTTAGTCGGAAATTCGCTACTTGCTCAATCACGCTCCGCCTGGGATCGTTCAGCTTAAAGTTACGCGCGGATGCAATCCGGCCACGCTTCGCGTTAGCTTAAAAGGCAACGTTATAGAGGCAAGCTGTGCACGAATGTTGACCCTTAAACTCAGCGCGCAGATCGAAATGCGAGAGATTGATCGACCAAAATCCAGCTATCTCGTTTACAGCCATCAGAACGACTAGCCCGGGCGCGCGTTTCACGCTGATTTTTTTGAGTTTCGTTAGTTCGATGATTATTCATAGCCTCGCGCTGGATTACTTGACATACTTTTGGCAAGCCCTCGTCGATGCTCATCGCATGGGCGCAGATATCAGCGCCCCAGCTTTCAACTTTGGCTTTCCTTGATTTAGAAATGGCATAAGACAAACTGGGAACTACTGCTGCAATTGTCCAATTGTCCAATTGACGGTTGGCGCCTCACGCCTAGCCTTGAAAATCGCTAGCCAAGCGCTATTTCAACTTAAATCGCAGTCTGTAACCGGATAATTTCGCTATGTTGACCTGGCTCTCTGAAAAATATCGCCGCTTCCATGCCAGCCGCTATCCGTGGCAGGAATCTTGGTTCCAAGCAGCGCTGCACCGTTTGCCGGCACTTAAGCGCTTAAACACTGCGGAGGTGTCGCGCTTACGTCAGCTGGTGAAGGAATTTTTGGTCGACAAACAGTTTCACGCTGCGCTGGATTTCAGTTTGACCGAGAGCTTGAAGGTGAAAATTGCCACGCTCGCATGTTTGCCCGCGCTTTATTTGGGCTATGGGGTGATGAGCGGCTGGTATGACATTGTCGTGTACCCGGAAGCGTTCATCGCGCAGCGCAGCAAGATCGATTCGGGCACTGGCGTCGTACACGAATATGAGGAAACGCTGGCGGGTGAAGCCTGGCAGCGCGGGCCGATTGTGCTGTCCGCCGCTGACATTGAGCGCGATTTCGCCCATCCTGAAATTGGCCATTCGGTAGTGCTGCACGAAATTGCGCACAAAATCGATGGGCTTGACGCCGCCGTCGATGGCGTGCCACCGCTACCAAGGCGTGAGGCGCGGCTTTTTGCCGAGCGCCTGATGTGGGCGTTTGACGATCTCAATCAGCGCATCGCGCTTGGCCAGCCGCACTTCATTAGCGCGTACGCGGCGCAAAGTCCGGTTGAGTTTTTCGCCGTCGCTACTGAAAGCTATTTTTTGAATCCAGATCGCTTAGAGGCGGAGTTTCCAGCGCTTTACCCGTCATTTCAGGGCTTTTACAAGCCAGAAAATTGGCTACGCCCCGGATAGATTAGGCCGCGCTGTTAGGCTGCACAGCGGCGCAGTGCTGTGCAATAAATTGCTCGTGGCTGGGCATTGCGCCCGCAGCGCGTTCGAACAAATCCTGCATGCCGGCTAGCATGTTGCTAATCGCTTCGCTTTGCTCTAAATCGACCAGCGGGTGGTAGCGCTTGGGTATCACGTTTTGCCCGAGCAGCACCTGCACCCAGCTGGATTCAGTAAATAGCTCCTCGCCTTCCCGAGTGAAGCGGCCATATTCGCTAAATAGTTCGAGCTTGTGCGCTAAGGTGTCGGGAATAGCCATGTTTTGACACTGGCGCCAAAAATCGCTGTCGCTACGCTCGGTCGCTTTGTAGTGCAGCACCAAAAAATCGCGGCTGCGCACGAACTCAAACTGCACCTGCCGATTGTATTCGGCAACGCTGATCGGGTTGAAATCAGTGTCGGGGAAAAACGCCATTAGCTTCGACAAGCTCGATTGAATAAAGTGAATGCTGGTGGATTCCAGTGGCTCTAAAAACCCGGATGAAAGCCCAATCGCGACGCAGTTTTTGTTCCAAAACTGCTTGCGCATGCCGGTCACAAATTTTAAGGGGCGCGGTTCGGCCAGCGCTTTGCCATCCAGATTTTCCAGCAGCGTGGACTGCGCTTTTGCATCGCTAATAAAATCCGCCGCATACACGTAGCCGTTGCCGATTCGATGTTGCAGCGGAATACGCCACTGCCAGCCAGCCGCGCGCGCGGTGGAGCGCGTGTAGGGTGTGAGCGTAGCCGCACTTTCGCAGGGCACTGCAAGCGCTCGGTTGCAGGGCAAGAAGTGCGTCCATTCTTCATAGCCGGTTTTCAGCGCGCTTTCGATCAGCAGGCCGCGAAAGCCTGAGCAATCCAGGTACAGCTCGCCTTTTACGACCTGCCCGCTTGCCAGCGTAACTGAATCAATAAAACCTGACTCTGCTTTTAGGGCAACGTCCACCACCTTGCCTTCAATTCGGTACACGCCGCGCGCCTCTGCAAGCGTGCGCAGGTATTTTGCGTACAGCCCAGCATCAAAATGAAAGGCATAGTGAATGTTGCTAAGCGGGGAGTCCGGCAAGTTCGATGCGCGCATAAATTTGCCTTTGCGCGCGGCCACCGTGTTGAAAGTGTAGCTATCAAGCGGCTGTGTGCCACCTGCCATGCGCTGCTTGAGCCAGTATTGGTAAAATGGCACCACGCCTAAATCGCGCCCGCCAACCGCGCCGAAAGCGTGCGTGTAGCGGTGCCCTAAGCGCAGCCAGTCGACAAACTCAATACCCAGTTTGAAGCTGCCCTGGGTTTTTCTAATGAAATCATCCTCATCAATGCCCAATGCCGCGTTGAAGCTGCGGATCTGTGGAATAGTGGCTTCACCCACGCCGACCGTGCCGATTTCTTCGGATTCAATCAAACAAATGTCGACCCGTTTTTGTAGCTGTTTAGATAGCGCGGCGGCGGCCATCCAACCGGCAGTGCCACCGCCAACGATTACGATCTTTTGGATCGCCTTACTTTGCACATTTGCATTCATCAAATCTAAGCTCATCCATCAGGGTTCTTCAACAACGAAAACGACCGCAGTTCGGGCTGGCACGCTAAATTCTGCGAGCTCAGCATTAAAACGCGCATCTGCAAGCCGTGCATCATTTGCAACGGCGGCCCGCTGCACCGGGTGCAGCAAATAGCGCAATCCTATTTCGCTTGGCGCGGAAATTATATGCGGGGCAATGTCAACGTTAATGAAAAATGCTAAACGCTTGAAGCCCGCATTTGGTAAATCTAAGCCGTCAAGAATGCCCGCTAGCACGGTCGGAATTTGCGCCGCGCCGGTGTTAATAAATTTCAGGCGCTTATTGATTGCTGGGGCATCGGGCAGACGCAGCAGCTGCGTGCTGGCGCGGATTTGCATCAGCTCTAAAAAACGATCGCGCGTCCACTGAATATCCGCTGCGCTAGGTTTGAGTGCAGCATTGGCCAGCAGCGGCTTAAAGATCGCATAGTTCGCGCCGTTATCCGATTTCGGCGGCAGGCCGGTGCCAAAATAGTTGTCGTTAAAGCGCCAGTCAATGCGATTAAACCAATCACCAGAATCGTAGCTGTTGCGATCCAATGACTTACTTCGAAGGCCCTCCATTCCGGCGTGGATGTAGGGAATGCCCTGGCTGAGCAGCACGCTGGCAGCACCCAATATTTGCACCCGCGCGCGCTCACTGCTGCTGGTTTCAATGGGCAGCTTTAGCACGTTGAGGTCAAACAGCGTTGGGTTATCGTGATTTTCCACGTAGTTCACCACTTCAAACGGCTGCTGCACGTAGCCTGCGGGCTGGCCGGCATAGTCAAACTGGGAAAGCGTGCGGAGCTGGCCTTGATAATCAGTCATTTTATAGCTGGCAATGGAGCCCGCTAAGCCCAGACGCATCAAATCTGCGGCTTTCAGCAGCTCAATTCTGCTTGCGACATTGCTGGCACCGTTAAGCCCGTTGCTGGCGCTGTTCAACGCGTTTGGAGCGTAGTGCAGGCCGTTCAAAAAGCCTTGTCGGCGCACGATGTCCAAGCCGCTATCGCAGCAGCCACCGCCGCGTGCAGCATCTCTCGCGCGATCGCTAAAGCTTGCAATGCCGCTGCCAGCTAGTGACAATTGCGCGGCCTGCACGAAGCGCTGATTATTCGCTACCTCACCAAAATTCCAGCCCTCGCCGACTAACTGCACCGGCCTGCCCGCTGCGGCGTCCACCGCTTTTTGCAGCGCCAGCATTTCGCTAAGCGGCTGGTGCCCCATCAGATCAAAGCGAAACGAGTCGATACGGTAGTCGCGCACCCAGCGCACCGCGGTATCAATCATCAGCTTAGCCATCATGGCGTGTTCGGTGGCGGTGTTTTCGCAGCAGGTGGAGCGCTCAACTTCGCCCTGCAAATTCAGGCGATGGTAGTAGCCAGGCACAATTCGATCCAACACGGACTGCGCTTGCTGGCCCGAATGCGACGTGTGGTTGTACACCACATCCATACCAACGCGCAGGCCGGTGCGGTGCAGCGCCTCGACCATGGCGCGAAACTCCCTCACCCGCACCGCGCCGGCATTGGCATCACTCGCGTAGCTGCCTTCTGGCGCGCCAAAGTGTTTGGGGTCATAGCCCCAGTTGTAGCAATCGCTAGCGCGGCTTTGCGCCGCTCTAGCCTGCTGTGCTTCGCTATCAGGGGCGGCATTTGGAATTTCCGGGCTTTCGCAGCCAACCTCTGGAACGGTGGCAAAATCAAATACCGGCAGTAAATGGACATCGGTCAGGCCAGATTTTTGCAAGGCTGCCAAATGCCGCATGCCGTTTGATTGGGTATCGGTAAACGCCAGATATTTGCCGCGCAAAGCGGCCGACACGCTGGCATCGTTCACGGAAAAATCCCGCACGTGCAGCTCGTAAATCGACATATCGGTGGCCTCTGCCAATACTGCGGGCCGCTTGTTTTCCGCCCAGGCTTCGGGCATCAAGCCGGGGGCGTTTAGATCGGCGATGTAACTGCGCTCGCCACCCGCGTTCAAGCTGATCGAATACGGATCACTAACCAAATTACGTACTTGGCCGGTGCCGCGCGCATACACGTCGACCAAAAATTGATAGCTAGCACCGCTTAGATCCGAATCCGCCCGCGCGCTCCACACGCCGCTTGCGGAATCTTTTCGCATTGCTACTAAACGCTTTGCGGGTGAAGCTGCATCAGCATACAGGCAAACCGAAACAGCGCTTGCCGTCGGTGCCCACAGCTTAAACTGCGTTTCGACATTACTGATAGTTACGCCAAAATCTTGCTGCAGCACGGCCTTTGGCGCGTAAAAAGCATCAATAAAACCGGCGTGTTGTACGGCGGTGGCGTCTTTGATGCGGCCGCGACTATCCTCATGCACCAGCAGCAGCTGGCCTTGCAGTAGCGCTGCAATTGCGGCTTGATCGCCTGCGGGTATTCCCAACAAAACGCCGGATTCGCCCAAATACTTGAAGCGCGTATTCAGTGCGTCAGGAATTGCTGAGCGCAGCACGCTCAGCGCAAAAGTGCGCTGTGCGCCGCTCACTTTTCTGCCAACCAGCGCCACCACATTACCGGTGCTGGAATACACCAGCTTGAACCTGCCGCTGGCATCTCGTGCAGGCCATCGCAGCATGGACTGGTCTAGCCAAACTGCGCGCGCGTCCGTGCCGCTCATGGAGGCGCCGCTCAGCACAGTGCTTGCCGGGCCTTGGCAGTCGGCAAGCTCAGCAGGCGCTGCGTCTGCGCTCATACTTATCGCGAGCAACGTGGCAGCTAAAAACATCCGAAGGCCTTGAGCTGACATTTTGATTCTCCAAATTGACTGAAACTGCCCTAGCAACGCGCTGGGTGGGCTACCCTACTTGGCGATTAGAGCTAGAACTCGATTTTTTCTGATGAATACGATTGCAGCAAGCCTTCGCGGATGGCGCTCCAGCTAAGCTCTAGCGCAATCGCAAGATTGCTGCCAAAGCCTTCACATTCGTCAAAACGAATCTAAATAAACCAGCCTTCCACGGAGCTCAATTTGAACACCAAACCGACCTTAAGCTTTTGGCAGATCTGGAATATGTGCTTTGGCTTTTTAGGCATTCAAATTGGCTTTGCGCTGCAAAACTCCCACGTCAGTCGAATTTTCCAAACGCTCGGCGCAAAAATTGATGAGATTCCACTGCTGTGGATTGCCGCGCCGCTTACCGGATTGCTGGTGCAGCCGGTTATCGGATTTTTGTCGGACAAAACCTGGAACTCATTTGGTCGTCGCCGCCCGTATTTCTTAGCCGGTGCCATTTTAGCGGCGTTTTCGCTGTTCTTTATGCCCAACTGCACAGCGCTTTGGATGGCTGTGCTTTTGCTATGGATTTTGGATGCCTCAATCAACGTAGCGATGGAGCCGTTTCGCGCGCTAATTGGCGATATGCTCGGCTCAAAACAGCGCCCGCAGGGCTATTCTATGCAGAGCTTTTTTATCGGCGTGGGCGCAGTTGGTGGTTCGCTACCTTACTTTTTAGAGCACGCGGGCGTAAGCAATGTCGCGCCGCCCGGTACAATCCCGGATACCGTCAAGTATTCGTTTTATTTGGGCGCTGCAATTTTATTGGCGGCAATGGGATGGACGATATTTAACACAAAAGAATACTCACCCGAGCAGCTGGACAGTTTTGAAGATCAGCGGCCCAAGCATCGAATTGATTTCAGCAGCACCGAGCCCTCGAAATCGCCCACTGCCGTGATCGCATTTTTGATTGGCATTTGTTTTGCCGCTGTGATTTACCACTTTGCGCTTGATAAGGCGCTGTACGTGCTAGCGGGGTTAGTTGCGGGTTTGGCCGGTGCCATATTGATTGCGCCAAAGCTACCTCCGCTGAGCATGCTGCGGGTTATTGTGGTGGATTTTCAACAAATGCCGGAAGCTATGCGCAAGCTGGCCTGGGTGCAATTTTTTTCCTGGTTTGCGCTATTTTGCATGTGGATTTACATGACCGCTGCGGTTGCAGAAACCCATTTTGGCGCAACAGACGCAACCGGCGCGGCGTTTAATGAAGCGGGCAACTGGGCCGGCGTGCTGGGCGCCTGCTACAACGGATTTGCTGCGATGGCAGCTTTCATCATCCCGGTTATGAGCAGGCGCTTTGGCGTGCGCTTGACGCATCTAATCAACCTTTGGCTTGGCGCTGCCGGCTTTGCATCGTTTTATTTTATTAAAGATCCGAACTGGCTGCTGCTATCGACAGTCGGTATTGGCTTTGCCTGGGCGTCGATTTTGTCAGTGCCGTATGCGCTGCTGGCGGATCATTTACCGCCACAAAAAATGGGCACCTATATGGGCATCTTTAACTTCTTTATCGTGATCCCGCAGCTCGTTGCAGCGAGCGTGCTCGGATTTTTGCTAAAACATTTTTTTGATAGCTCGCCGATTTTTGCTTTCATTATTGGCGCTTTTAGCTTCATCATCGCAGGCCTACTGGCGCTGCGCGTTCCCACTGGTGCCGAGGTGCGCTCATGAAAATTTTTACGTTGAAATACAGGCTCATTAATATTCGCTATTTATCCATCTGCGTTAGCGCAGCGCTGCTGGCTGGCTGCGCGCAAAAACCCATTGCTGCGGCCGCTGACACGCTTGAACCGGTGGCACCCATCACGCTGCCGGCTGCCAGCGCGGAAATTTACGGCACGCTTGAACCCATGGCTGCGCACGCAGTTTACTTTGTGCTGACGGATCGCTTCGTCAACGGCGATACCGGCAACGATCAGCGTAATCAGGGCGGCAAATTCCCGACCTTCGATCAAGCAACGCCGGGTGGTCCTGCCGGTGAAACCGATAACGTCGGCTATTTAGGCGGAGATTTCAAAGGCCTTTTGGAGCATGCGAAATATATCGCAGCCTTAGGTTTTAGCGCCGTGTGGCTCACGCCGATTATTGACAACCCGGATGAAGCCTTTAGCGGCGGCACTCCGGCGACGTGGAAAGGTTTTTTTACCGACGGTGGTAAAACGGGCTACCACGGCTATTGGGGCGTGAATTTCTTTCAGCTTGACGAGCATTTGCCCAGTCCAGGCTTGGATTTTCGAGCGCTGACCGCAGGCTTGAAAGCGCAGGGCCTAAAAACGGTGCTAGACGTCGTTGCGAATCATGGCTCGCCGGCGTTTTCGATGCCGCGCGATCAGCCGAAGTTTGGCGAAATTTATGATGAAAACAACCGGCTGATTGCTGATCAGCAAAATCTGCCGGGCGAAAAGCTCGACCCAAAAAACAATCCGCTGCATCGTTTTTATGCGGCAAAAAAAGCCGAGCTTACCGAGCTGTCGGACACCGATGAAAATAGTAAGGCTGTGCTTGATTATTTTACCCGCGCCTATCTTCAGTGGATTGAACAGGGTGCGGATGCGTTTCGAATTGACACTATTCGCCACATGAAGCATGAATTCTGGCGCGATTTTACCGGCAACATCCGCGCTAAGCATCCTGGGTTTTTTATGTTCGGCGAAAGCTTTGACTATCAGGCCGAAGCTATCGCGCAGCACACGCTGCCCGAAAACGGCGGCGTGAGCGTGCTGGATTTTCCGATGAAGGCCGCCATAGCGAGCACCTTCAATACGCCAGCAGGCAGCTATGCCGAAGTTGCGCGCGCGCTGTATCTACAAAACAGCCCGTACCACAATGCTTATGAGCTAATGACCTTTTACGACAATCACGATATGCCGCGTTTTGCCGGCAGCGATACTGATTTTATCAACGCACACAACTGGCTGTTCACCGCCCGTGGCGTGCCGGTGATCTATTACGGTTCTGAAGTTGGCTTTATGCGCGGCACCGCCGAACACGCGGGGAATCGTAACTACTTTGGCGCAAAGCGTCTTGCCAGCGCCCCGCAAAGCGAAATTTTTCAATCGTTACAGCGCATTGCAAAGCTGCGCAAAGCCAGCGTAGCGCTACAGCGCGGCGTGCAGTTTAATTTGAGCATGGAAAAAGATCAGGCCGCGTTTTTGCGGGTCTATCAATATCAGGGGGAGCGGCAAACTGCGCTGGTGCTATTGAACAAATCCGCTGCTGCCAAAGAATTTAGCGTAGATGCACGTTTGCCCACGTCCGGCTGGCAACAGCTATCCGATAGCGGCGCAGGCCCGGCGCTTGCCGGCAGAAAAATTACCGTACCCGCAAACGGCGCGCAAGTGTACGTAAACGCTGCTGCGATAGCCGGGCCGCTGCTAAGCGCAATCCAGGCGCAGCAGCGCCAAAGCCAAGCGCTTGCGGTGTCGATTGATGCAGTTGATGCCACCGGCATCGTCGCGTCGGTCGGCACTGTGTTCGTACATGACACGCCCTATGGCGCGGTGTTTCGGCCAGTGCTTAAGAACCTAACACCCGGCGTACACGGTTTTCATGTGCATCAAAATGCCAGCTGCGCACCGGGCGAAAAAGACGGCAAACCCACTGCGGCGTTAGGCGCTGGCCCACATTTTGATCCTACCAATAGCGGACGCCATGACGAGCCATGGGGCGATGGCTACCTGGGCGATTTGCCCGCGCTGTATGTGGATGCCAAAGGCGAATCGCGCCAGCCGGTGCTTGCACCACGCCTCAAGACCGCTGATTTATCCGGGCGTTCGCTGATGCTGCGTGCCAGCGGCGACAACCACGCTGATCATCCTGAAGTTTTAGGTGGAAGTGGCGGCGGTGCCAGGATTGCTTGCGGGGTTGTAAGGGCGATCAGTGCTAATTGAAACACGGAATACTTATCGAAAATTCCTGAGCATTGTAAGCTTGAACAGCGACATCGACAGCGCGGCATGAGCGAAACTGAGCTTTGAATTAAACAGCGCCGCCCGTGCCCGTTTTAACGCCAACCGAGCTATTCCTGATCGCGCTGCTGCTGATTTTTGCGCTGCCGTATGCGTTTTGGCGGCTGCTGCGCACCGATCACTATGCGCCGCTAGTGGTGGTGCAAATTGGCTTTGGCATTTTACTGGGCCCAGGCATTTTGGGGCATTTTTCGCCTGCGCTTTACAGCGGCCTTTTTACGCAGTCTGTGATTGCCTCGCTAAACGCCATTGCCATTTGGTCGGTGATGCTGTTTGTCTGCTGCGCCGGGATTGAGCTGGATTTAAAGCAGGCCTGGCAGGCAAGGCGCGATACCGCTGTTACCGCTTTTTTTGCGCTGCTGCTGCCGCTCATTTTTGGCGCGCTCGTAGCGTTTGCTATGTTGCGCTATCCAGGCTGGCAGGGCGCGCATGGCAGCGCGTGGCAGTTTGCAGGCGGTGTGGGAATGGCTTGTGCGGTCACGGCACTGCCCATTTTGCTGCTGTTTTTAAAAAAGCTCGGCATCTTGCATGAGCCGTTGGGCCAGCGCGTGCTGCGCTATGCCAGCTTGGATGACCTCGCAATTTGGGCGGTGCTAGCGTTGATATTGCTGGATTACCAGCGCCTTGGTCGGCAAGCTGTTGTTCTAGGCTTATTTATCGCTATCGCACCGCTGTTTCGAATGCTGATGCGGGCGCTGCCGCAGCGCGATCGTTGGCCGGTGGCGGTGGTGTTTTTGCTGATATGTTCTTTAGCGACGGATTGGTGCGGCCTGCATTTTATGGTCGGCGCATTTTTAGCAGGCGTGGTGATGGACGCCGAATGGTTTGGTTCCGAAGCGCTCGATACGCTGCGGGAAAACCTGCTGTTGTTTTTAATGCCGGTGTTTTTCCTCAACACTGGCCTGCGCACGCAGTGGTCGGTTAATGCGGAGCTCGGCGTTGGCGCGATTTTTTTGGCCGCGCTTGCACTGCTATTGGCGGCGGTAATTGGCAAATTGCTCGGGGTAATGATCGCTGGAAGGATACTGCGCTGGCCCCAAGGTGAGTCGCGTTTAGTGGGCTGGCTGCTGCAAACCAAAGCGCTGATTATGATTATCTTCGCCAACATCCTGCTGGATCGCGCAATTATCAGCGCCGCTAGTTTTACCGCGCTGCTGCTGATGGCGCTCATGAGTACGATGTTGACGATACCGATGGTGTCGTCAAAAATTCACGCCTTGAAGCGCTAGAAAAGCGCTAAAGCGCGCAAGCATTTATGCAATTGCTCCGGCCCGCTTGCGCGCGCAATGTGGATCTTGGGCAGCACTAGCTCAAACTGCCGCTGCTCAGCATGCGCGCGCAAACACCAGGCGGCTAGCCTAGAAAGCCGCGCTTCTAAATCTAGCCCGGCAGTTGCTTCCCAGGTCAACACGATATCGGCATTTTTGGGGGCTTCCAGTTCCCGCGTGAGCAAATGCGTGCGCTTCGCCGAGGCTTTCCAGGCTACTCGGCGCGGCGCATCGCCGGGTCGATAGTCGCGCAAATGCCGCAAATCCTCTTCACCTAAATGCATGGCGTGGCCCTGGCGCTGTGAATGGCTTTCGGGCATTGCCGGAGGATGGGCTTCTGGTGTGGGATATACCAGCGCCTGCTGATCCGGCCAAAGATGCGACCACACCACAAACAATCCGAACGGCCATTCGGTGCGCACGCTAATCGGGGGCAGCTCCAGCATGCCGCGCTTGCGCGTGGCAAGCCGCAGCTCCACGTCGGCGCTTGATTTCAGCTCAAAATCAACCGGCGGGGCGTTATCAAAACCGGCCTGCAAACAGGTGCGCGGCCTGGCATCTGAGGCGGCAAACGTGCAGCGCGCAATCACTTCACCACCGGCATACGCGGGGCCGGTGCTCACGTGAGTAAGGCTCAAACGCAACAAATTACGGTGCGCCACGTGTACCGATAAAAACCCGAGCACGCAAAACAAAAAGCTAAACGCCAGC
>Ga0163144_10024557_pt1 | contig 11818 bp, 16 predicted proteins | sample OliLak19BULKMAT1_FD_123175 | JGI IMG/M metagenome (GOLD analysis project Ga0163144, IMG submission 123175) | Freshwater microbial mat bacterial communities from Lake Vanda, McMurdo Dry Valleys, Antarctica - Oligotrophic Lake LV.19.BULKMAT1 | ecosystem: Environmental > Aquatic > Freshwater >... | reverse complement strand
CGTCTTCCGGAATAAAAGAAAGCCCGTTCCAGATTTGTTCCTGCCAATTTCCACTTCTGTGTCCCCACTCCGAAAGTTTAGTGTGGTTGAAATGTGTGTCTGATATTAACCAGTAATTCATACCTACTTCCCCAGCTTACGTCGAATTTCTAATAACGCTGCTTCGGCTAGGGCTTCGGTCTGGTAGATTCCTAAGAAGTCTCGGCGGGCGTGGTCAGTTATGTCGTCATTCCAAATAGAATCAATCACGTCACCTTCTGCGTCGATAAACCAATACAGTATGCCAAGCGAAGGCTCCCAAGCTGGGGTGTCCCATGTGTAGCCTTCTTTTTTTAGTTGGGCTTCGGTGGTGGTGAAGGAGTATTCAGCGTGGTTGTCTAAAAAAGAGAGGTGCAGTGTATCTCCGCATACTCCCATCACTTTACGAGTATTTCCGTTTCTGTTTTTTATCAGGTTGCCTTGTTTTAATGTTGTCATAATTTTGATGTTAGTTGTTTTATCAATAATGAGTTCTAGGTTGTTTATTTTTAATGCACTAGTGGCATAAACTTTGCATAATTTAAAGGTATGCACCTCACTGTCGACAAGATTTTGTGTTTCTCTCACTATCTCAAACCCTCTATCCTTCAATTCTTTTTTCATTGCTTCTTCTGTCCAGGGTTTCGTTCTAAAGCCTTGTTCAGCAAGGAAACGAGCTAGGTGTTGGTCAATTAATCTGAACTTAAGGTGGGTTTGAGATAGTGCAATATCGTGAATAAAGTCTCTCATAGTAATGATGTTAGTACAGTTTTTATTCCTTTCCTCTTAACTTGATAAATACTGTCTCTGTAAGCTGTGCTTTGTGCTCCAAGAATTCATGACAATTGGTGCATCCACGAACTACTTGAACATATTCAGATAGCCGTTCAGCATCTCCCTTGTACCAACTTCTTTTATGTCTATGGACATTTTGGAGAAACATACCACCTAGACATTCTGTAAACAGAGGCCATCCCAATTCCCCTATTTCACACGTTACAGCGTTCAGGATCTCTTTTAATCTGCGATTTGCTGCAATGTTCGCCTTCCCTACTTTCCCCACCTTACGCATGGGTTTGTGGCTCTTGAGAGTACTGTGGACGGCCAATGACTTACGGGAGCGCATGTTCCAAGCGCGTACTTTCTCAGGATTTGTTTTTAATGGTGTTCTGTTCATCTTTTGTTTTTTGTCTATGCTTTTCGTGAGCTTTCCTCTTACGTTTATTTTTGCAGTTAAAACAAGTTGCTCCTTGTCTGTTGTTTTGCCGTGTCAACATCTCAGGACAATGTTGACACTTAATGAGAACTTCATTCATAGTGTTGTTTAATTAATAAGCTTCTGTTCAGCGCGGGAGAGGCAATTTTTTCTAACACCATCAAATTAAATGTACTGATCCCCTCCCCTGCGTTTCACGGAAGTAGTTTTTTAAAATACTGGCTGTACCGTCTCCCCTGATTCAGAGGCTCAAAAATAAGGTGTTCGTACTTGTGATGCGGTTTTGGCTCTACTTTCGGCTTTTCAACTTGCGGAGTTGACAATATGGCTCTTTCTTTCTGGCATTGAATTATTCGTTCTGGGAAAATGTTGTGACGTTTGCAGTGATATAAAATCGTTGAATGGTCGCAACTGTACTTCGTTCCCAATAGTCCAGATGAATGCCCTTCTTTTCGCAGCTGTAGCATTTCTTGAAGCTTCAGTGGGTCATCAAATACATCCCCTCTTCCTTGTTTATTGCTCATAGTGTTGGCTTCTTAAGCAGCTTTATTTCTTCCATGTAATCAATGTAGTTATCGGGACCGCCATTTGGATATACTGCATCCCGCCAGTGTTTGTATTTCAGAGGATTTAATACTTCAGGATCAATCATGTAGTTGTCCATAAGTCCATCAATACATCTTTCGAGAAAGCCGTTATTAAGTTCCCTGACTGTTGATTTCCCTATCAGGTGAGCTTTGCCGTTGATCTCTAGATACTCGCCGTTATACTCCAATTTCAGCCACTGATGCACTGTCTCGATGTCTTCATGACTGTGATGGTCAAGGCTTTCATGGAAGTAGGCGTATAGGGCGCAGACTGCAGCATGGTAGAAACCTCTCTGTTTTTTACTTTCTCTTACGAGCGGTATTACCTCAAACCATTTGTATTCCTTAAACCAATCCAAGAGTTTTGCTTTGTTGAATTCTGAAGGGATATGAAATCCGTTTTTATTTTCATTTACTGTTACGTTGATGCCTTTCATGTCAAAGAACTATTACTGCTACTTATCGCTTTTGTATTCAATCTCTCCTATTCCCTCTACATGCGCTGTGACTGTTTTCTGTGGCTTGCAACTGCACTGATGACCTTTCTCATGCCACGTTCCTTTGTGGCATTGCCATTCTCCGTTGTTCTTTCGTGTTATTGATTCCATTCCCTGAGGACTAAATATTCCTGAAATTTCATATCTTCCTATTCTTTCTCCTTCAATCAAGATAAAATCTTTTGTCTTATCCCCGAGAATTGCATCCACAATTGGTAACTTTTGGTCGTCGATCCAGATCTGTATTCCATTCTTCAGCAAGATGCAGTGCTGTGGTTTTGCTAATTGATTTTGCATATTAAACTTGTGCCATTCGTGATGTTATTTCTGTTGGACTTCGACCTTTATTCCATTCCTGAGAGTTATTGAGCCATTTAGCGAGTCTCCTGCTGATTTCAAATGTCTTTTCTAGCTCCCATTTTTGCTTAGTTCCTGATTTGTTGGGTTCTGTCCAGTAATTAACGAATTTATTAATCTCTTTTCTTAACCACTCTTCAGGTACATTTGATTTTGCAATTAAAAGATTGTTTAAAACTTCTTCCTGAGTAGTTAAATTTGAAAAGAATTTGAGTGCTTGTGATTTTGGAGAATCTATAGCCGTCTCTTCTATTCTCTTCTTATCTCTTCTATTCTCTTCTATTCTCTTCTTATCTCTTCTATTCTCTTCTAGAGGGATATTGTCCGGAGAGTGTCCGGACACTCTCCGGACTTTCTTCGTATATTCGTCTTGTCTCTCTTCAAGTTTTGGTATGTATAAAATGCCTTTAAATAAAGCTTTCTTGTCTATGAGTTTAGTATCCGAGAAGAATGTAAGTAGGGTTTCAATTTTTTCAATTGATAAACCTGAAAATTTTTTTAGATAATTTTTCCAGTTTTTTTCTGACTTTAATCGAAAATTTTCACCTTGTAAGCCTACTAATTCAACACAAATCCAATAAAAACCGAATGCTTCTGCTCCATGTGTGTCAATAACACACTGAAGTTTCAGATTTGTATGTGCGTCTGTTTCGTGTTTAAACCATTTCATATAATGAACTTAAGGTACTTATCTTCACTGTTTCTTCATGTGCTCGGGTAAATTTTTTTCTCCGCTACCCATTCCTGTATCTCAGAGTTGAGGTACAGAGTGGATTTAGGATAGTGCAAGCTGTGTCTGTTGGGGTGCTTGTTCCACAAACCTGTAATGTGCATGGCCTTTCACGTACTTCACTTCCAACTTTCCATCCTCTGCGAGTTCTCTGAGCCTCCTACCGACGTTTTGAGGTGTGTAGGATGTTTTGTCAGCCACAAGTCTCTGCATCGTCCCTGAGGCTATCCATTCCCCTATATGGCGTTGGTAGTAAGCGACTATTCTTTCTCTAAGTGATGTACTCATGGTGATATTTGGCTAAATTTTTGAATAAGCACTCCTCATTCGTTGGACCAACGCAAGTAGTTCTTTTTCTGCGTCATTAATGATTGCCTGTGCTTCAGGTTTGAGTCCTTTAGGTACTTCTATTGTCTTCAAACGCTCGGCGAAAGCAGCAATTTTTTCTTTATCAGGTGCTAACTGAGATTTTTTATCAGCCTCAACTTTGACCCTTTCCTCAGCTAATCGTTTGTTTTCAGCTTCCTTTTGTGCGTTTGCCTCATCTTGTTCTTTCTTTTCTAAAGCAGCCTCTGCTTTTGCTTTAGCTTCATGTGCTTTTGCTAACTCAGCATCTTTTTTGTTCTGTTCTTTTTGGACTTTTGCACGCTCTTTAGCCTGTTCTTTCTCACGATCTTCAACTTCTTTCTGTAAGCGAATGTTTTCCAAACGCATTTGCTCTCTTTCCTCTGCATCAGCCTTCTCCTTTGCAATACGCTCTTCTGCAGCATATTTTTCAGCTTCCTTTTGAGCCTCATAAGCGAACTTTGACGAACTTAAAAGCTCAGCAAATCCTTGATCGCTCATTTCCTTGAGGTTGTACATATTCGTATCAACAACAAATTGTGAAAGTTGATTTGATCTGTCTTCTTGAAGTTTGTTTTTTCGTGCTTCTTCTTTTAGATCTTCAAATTTCTCTACTTCTTCGCATCTGTTTTCCATTAATTCAGATGAGTTTCTGATTACACCGTATACAGAGTCATAAAGACGACCAACTAAAAGAAAGTTCTCTTTCCCTGCTGTCTTTGCCTTTTCTGCAGCCACACGATTTGCTTTTAAACCAAGTCTAATTTCCCGCGCTTTTTTGGCATCTTCTGCTGAGGGTGACTCAAAATTAATTGTGCTGATCTCTTTTTCTACTTCGCTCATTTTGTCAAAGTAAGGAACGAATAGACTTTTAATCTGCTCCCCTTGAGTTTGTTCAATTCCGCTTTCTTGTAAGATTGTTGCTAATGCTGTTATCATGTTTAAAAAGTTAAGTCGCTGACAATTTTTTCTATCTCTTCTAATGTTTTGCGTTGGAATTCCAAATACTTTTCAATTTTTTCCTGAATTTCACCTCGAGTTACTGTGATATAAAAGAACTGCTTGACCATAAGACTAGGGTCATAGAAACAGAAATGTAGTTTTGTGAGCTTGTCATTTACAATGAAATATTGAATAACTTGCTCGTCATATTCGGATGGTATTTCCTTCTTTAGATAGGCTTCGATGTGACTTGCTGAAGACAAACTTTTAGATTCCACAGCCTCAGTATCGTCATCAATTGATCCGTCAGGAGAAACTGCAATACTGGCATTGTCTTCGCGAACCCAAATAACAAGAGTGGTATCGACATTCTTCCCTGTTTCTTTCTCGAAACGTTTTATTGATTCTTCTTCCAATCTGTGACCTCTATCCATTGGTCTTTCATCATCTCGGGGAATTGCTAATCGTTCAGCAATTAGCTCATAGAATCCCTTCTTGTGTTCTGTACCACGCTTTATGATAATGCTAGAAAGTCGTGAGCCAGTTATTTTACCCACTCGCGCATCTAGCCAATCTTCCTGATTTTCAAAAACTAATTTATGCATGTTCTCGCTTTTCAGCTAATAAAAGTTCAAGACGATTTTTTATTTCTTGCAGGTCTGATTCCTCTACAGAAACCTCAACTTGAGTAAGTCTTTTGATTTCCTCGCGCACTACTTCCTTATCTTGCTCAGTATCAATTCCTAATTCCTTGAGCAAAAATGTGATCTGCGCCTTTATGCTTATAGGCTGTTTCTTTTTGTCTGTTTTTGTGTCAAATTCTTTTCCGTCTGTATCTTCATCACCTGTCATAATCCCGAATGCATTGCAAAATGCATATCGTTTTGCAAAAGTTGAAGCTGCAGCTGTCACTTGTGAGTTCGACATAATGTCTGTCTTTGAGCCAAGTGGAACTTCCATTTCTGAAGACTCCGTGTGACCATCTATGTGTTTTACAATGCAGATTGCTTTCACTTTCTGATCTCCGATCTCAATTTTAAAACTAAAGCTCAGCTTGTTTCCCTTTAGTAAGGGCTGAACCTGTTCAACTATTGATTCAATAGGAGCATAGCTGTATGCCTTTGTGCCTGATTTTGTATATACAGATTTTGTTTTTACGATCGTCGGACATTCTCCCTGGAAGTTAGACATTGAAGTGTCAAACGCTTTCTTAGCTTCCTGTTTAATAAACTCGTTTCTAAGTGCAAACAATCGTTCCATTGTTTCTACAGGTAAATTGTTTTCTATCCCTTTTGAGATAAAGAACTCAACGGAAGTATCTGAATTTATTACTTGCACTCCCTGCTGTGGTTGTTCACTTACAACCTCTGCCTCCCTTGCAACTAGTTTCTTTCTAGTGGTGGTGTTCATATCCTTGTGCTGATGCATAAGCTGTTTCTAAAGTTCGACTTTTCTCTTCCTGCATTTCATGTGCCAAGTTCCAACGAATTGTGTAACCTTGTGCTAATTCCATTTCTCCCAAATCCATAAGCTTATCCATTGCTTCCAAGTGCTTTGAGTAGTCATAATCCTCAAACGCCACAAGAGCGAGCCTAGACGCATCTATGATGCGAGTGACGCGATCTTTTGGAGTGATATACCTTTTTTCCATAATTTATTTGTTGTAAGTGCTGATAAATGCTGCAGTTGACTCTATGAACTTGTTTGAAAGTTCTAAATTCTCGATAAACATGATCTGTAGTGCTCCAAATGCAATTGCGAAAAGAATAAAAATTCCTAATTTTTCACCAAATGGAATATCTTTTTTTTTCTTCATGCAGTAGATGGTCATACCATCATAATTTTTTTTCTTCATAAGAACTTTGATGTGCGGTAGTCCGTACATCTATAAAAATAGAAAACAAAAAATGCAACCGCCTATATTTACTTGTAAATGTACTCGTCTTCCTTATCACTATAACACTTGCGTACATAGCGTCAATATCTTGCGAACGCTATTGTGTGGATAACCACTTTTTTGTCCGATTGTAAATATTGAACGCTGTTGTTCGTGAGCTGAACCCGTAATGATCTGCTAGTGCCTTCCAAGACCATTTTTTAGCATCTGATTCACGTTTTTGCATCAGTTCGATGTTTCTTTCGATTTTCCTTTCTGTAGTTTTCATAGCTTACGTACATTTTATCATACTCGTACTGTTTTTTCCATAGATTTTCCCCTTGCATTGTAGAAACGGCGATCAGATACAATCCCAACTCATTCAGATTAACATGAAGACTTTGTAAATCTATTGCTGAGCTTATCCACATCACTATTGCAATCGGAGCTTTAATTACTAATTATTTTTCATTGTAGATAACTTATAGTTGACGGTTGGCAACTGTTGGTATATCATAACATTGTGTCTGTGGGCGAAAGCCCCGTTCAGCTAATAAACTAAGCTGAAGGCAGACATAACAAAGCATCCCTCATCTGAGGGATGCTTTGTTATTCTTCAGATATGTGGACAGTGTGGGTATCTATAAATACTTTATTTCTACTTTAGATTTAATTTATATTTTACCTCCAAGCTTTCCTTCTTTATCACTAAAGAATGTACTCGATAGTTGTGTTGCAAAGGCAATAAAAGACACATTTACGATCATTTTTCCTATTGTCGTCCAGTCTGCTTGAAACACATCAAAGTTAGGTGTACTAGCAAGTCCAGCTAAGGTTGCTATAATCGCACCTCCTACTGCAAGTAGCAGCGCTTTTACAATATCTTGTATCTTTACTTTAAATAAATCTGAATTCATATATTTTTTGTTATGTGTTAATACCCTTGAAAAACTTGTACGGGTCAATAAGGTTTGCCATCACTCCCTGCTTAGAACGAATCAAAGCGGTATTGATGAAGTTCCCTTTCCAAAGGTCAATGTGGACGTGTGGACCTTTGCTCTGTCCAGTGTTGCCGGAATAACCAATAATCTCCCCTTTTAAATACGTTCTAATTATTGGAACTTTAGACAGATGTAAAACACGCATACTATAGTCATTACCTTCGCATTTAAAATGAAAATAACATGCATTACCAAGACTCTTATGATTCTTAAAGACTGTTGAAATATAGCCGTTTAATGGCGCATAGACAGGCGTTCCGATAGGTACAGCCCAATCTGTACCGTTATGCACTTTGCTCTCGTAAGCGTTACTTGGAACCAAAAAATGCTGAGAAACTTTTTCAAATGCTTGTACAGGTAACATAGGTTTTTCCATTAAGAGCATCTTGAGATTCAAAATGCGTTGATAAAGTGCATGAATAATTGAAGGCTTCGTAATCCTCAATTGAGCATAAAAAGTTTCAATATTATTTATTTTTCCTTGAAAATCGTAGTCGTGCATTTCCATTGTAGTGAGTCCTTGTCGAGTTATTTCATGCCCTACTTCATGTGATACATCAGTTACATAAGTATTGCGTACCATACCGTCTGAGTATTTTCTTGTTGAAGTTTCGATTGCTTTAATCCAAAATTCACCAAAAAAATCACCATCCCTAAAATTTAGGCCACGATGACCACTTGCTATCCCCCACTTCTTGCCGTCAGCGTCAGAAAACTGAAATCCTGCGTGAGTAAATCCCTGTGCCTTAGCATTTTTTGAGATATTCTTTTCAAACCATTGTTCTTGTATGCGCTGTTTTCCATATTTATCGGTATATGTTTCAGGTGTTCCTAGATCAGTCTTCTTAACGGTAAATTGTACATCTTCAATGTCAGGGCAGAGTTTAAAAAGTTTACGAATAGCCTCATGCTTTAGATTACGTGATTTCCAGTCATATTTTGAAATTATTAAAATTTTATAGATCATGGAAGTATTTTGTCGAGCTTGCCTTCAATGCGAATAAGTGTCTTTTCTATATTTGCTGTTTTTTCATCTCTAGATCCAAGTAAATCATCAAGTTGCTCGCGCGAAATGTATACACTTGTCCCATTTTTTAGTTCTAAAATCTGTACCGTATGTTGTTTAACTAGAGAGTCAATTTGTGCAAAATACCAGACAAATGTCATAGTCTGAATAAAAATGGTTAGTATAATACCTACTCCCCAACGAACAGTAGTTGCTACTTCTTTTTTAGAGTTTTCGTCAGTCATAGTTATTGTTTACAAAGTGCTATCTCTCCGAGAATCTTATAGAGTGTTTTTTCCATACTGACACTTACAACATATGAAATGTTGAATACAAGCACTGAGAGGATTACTGCATACAGCGTTATTCGGGCTATTTTTAATGTAAGTGTATACATACATTTTTAGTATCATATCCAATGAGGGTTATTTTGTGGCGTTAATTTAAAATAATATCTGCGTCAAAAATAACGTCTGCATTGAAGATTATGTCTGGCACTGGTGTATTTGTATCGCCACTCGCTATCGTGTAAGTGATGGTGCATTGACCCGCAGCGCCAGCGCCTGCGCCTGTAACCTCTCCACCTCCAGAGCCTCCACCGGGCACACCTGCTGCACCACCTCGGAAGGTGTTATCGCCACCACCACCACCTCCACCTCCTTTTGAGTTTGAAGCACCAGCTAGACCTACTGCGGCATTACCACCGTTTCCTCCCGCTCCTCCATTGGTACTTGCACCTCCAGTAGCGCCAGAGCCGTCACTTCCGCCGTTTCCACCCCCTCCTCCACCACCCACTGTGTATGAAGTGCCCGATGCACCGTTTCCTCCTTTTCCACTTGGACCTGCACCACCTCCTCCCCCACCTCCGACATCTCCTGTTACTTTTCCAACCCCCGGTGTACCTCCGGCAAACTCAACATCTCCAGTACTATTGGCTACCGTACCTCCTGTCCCAGCAGTTTCATCAATGGTTCCAACACCTCCATCAGCCACGACAGTAGTGGTTCCAAAAGAGGAATCCCCGGCTGGTGTAGATGAGTCCTCTGCGCCCCCGGCACCCACTCGCACTGTGTATGAAGTGCCAGCTGTAACTCCAACTGTAGATGATGCAAAAGCTCCACCTCCACCTCCACCTCCACCTGATGAAGCTATTACTCCTCCACCACCTCCAGCTCCCCAACAAGCTACATCTGCTGATGTTACACTTGTGGGAGCAGTCCAGGCGAAAGCGCCCGCTACAGTGTAACTTTCTATGCAATAACCAAGCGAAGGATCGCAATATGTGGCATAGATCGAATATTTATTAGTATTATAGGTAAGTACACCAACATCATCCGTCGTATACCCTGTGTCTGTTGCTCCTCCTGTATCATAGGCGATATCAGCTACTCCTGTGCCTGGCCCCTCTGGTGACCCTGCTGCTTCTAGCCAGTACGTAGTTGCAGTAAGGGAACGGGCAGTAATTGCCCTAGTCTCTAGGGTGTATGACGTGCTGGCGTTATCGGCCGCTACCGAAGTATAGAGTGAAGTACCGCGTGATCCTGCTGAGCCAGCGTAGATGCGCCCAAAAATGCTCTTCGGGTTTATTGTGTGCCTCGCGTAGTAGCTAATGCTTGTCGGCACCGCCAAGGTTGGCAATGTGGCTAACAAACCGACAGGATTATCGACTGTGGTAGCTACGAACTCATAAGTGCTTGCACCTTGTGTAGTATACCCAAACGTAGGGTCTACGCTTACCGGGTAGGTTGCGTTCGCAAGCCACGTCTCGGGAACCGTGACAGTAAGTGTGCCGTCAGCATATGACAGTTCCGCCCATTGCTCATTACCCCCAGCATCTATGGCCTTCGGGCGGTAGATATGGAAAGCCTTGCCAGTGTCATAGTTTGTTTGACCTAGTCGGTAGTTCGCTCGCTCCTTGTGGTAGACGGCATAAGAACGAACAGCGCTCTCCGGGCGCTGAAAACCCTCTTCGATTTCCTCGGGCGTAAGGTCTGGCTGGTAGAAAAAGTCGAGTTCCTCAGCGCCTTCAATCTTAAAGTCAAACACGTTCGTGTCAGGCTTCTCGTTGAGGATCACCTCAATCTCAAAGCCACCGTCCTCCATACCCTCCTTGGCATCCAGCGGATAGGCATGTACCTCCTCTTTCCCGTCCTTCCACTCCATGCGGTCAGTCAGGAACGCTCGGTTGCCCTTTCCCTTCACCTTCTCGTAGGCAACGGTCAGTCCTGCTTCACCATTCCACTTTTCTAGGGTGACGGCTGGACGGTCTTTCTCCAAGGACACCTTGTTCTTGCCCGCTTCCTCGATGGTTGATGAAGCGACAATCTCAAAGCGGTTCCCTTTGTCCTCGTAGGGGTTGATTTGCTGATCTACAACAATAGTTCCTCCACCCCCAAGAGTGGCTGCAGTTGCAAATCCTATTATTATTTTTTTTACATCCATACTAATTGCAAGTAGTCATTGAGGCCGTTAAAACGCCATTTAAAGCGGTGACAAAAGTCCATCCTGCATCGTCTGTATCTCGTAGTGCCAGACATCCCCTACTTCCTGTGCCTCCTATCTGCACCGTTGAAGTAGAGCTTGAAAGATCGTCAACACTCAAGAGAGTCGTAGGTGTTGTTGTCCCTATTCCCACTCTTGCAGAGAGTATATTGACTTCATCTGTTGCTTGGTCATCGAACTCAATTCGTCCTGCAGCGCCTCCTAAACCTATCCAGTCGTCATCTGACGCAAGTAAAGAGGTAAGCCATGATGCGGTATTTAACGTTTTATTGGCTAGAGTTTGAGTGCCGTCTACGGTAACAACCGATGCAGCGTTGGTTCCTGCAGTAGTGACTCGAAGATCACCAGTAGAGACAGTGAGAATTCCTGATGAATGAGTAATGACAGAATTGCTATTATCAAAGTTAATAGTAGCTCCTGTGTCTAAAAAGAGATCATCCCACGACAATGCGGTAGTACCAAGGTCTGCTCCTCCGTCAGTGTCAGGATTCATTGCTAGATTTGCTACGAAATTATCCGCAGTAATTGTGTTTGTTGTAGGGTCATACGAAAAAGCAGCTTCGCTTGAGAGTGCGTCTGCAGTAGTGGTATACAAAACAGTGTTCGTTCCTCCAAAAGTTGAAAGCCCAGTACCTCCGTTTGCAACAGAGAGATCAGTACCAGACCACTGTGCATTATTGATTGAAGCACACGTCCCAATACCAAGTGCGGAAAGAACCGTTACAAACTGATTGGTACATG
>Ga0163144_10024556_pt1 | contig 11819 bp, 10 predicted proteins | sample OliLak19BULKMAT1_FD_123175 | JGI IMG/M metagenome (GOLD analysis project Ga0163144, IMG submission 123175) | Freshwater microbial mat bacterial communities from Lake Vanda, McMurdo Dry Valleys, Antarctica - Oligotrophic Lake LV.19.BULKMAT1 | ecosystem: Environmental > Aquatic > Freshwater >... | reverse complement strand
CGCTCAGTTTATCAGGACCTTGCGCAATGGAATCCTCGTTCGAATTCACTGGCTCCAGGCTCTGGCTCTCCTGCGAAGGTCCATGGAATCTTACTTATAAAAGTGCCCAGACACCGTTGCCAGCAGGCCGTGACTGCCCAGGGCCAGTCCATGATCGGCTGCGTAGATGATGAGGGTGTTGGTCGCTACGGGAGAGCGTTGCAAGGCCTCCAAAATGCGCCCGATCTGAGAGTCGAGATGGCTAATCAGACCGTAATATTCCGCGAGTTGATCCCGCAACAGTTCGGGTGGACGGGGCCAGGGCAGGAGGTTTTCGTCGCGCAGGACCAGTTGACCGTTGTCGAAGGGATGTTGGGGCAGGTAATTGCGGGGTAGCGGCAGTTTTCGTGCGTAATAGTGCTCGCGCCATTCCGCGGGCGGATTGCGAGGATCGTGCGGAGCGGTGAAGGCGATGTACGCGAGGAACGGGGCTGTGTTCGTGCGCTGTTCCAGGAACTGGATTGCCTCCTCGGCAAACTGTTCGCTGGAGAATCTGGCGGCGGGCTTTTTCGGGGTGAAGGTCCGGTCGGGCTTTAGATCCTGCACGGCCACGCGGGTGTGGTCATCCATGCCTCCGAAATGCACGGAGCGACCTTCCGCGAAGCTGCGGAGGAAGGATTCCTGGCCATTATGCCATTTGCCGGTAGCGAAAGTCTGATAGCCCTGCGCCCGAAGATGCTCGGGAAAGGTAGTTGTGCCGGCGAGGGAATGTTGCACGTGAAACCACGTCCGTCCGCTCATGAGCATCGCCCGGCTCGGAATGCAGACCGCTCCGCTGTTACCGCCGAAACAGTAATTGTTCCGGAAGCTGAACCCCTGCGCGACCAGGCGGTCGAGGTGCGGCGTTTGGATGTGCGGATTGCCCCAGGCGCCGACCGTGTCGGCCCGTTGGTCATCCGCGAAGAGAAAGAGAAGATTGGGGCGCGAGGCAGCGGATCCAGCCAACTGAAGGGTGGCGCCGCACCAGAGCAGAAGGAAAATCCGGCGGAGGTTCACCCCGAGAGAAAAGCTCAGATTTGAGTGCTTGCCTATCTCCGCGTGGGGTTCGGTCTACCCTGCCGCGGTGTGTTTTCAAAAGATCTTCCTTCTGGGTATTCCCGCTTGAGCCCATACCCGGGCGGGCGATGATGGGTCAGTTGGTCTTGAAGCCTTTAACCATGGAAATTTCTCCGCTTCCGTCCGTTGCCTCGGACCGACCTTCGGGTTTCTCAATCGCCAGCCTGGTGCTGGGAATCCTGGCAGTGGTGCTGAGCATTCTGCTGATCGGAATGATCCCGGGACTTGTCGGACTCGGACTGGGATTAGTCGCTCGCAGCCAACCGGGCGCATCCCGCCGAATGGCCAACTGGGGCGCCGGTTTGTCCGCCTTGGGAATGGTATTCTCCGTTTGTGCGGGCGTTGCCGTCTTCGGGCTCATTGGGTACATCAAAAATGCGGAGATCAGCGAGGGCACAGAACCGGATTTGGCCGCTTGGGAAGGGGTGACCGCTCCCGATCTGACGGTGAAGACGTTGGACGGGCGCACCCTGAAACTGAGCGATCTGCGCGGCCAACGGGTCATCGTGGATTTCTGGGCGACTTGGTGTCCGCCGTGCGTGAAGGAGATCCCACACTTTATCCAGCTCTATCGGGAGACCGCGCGGGACCAACTCGAGATTGTGGGAATTAGCAGCGAGGAAGCCGAGACCGTGCAGTCGTTTGCGAAGAAAAATCAGGTGCCCTACCCCTTAGGTTCCAGTGAAGCCTTGGTTGCTCCTTATGACACAATTCGTTCGATTCCGACGACCTTCATCATTGATCGACGCGGAGTGATTCAGAACGTGCTGGTCGGCTACCATGACCTGGAGACCTTGCGCGCGCAGTCGCTGGCAGACGACACCCAGGGCGAACCATCGCCAGCCCCGGGCGCGCCTGACAGTGTTCTCAAGGAATCGCCCTGAGGCGCAGAACTCGTGAATACCGGGCTTCTTCGAACTTTCCGACGCGTTCCAAACGACCGCGGTTTCGCCGAGGCTTTAAAGCTCCTTGGTCCCCAGCGCTCCGGGCACGAGTCGGCGCAGGGTTTGACGAGGTTCGGGTGCCTTGTAATGGCGTTTCATTCCGCTGTCGGCGAGCGCTGCGGCGGGAACCCGAGCGATGAATTCGGCGAAAGTTTTTTCGATGCGGTCCCGTTGGAGCTTTTGACCGACCTTAGACTCCCAGAACTCCTCCTCAATTGTCGCTAAAGCGCGGGCGGCTTCCTCGGGTCCGAGATCTTCCCGACGGGCGAGGACCCAGAGGAGGTCCGGATCCTCCGGCAAAGCTACGGGGAAAGGCACGAAAGGAACTTTGACCTCTTCCAGTTCCTCGGTGCCGGGGGCCTGGATACGAATTCGGTCTTTGACCTGACGATCCGGCAGGTTGATTTCGACGGCCACGGCGTCCCCTTTGTCGTTGGGAACGAGGGACACATTTTCTGCGCCAAAGTTTCCGGCCAGAGAACTCTGAAACTCCGCGACCGTGGCCGGCTTCGAGTCGGGCAGGGATCCTTCCAGGCAGAATTTCTCGAACGATTTCAGTTGGTTGATCAGCCGAATCTCCTGCGCCACCTGTTCGTAGATGGCCGAAACCAGGCGCGGATCGGCCGTCGCTTTTGGTAGGACTTTTTGCAGCAGTTCGAGGAATTGAGGCTCGGTCAGACTTTTCGGTTTCATGGGAGAATAGCCACCGTGTTTGGGCGGGGCGGGGTTGTCCTCGGCGGCGCGGGAAACATCAAGGCGATTGCAGGAAATTCTTAGGCCGAGGTCAGGGCGGCGCGCGCGTCGTTTAAGGCATCCGTCTTTTCCAGAAAATAATCGTAGCCGCCGGCATACGGTTTGATTTGCCCTGCGTTCACATGCAGGACTTTGGCGGCCAGCTTCCGGATGAAATGCACGTCGTGGGAAATGAAAACCAAGGTTCCTTCATAACGTTCCAGCGCCAAGGTCAGTGATTCCACGCTGTGAATGTCCAGATGCGTGGTCGGTTCATCCATCAGCAGCAAATTGGGCGGGTCGACCAGGAACTTAATGAGGTTAAGTCGGCTCTTCTCGCCGCCGCTGAGGACGCCAGTCGGCTTGTAAATCTCCTCTTTGCGGAACAGGAAAGAACCGAGCACGCCCCGGGCTTCGTCTTCACGAAGTGCCGGTGCGCTCGCGAGCACTTCTTCGAGCACCGTCTTGTTCGGGTCGAGCGTGGCGGTCCGATGCTGACTGTAGTAGCCAATCTTGGCGTTGTGTCCGAGTTGGCGCTCGCCCTCTTGGAACTCGATGACTCCTGCTAGAATCTTAAGCAGGGTAGATTTGCCGGAGCCATTGGGGCCTACCAATACGGTGCGTTCGCCCCGTTCGATGGTGAGATCGAGTCCCGTGTAAACTCGGTTGGCCCCATAGGCCATATGAATTCCCTCCAGGCTGATCGCACGTTGGCCGCCTCGCGGGGGCGGTGGAATCTGGAAGCGGAACGGCTTGCGCGGTGCCAACGGCTTCTCGATGAGCTCTATACGTTCGATCTGCTTGAGCTTGCTCATCGCCTGCGAAGCCTTTGACGGAATCGCCCGAAAGCGGTCTGCGAATTCCTGCAACGACTGGATTTCCTTCTGCTGGTTTTTGTAGGCGGCCAGTTGACGCTCGTAGTTGGCCTCCCGTTGTTCCAGGAACGCCGTGTAGTTCCCGGTGTAGGCGATAACCTTCTTCTCGGAGATCTCATGCACCTGGCCGACCACCTCGTCCATGAATTGTCGATCGTGGGAAATCAGGAGCAACGCGCCCGCATAATTCTTCAGATACTGCTGCAACCAAAGGAGGGAAAGGAGGTCGAGATGATTGGTGGGTTCGTCGAGGAGCAATAGATCCGGCTCCATCACCAATAGGCGCGCCAAATGGGCGCGCATAATCCAACCGCCACTCATTTCCCGGGCCGGACGATCGAAGTCGGTCTCTCGATAGCCCAGTCCGCGAAGCATCTTTTTGGCGCGGGCTTCGGCTTGGGGATCGTTGAGGGCGTCATGCTTGGCGTGGGCCTCAAGATACTCCGGTCCCGCGACATCTCCGGCCGCTTCGAGTTCGTGCAGACGCTTTTCCAAACGCGGCAGCTCTCCGACGCGGCCCGTGGCGACATCAAGCACCGTTTCCTCGCCGATCGATTCACCTTCTTGCGGCAGGTATCCGACCGTCGTCCATTCGTCGCGCTCGATCGCACCGACGTCGGGCGCATCCTTTTTGAGGATCAGGGAGAAGAGTGTGGACTTGCCGGCGCCGTTGGGACCGACCAGGGCGACGCGTTCGCCGTAGTTGACCTGCAGGGAGGCGTTTTCGAACAGGGTCCGTCCGCCGACGGATTTCTTGAGATCGCGAATGGTGAGCATTGCTGTGTTAACAAATCGAGGGGTAGACGTATAACGGTAGAACGTCACCGACACCAGACTGGTCGTGGAGTTTTCCAGCAGGCACTGAGGGATTGCTCGAACTTGCCGCGAGGAATAGGAAGGTACCGTATTTCCCACGACAGGTCCTTCAACCGAGGTCAGCACATCCCCGTCGGCCGAGATCGATTCTTATGAAATTCCAGCTTTCACGAACGCTTACGAAAGCGAATTGGCTCCTTTGGCTCCTGACCGCGCTCGGAGTTGGCACCGATTTCCTCGCTCCGGTTCTCGCTCAGGATCGGCTGCGGGTGATTATCGAAACCGATGCGGGCGGGGATCCCGATGACGAACAGTCGTTGGTGCGATTTCTTCTGTATGCCAACGAATGGGACATTGAAGGAATCATCGCGAACCGTCCACGCGCTCGCGACGGGGAAAATCGAAACTCCGAACGGACTGGCTTGGGAGTCGTCCGCCAGCAATTGACCGCCTATGGCCAGTGCTGGACGAATCTGGTGCCACACGACCCGCGGTACCCGCCGTTGAGTGCGCTGTGGGAACGCACGGTGGCGGGGTCAAACGAAACGGATGCCGGCGTGAATTTGATTCTTGCCGCCGTCGACCGAGCGGATCCGCGTCCGGTCTGGTACGCAGATTGGGGAACCGACGCCGGATCCGCCACTAACAATTTATACCGGGCCCTCGACCGGGTAGCGCGAGAACGCGGACCGGAAGGATATGCGAACTTCAAAGCCCGTTTACGCCTGGCCTCGGCGGATAAGTTCGGTCGGCACACCCGCGAACTCCAGCCGCCTTTTAGCCTGTGGGTGGACACGTTCCGGCCTGAACTGAACGGGCGCAGATGGTATCACCGCTTCTCCGCGCTGACGGCGAAGGCAGGCGGTTTCGATTTGGTCCGGGACGTTCTCACCGGACATGGGCCCTTGGGTGCATTGTATCCTACCAACACGACTCATTGGGCCAAGGAGGGAGACTCGATGAGCTTTATTTATTGGCTGCCCAACGGTCTCAACGTTCCGGAACAACCCACTTTGGGAGGTTGGGCAGGACGCTATGGTCCGAATGAAACCGAATCTGGACGGCCTTACTATTGGGCAAATCAGGAGGACATCTGGGGCGCCACAACAAATCGTGACCACACGCTCGCTCGCTGGGCGGTGGCGCTGCAGAACGATTTCCGGACCCGCCTGAACTGGTGTGTTCAAACTCGCGCCGAAGCAAATCATCCTCCGGTGGTTCGCCTGAATCCGGCCGGATCGCTGAAGGTAAGACCCGGCGAAGAGGTCGTGATTTCCGCAGCCGGCTCGAGTGATCCGGACGGGCCGGCCGTTTCGTTTGAATGGACTTGGTATCGTGAGGCCGGGACTTATCGCGGAGCCTTGGACAAGACCGGAGCCCGGTCGTCGGAACTTCGATTTCGGGCGCCGTTGGTGGATGCCCCAGAAACCCTCCACCTCATCGTCGCGGTGACCGATGACGGTGTGCCGCCGCTGACGCGTTACGGCCGAGTGGTCGTGACCGTGGATCCGGTCGAGGAACTTCCCGCATTGGACACGTTCCTGCGACCGCCGCCGGAATTTACCGCGGCCGCAGAGTATCAACCGTCGTTCCTGAAATTCGTCGACGGCACCCCTGTGAAAACGGGTGCGGAATGGCGTCGGCGAAGAGCCGAAATGGCGGCCGAATGGCATCGAATCATGGGCCCGTGGCCGACATTACTGGAGCGTCCGCGACTGGAGATTCTGAATTCCGCAGCGCGTGAATCGTTCGTCCAGCATCGCATCCGACTGGAGATTGCGCGGGACCAATTCATCGAAGGCTGGTTGTTGGTGCCGCCGAGCCTCGGGCCCAAACCGGCAGTGTTGGTGCCGTTCTACGAACCGGAGACGAGTGTCGGGTTGAACACTCAGCGCCACCGGGACTTTGCCCGGCAACTGGCACGGCGAGGGTTCGTCACCTTGGCCATCGGCTCACCCGGTGGCGAGGCACGACGGCCGGACCTCGGCGGGGCGGTCTGTCAGCCGCTCTCGTTTTTGGCGTATGTCGCGGCCAACGGGCACACCGCGCTGACCCAGCGACCCGAGGTGGACGCCAAACGGATCGGAATTGTGGGTCACAGTTACGGTGGGAAATGGGCTCTGTTTGCCGCGGCTCTGTATGAGCCCTTCGCCGCCTGTGCGGTGAGTGATCCGGGGATTGTCTGGGATGAAGCTCGGCCGAATATTAACTACTGGGAACCTTGGTATTTGGGTCATGAGGCGGGTCGGACCAGAACCCCGGGATTGGTGACGCCGACGAATCCCCGGACCGGCGCGTACCGCGAATTGATCGCCGGTGGACATCCACTCACCGAACTGCACGCCTTGCTCGCGCCTCGACCGTTCCTGGTTTCCGGCGGCGCGGAAGATCCTGTGGAACGTTGGCGGGAGTTGCAGCCCCTGTGGCGAGTCAATCAGCTCTTAGGGTTCAACGACCGGGTCGGCCTCACCTCTCGACCCAACCACGATCCGACGCCTGAATCGAACGCGGTGATTCTGGAATTCTTCGAGCGCTTTCTAGAGCCGTGAAGCCAGCTCTTCGCTCACTCCCGCGTTCGAGGAGTTCGCGAAACGTCGCGGACCTAATCCAGCACCGCGAGAAGGGACATAATCAGGGCACCCCCGAAGACGACGTACGCCAGGAACCAGGCGCGACCCAGGGCGAGGAAACCCCAACCCAGGAGGAAGGAGGCGACCACCAGCGAACAACTGAGGACGTATTTTCTCATAACGCTTTCATCTGCGCAGACCAGTGTAACCCGAAAGGTACCAGGCGGCGACGCACGTCCCCACTCGACTGGCAGACGACGCACAGTCACTCGTTTTTCGGGCAATCCTATGCCTTGTCCGTCGAGGTCGCGATTACTGGAATGGAGTTTTGGTGAGGTGGCCGAAGCTTTTTAGCGGCTATTCTAGCGATGGCATGGCTGGGCCGTTCGACGAGCCAATAGAACAAATAACAGGCAGTGAACACAAACAGGACCATGGATGCCCAGCGAAGGGAGCTCTTGGGAAGCAATGGGAACAGCTTTGCAAACAGCGCGCCAGCGAGACGGTGAATGAGGTAAAGTGAATAACTCCACTCGCCGGCCCATTCGAGCACCCGCGACGGCGCGACGTCCTTCCGGAACTGTATCTCCCGATGCAGCCAAAACACCACAAGCACGGCAAAGAGGTTGAGCGTCCACGGAAAGCCAATCGGGCTATGGAACCTCAGAACGCTGCAGATCCAAGCTGCAATGAGGACGGTGGCGCGCCAGGTCCAGATGGAACCCGCCGGAACTCGCCGGGCCGTGGTCGTGCGAGCGTAATCGGCCAGCACACAACCCAACAGCCAACAGGGAAGGCCAAGAATCCAATTCAAAGCAGGACCATAGGAAGGGTAGTTCCCAGCCTTAGGATCTGTTGCTGCAACCAGAAATGCTGCGATAAACGAAACAAGGACAATACCACGCCATGATCCTAAGCGAAGTTGGATAAGGCGGAAGGCAGGATAACAAACGTAGTAAATCAATTCTGCGAGAAGGCTCCACAGGATCGTGTGCTGAAATAGGGACAATCGAATTCCCACAATTCCGCTGAGCGGGATCGCGATCGCAATCGGCGCGAGGAGTCGGATAAAGCGTCTCGCGTAGAACTCCTTTAATCGTGGGCTCCGGTTCGAACCGGCAAATGGAAAATGTATGCAGAATCCTGAAATGACGAAAAAGACGATGACGGCTGCAGGCCCTACCCAGATGTTGTTATAAATACCGCGTAACACGAGATTACCGGTCGAGCCTTCCGCCAGCGGATTCGCCAGTGTTGGGGCCGCGCCATGACCGAAAAAGACCCACAGGGCGCAGATAAAGCGGATGGAGTCCAAACCGCGGACGCGATCAGTCGTAGTGGGTAGGTGTTCCACAAGAGGGGCAGTAATTGGCCCACGACTCAGTTCAGCAATTCGGTCCGAAGGGGGCCCGCTGACATTGATTCAGCAAAACGAACGCTGAGTTTTAAACCTGGGGCGCAGGATTTAAATCTAGATTATTTAAACTTTTCGGACTTAGCGTACGCAGGTCAGCTCTATATTCGCAATGCTTGATGAAGAAGAGCGTGAGTGCTCCGAATAGCCGGTTAATGACGCGTCGCGAAAGGGGCCGTTTGAGGAATCTTGACCTCGCCTCGCCTGCTCCTGGGGTCAAGTGGCGGCCGCCAGGCGTCCTTGGGGTGGCGTCGAGTATCGCAGGAAGCTGTCGAGTAATAGTTGGACTCCGAAATTGTTCACGCCCGAACCGAAGAAGACCGGGGTTAGCTTCCCGGCGAGCACCTGGGCGTGGTTGAATTCGGCCCCGGCCATCTCGATCATTTCGATCTGTTCCCGGACCGTCCGGTAAGTTTGCTCATCGAGTTTTTCCTGAACGAGCGGATCGGCCAGTCCGGTGACATTGACGGCTGCCCGGTACTTACCGCCGACCACCCGTTCGAAGAGATGGACCATGCGGTCGGCCCGGTCATAGACGCCGCGGAAGTCGGTGCCGTTGCCGAGTGGCCAATTCATCGCTACCGACTTGATGCCTAGCACTGCCTCCAGTTCATCCATGAGACCGATGGGATCGCGCGCCGGCCGGTCGAGCTTGTTCATGAAGGTGAAGATCGGCACCCCGCGTCGGGCACAGACTTCGAACAGCTTGCGAGTTTGGGTTTCCACGCCTTTTCCGGCGTCGATGACCATGATCACGGCATCGACGGCGGTTAGGACGCGGTACGTATCTTCCGAGAAATCCTTGTGACCGGGGGTATCGAGCAGGTTGATCCGGTACCCGTCGTAGTCGAATTGCAGGACGGTTGAACTGATCGAAATACCTCGTTTCTTTTCCAATTCCATCCAATCCGAGGTAGTGGCCCGCTGGTTCTTGCGGGCGGTGACTGAACCGGCCAACTGCAAGGCGCCGCCATAGAGCAGCAGCTTTTCAGTCAGGGTGGTCTTGCCGGCATCGGGGTGAGAGATGATGGCAAAGGTCCGCCGGCGGGCGATTTCTTCCTGCAACGTCACGTGGCCTTCAAATTGGCAAACGCCGGGGACGAAAGCAAAACGGCGTTTAGGCCAATTCGAGGATCACTTCGATTTCGACGGCGATGTTGCCGGGCAGGGGGCCCATTCCGACGGCGCTGCGGGCGCCGACGCCGGCCTCCATTCCCCAAATCTCGGCGAAAAGTTCGCTGCAGCCATTGATGACCTTGGGGTGGTCGTAGAAGTCGGGGGCGGAATTCACCATGCCCAGAATCTTAATAACGCGTTTGACCCGGTCGAGGGAGCCGAGGTGGTCGCGCACGGTGGCCAGGAGGGCCAAGCCGACCTGGCGAGCGGCGAGTTTTCCGGCCTCGAGATCCAGTTCCCGTCCGACCACGCCGGTGATTAATGAACCGTCAGTGCGGACCGGACCATGGCCCGAAACAAAGGCGAGATTGCCGGTGATAACTAGGGGTTTGTACACCGCGACGGGTTTGGGGGCGGTGGGGAGAACCAGCTGGAGTTCAACGAGACGGGATTCGGCGCTCATGTGCGGTGGACTTTAGCGGGAAGAGAGATCGGATTGAACCCTGAACCGCGATCTTTAAACTTTTGAGCGACTGGGGCAGGCTGTTCGCCCGGTCATGGAATACGAAGCGGTCATCGGCCTCGAAACACACGTTCAACTCAAAACGAGGTCCAAAATGTGGTGCGGTTGCCCGAATGAATTCGGGGCTCCGCCGAACACCAACGTTTGCCCAATCTGCCTGGGCATGCCGGGCGTTTTGCCGGTGGCCAATGACGAGGCACTTCGCCTTACTGTCCTGACCGGTTACCTGCTGAATTGCGAGATTCCGCGCTTCGCCAAGTTCGATCGGAAAAACTATTTTTACCCCGACTCGGCCAAAAACTACCAGGTCACCCAATACGATCGTCCCAGCACGGCCAATGGTTGGCTCGACTTCGAGTTCGCCGGGGCCACCGGCGGTCAGGGGGTGGCTCGGGTTCGGATCACGCGGGCTCATTTGGAAGAAGATGTCGGCAAGAACAACCACTTCGACCGCCACAGCGGAGTGGATTTCAATCGGGGCGGGGTTCCCTTGTTGGAAATTGTTTCCGAGCCCGATCTACGCAGTTCCGAAATGGCCTACGCCTATCTTCGGGCACTGACGGATATCCTGAGTCGCGCTGGGATCAGTGACTGCGACCTGGAAAAAGGCATGGTGCGATGTGACGTCAACGTTTCGGTCCGGCCCAAAGGTACCGAAACTCTGGGGGCAAAGATTGAGATCAAGAACATGAACTCGTTCTCCGGGGTTCGCCGAGCCTTGGATTACGAGATCGCGCGCCAGTTGGCGGCCGTGAAGCGAGGTGAAGTCCTGCGCCAGGAAACTCGGCGATGGGACGATGCTTCGGGAATTACGGAACTTATGCGGACCAAGGAGGACGCCCACGATTATCGCTATTTCCCGGAACCCGACCTGATGCCGTTTGAGCCTACGGACGTGTGGTTGGCAGAGGTGCGGGCGCGGATTCCGGAGCTGCCGCGTCAACGCAAGCTGCGAATGATCAGGGAGTTCGGATTGCCCGAGAGTGATGCACAGGTATTAACCGACAATCTTCCCCTCGGGCATTTCTTCGAAGCCGCGGCTCTGGGCTATAAGAATCCCAAAGCGATTGCCAATTGGGTAATTAACAACTTGCCGGCGAAGTTGGTGGAGACCGCGACCGGGTTGGCTGAGTTGAAGTTTCCGGCGGAATCTCTGCGTGAGTTGGCGGACTTGGTGGATTCGGGAAAGATCAGTTCGAAGATTGCCCAGGAAGTCTTTAGCGAGATGTTCGCAACCGGAACCCGGCCCGGGGCAATGGTCGAAAAGAGCGGATTGGGCCAAGTGAGTGATTCTGGAGCCATAGAAAAACTGGCGGACGAAGTGATCGCCGCGAATCCAGGGCCGGCGGCGGATTTCCGTTCCGGCAAAGTGGCGGCCCTCAATTTCCTGAAAGGCCAGTTAATGAAGCTCTCCAAAGGTAAGGCTAACCCGACGCTCGCGGGTGAGGTCTTGGAACGTAAGTTGCGCCCCTAAATTCGGCGGCTGTTCCGAAGGGAAACTGGCTCTCGATGGGAGATTTCCCCGAGGGCTCGCCCGGCAGTATGCGCCGCAAAACCAGGGGTATGTTTTTGGGTAACCCGGATTCGAGCGCTTACAAGTCCCTCCAGGTAAGGAGCCGTAAATAGAGCCTGTCCCTAAAGCGACCGTTTTCGAGGGGCGGTTATATTACATGTGTAATAATTTACGGCGACAGGTGTCACTGGGATAAATTCATCGAAGGATTTGAGTCAAGT
>Ga0163144_10024554_pt1 | contig 11819 bp, 9 predicted proteins | sample OliLak19BULKMAT1_FD_123175 | JGI IMG/M metagenome (GOLD analysis project Ga0163144, IMG submission 123175) | Freshwater microbial mat bacterial communities from Lake Vanda, McMurdo Dry Valleys, Antarctica - Oligotrophic Lake LV.19.BULKMAT1 | ecosystem: Environmental > Aquatic > Freshwater > Lake... | reverse complement strand
GCCTTGATCTGCCCGCCCACTTGGCTGTCGTCCAGATGTTCGAGGCGCTACGCGTCGCGCCCCACCGGCGGCGCGCAGACGCGTCTCGACTACCCATGCCCCTCTCTGAGGGGGTATCGCTTAGATCGCCTCGTAGGCGTTCGGTATTTTCGCAGACCCTATTTTTCTCGGCATTTTTTAATAGTGAGCAAAACCGGCCTCTCCCAGGTCTCTATGGTAATTTGGACGCACGTAGCGGCCTCCTAGAGCGTCACGGAGGGTCCCAGCGGGGCCGCCGGTGTAGACTCATGTACGGGATGGTGAGGAGTTAACGATTTAACGACTATTTTAGATCGTTAACTATTCTCAAGTCCTTTGATAGCAAGTGCTTAGGGTAACGAGTTAACGATTTTAACGAATTAAGGGTCCGGCATCTAGTATAGGGAGAGATATATTCTCTTCTTCACTAGGATATGGATTATATATAGTTAATTGATTAACTTTGACTCTAAAATTTAATATAAAGTATTGTATTGTAAGGGTTTACGCGAGTTAAGGATCGAGTTACTCGATGTTTTTGATCCTTAACTCGTTAACTATTCCTGCCGCGTCCTGGCCTGGCACGCCCAAATGTCTCGCGGCATCCACATCTCCTGCCCTCATCGATGATCAGCGCGACCTGTGTTGGACGAGTCCTGGTCTAAGCTGTTTTCCCACTTGGTTTCGAATCTCGTGCATCAATTGACCGGACCGCGTGTAACTACCGCAAAGCCGCAATTGCGGGACTAACTTCCTTCCCTCAATCAATTGAAGTTCACCAGTGGAAATAAGCCTTCCGAAGCATTTGGCCGCCCTGAACTCCGTCCCCGACGACTGTGCCGACGAGTTCGCCGCCAGCATCGCGAACGAAATCTCGGCGTGGGCTGCGAGGAACGGCTACCCCGACCTCGTCCGCGACCCGACGCCCGCAGCACGGGTCGTCGAGGTGCGTCGTTACATTGCTGCTGCGATCGCGGCGACGACGACGCCATCAACTGTGCTGACGCCGCCAGAAATCGCCAAGCAACTCGGGGCCGATCCGGCAACGGTGATTCAGTGGATTCGGTCGGGCCAGTTGAAGGCATCCAACCTTGCAACTGGCCATCGACCACGATTCGTCGTCCAACCGGTTGACCTTCAAGCGTTCCTGAAGGCTCGGCAGCTAGGCCAGCGTAAGCGTTCCTAGATACCACGCGCGGACGTGGTTCGCGCACTCTTGAAGTTGCTGGTCGAATATCTGCTGGCGGTAGACGCTAGCCATGTCATTCCGAGCGTGGCCCATGATGTGGTCGATCGCAGCCTGCGACACGCTCGCCGTGGTCGCGATCGTCTCGAACGTGCGGCGAAGACTGTAGAAGCCGTGGCTGCGAACTCCGCATTCTGCGCAGAGTGCGGCGAACTTCTCAGCGACAACAAAACGATCCCAAACTCGCCCGTTGAAGACAAGCCGCCTGCCCCGTACAGCGTCGATGGCCTCCACCGTTTCAGGCCACAACGGGCACCGTCGCTCAACTCCGGTTTTCGGTCTGGCGAAGTTGTGCCAGCCCTCTTCTAGCTCGCTGGTAGGGAGGGTGCAGCAGTCTTTCGGGCCAAACCCGCAGTTGATGCCCAGCAGGATCATCGCCTTCAAGTGAGGATCGGCAGCGTCAACGAGCTTGCGAACGTCGGCGGCCGAGTAGAGTTGCTTGCCTCGCTGCCGCGCTCGCTCCCGCAGCAACCGCTGCGGAGGAGCCTTCAACGCTCGCCGGCAGTCCCGCCGTTGATCGGCGAAGATCATGCGAGCCACCGTCAGCCGCCGTTTCAGCGTTGCGACTCCAAGCGTCGCGTTGCACTTACATGGCCCTCGATCAACAGTGACCCGCAGCTTATCAAGGTCTTTGGCATAGACCTTCGGCAGCTTCAACAACTCCGCATGGGCTGTTGGATCATCGACCGTCACGGTGCCGACAGCCGACTTGAATCTGTTCCGCCCATGCTTCAGCGCTTCCCGTATTACTCGAATTTCCGCCAAGGGCAGCCGCTTCTTCAGCGACTTCAGGCGCGCCGTCACTTTACACTTGCACTTTTCAGAGGACAGCGCGACGCGCAAGCTGCCGAAGTCTCTCACCGTCAGCGAGGCAATAGGCCGACGTTTGCCGAAGTGCGCAAGGATAATGTTGCAAGTCGCTTCGTATTCCTTGAACGTGGTGGGCGTTATATCGTCGGTCGCAAGATGAACTCGTTTCTGCTCCAAGAATGAATCAATCAATTCACCAACGGTTTCAGTGGCTGTCGGCGGCTCAAGTCCGCCATAGAGATAGTCCTGTCTTTCCCGATAGGATTCGAGCGCCCCTTGCGGGTCACTCCACGGGCCGAAGTAATGGACCTTGCCCCGTATCTTCTTTGCCCACACGCCGCCGGCATGGGCGTACAGGGGGAACGACGCATACGGTTTTTTGGGTTTCGCAGCCATGTAAAAGCCTACTTCACGCTGGGAGGCGTAGAACCGGGCGTAGAATGCTGACTATAATGTCAGCCGCTCAGTCCGAAGTAAGCTCGAAAAACCCTAGAAAAACCGAGTAGCCGAGGCGGGAGTCGAACCCGCACGGGAGTTACCTCCCACTGGATTTTAAGTCCAGAGCGTCTGCCATTCCGCCACTCGGCCCTCTCGCGCGGCGTTCGCGACGCCGCCTTGCGGGCATTTGATCATTCGCCGTTTTCCGGTGCAAGTCGGCCAATTCCTGCGAAGGCCTGCCGCATCGGGCACGCGCCGTCGCGAATGCCCCCGCGGTTTGTCGTCCGCTTCACTCGTGCGTTTGTTACTATAGGTCACGGCGGCATCAGGCGGACGGTGCTCATCCGCGCGAACCGCATTTCAATAACAAGTAGTCGAGCGGTAGTGTCACTGCCTAAAGCTTCGGAATCGCATGGATCAAGCATTCGTCACCGGCAATGCGGCCATTCTTGCCAGCCTCACCGGCATTTGCGCCTTTTACTTCTGGTTGGAAAAGGCGACGCGCTGGCGGTTGTTTCAGTACGTGCCGCCGCTGGTCTTCATCTATTTGACTCCCGTGTTGCTCGCCAATAGCGGGCATATTGCGGCGCTTCTGCAGGGGCGCATGCCCAGCGAAACGGCGAGCGCTGCAGGCACGACGGCCGCGATCCGCAACGTCTTGCCGACCTCGTCGCCGGCATACGACGTCATTAAAGATTTTGCGTTGCCGATGATGCTGGTGCTCATGCTGCTCAACGTCGACGTCGCGCGGGCGATTCGCGTCGTCGGCAAGGGGGTCGGCGTCATGTTGATTGGCTCGCTGGGCGTCGTCGTCGGAGCGGTCGTCGGATATGCCTGCGTGATGCATTGGCTCGGGCCTGATACTTGGAAATCGTACGGCGCCCTCACGGGCAGTTGGGTCGGGGGCACGGGCAATCTGGCGGCGGTGAGCGAAGCCCTCAACGCCGACGGGACCCAGGTTGGGCTCGCCGTGTTGGCCGATACGGCGCTGCTCCTGGTGTGGTTACCTCTCATGCTGGCATCCAAAAAAATCGCTGGGCCGTTCGCCCGGTTCGCACGCGTCGATGCCGAGCGAGTCGCCCATCTCGACGCCATTGCGATGTCGGAACAAGAGACGTCGCCGGCTGCTAACTATCAGGATTACCTGCTGCTGCTGTTCGTGGCATTCGCCGTGACGGCGTTTTCGCAGTGGTCTACTGCGACGATCTCGGCGGCGCTCGCCGCGCGCGATCTGGCTTGGCCGGTGCAATTCAGCGAAAGCACCTGCCGTATTCTGCTGATCACCACGCTTGGGCTGTTGCTGTCGTTCACGCCGCTGCGCAAGGTTCCCTCCAGCCGCCATCTCGGTATGGCGCTCGTGTTCATCTTCATGGCTCAGACGGGCGCCACCGCGAATCTCGCGAAGGCTGCCGAGCAAGCCGTGCCGTTTCTCATGGGCGCCGCCATTTGCATTTCGATCCACGGCTTCTTTTGTCTGGCGGCCGCGAAGTTGCTGCGGGTCGACATCCACACCGCGGCCATCGCCAGCGCCGCGAACATCGGCGGCATCGCCACCGCTTCCTGCGTTGCGGCGCATCACAAGGAAAGCCTGATGCCTGCCGCCGTGCTGCTCGCCCTGTTGGGCTACGCGATCGGCAACTATGCCGGCCTCCTCACGGCTGCGATTTGCGAGGCTCTGTGACGATGCGGCCGTTTCGGGTGCCACTGGCGTGTCGCCAGTGCGAAGTGTTTCCACGGCATGGTTACCGACCGACTTGCAAGCAGCCTGAAGATCAAGGCTTCCTGCTGCGTGTAATCAGAGGCAAGCCGTGTACCCACTTCAGCACTGGCAAGATGCCAGTGGCACCCGTACAAGCCCTCCCATTACCTATAACTGATCCGGCCGCTCCGCAATCGGCTGTCCGGCCCCGCTCGCGATCCGGTTGATCGCATTCAGCTGCGCACAGGTGCTCGCTTCCACGGTATCGGTCGACGTGCCGCGGCCGCGGTACAACTGGCCATTGTACTCCAGTTCGACCATCGCCTCAGCGACGGCGTCTTTGCCGCGTGTCGCGCTCTGCACGCGGTAGTCGCGTAAGACCGCCGTGATGCCGGTCAGCGTCTCGATCGCGTGAAACAACGCATCGAGCGGGCCGTCGCCGTAGGTTTCGGTCTGCTTCTGCTCTTCGTTGCCGCGGCGAACTGTCAGCGTCACGGTCGGCGACTCGCCGCTCGAAGCTCTCACCTCGTAACCGACGAACTGCCAGGCGTCAAACACCTCGGCGTTCCGCTGCTCGATCAGCGCGGCGATGTCGCCGTCGTAGATTTCCTTCTTCTTGTCGGCCAGCTTCTTGAACGCCTCGAACACCGAATCGAGATGCTCCGGCGTCAAGTGATAGCCCAGCGCCATCGCGCGATCGGCCAGGGCGGCGCGTCCCGAGTGCTTGCCGAGCACCAAATCGGTCTTCGTAAAGCCGACGTCCTCCGGCCGCATGATTTCATAAGTCGAACGCTCCTTGAGCATTCCGTCCTGGTGAATGCCCGCCTCATGGGCGAAGGCGTTGCGGCCGACGATCGCCTTGTTCCGCTGCACCACCATGCCGGTGATGCCGGAGACGAGGCGACTTGTCGGCACCAAACGTGGCGTGTTGATCCGCGTCGACGCCTGGTAGTAATCGTGTCGCGTGCGGAGGGCCATCACCACCTCTTCGAGCGAGCAATTGCCGGCCCGCTCGCCGAGGCCGTTGATCGTGCACTCGACTTGCCCGGCGCCGGCTTCGATGGCCGACAGGCTGTTCGCCACCGCAAGACCGAGGTCATTGTGGCAGTGAACGCTGATGACCGCCTTGTCGATGTTCGGCACGCGCTCGCGAAGATTGCGGATGACGCCGCCGTAGTGAGCCGGGGTGGCGTAACCGACCGTGTCAGGGATATTCACCGTCGTCGCTCCGGCGGCGATCGCCGCTTCGACGACGCGGCAGAGGAAATCGGGCTCGGTGCGGGCGGCGTCTTCGGGCGAGAACTCGATGTTGTCGCACAGGTTGCGGGCCCGCTTCACGCCGGCGATCGCCCGCTCGACAATCTCGTCCATTCCCATGCGGAGCTTGAACTCGCGATGGATGGCGCTCGTGGCGAGGAAGACGTGAATGCGCGTATCGGGCGCTCCCTTGAGCGCCTCGCCGGCCCGGTCGATGTCTTTCTCGTTGCAACGCGCAAGGCCGCAGATGGTGGCGCCACGTACCGTTTGAGCGATGTGACGAACCGACTCAAAATCGCCCGGCGACGCAATCGGGAAGCCCGCCTCGATCACGTCGACCCCCAGATCGACCAGCGCCTGCGCGACCTCGAGCTTTTCGTCGAGGTTCATGCTGCAGCCCGGCGATTGCTCGCCGTCGCGAAGCGTCGTGTCGAAAATGATGATGCGGCGCGCGTCGGTGGTGGACATGGCGATTGGAAACGGAGTGATGAAGTAGGCAAATACGTTTGAAGGTGCTTCAAAACTGCTGAGCAACAAAAAAACCCCGAAGCCGCAAGGCTTCAGGGTTCTGGCAATTCTCGCGATCAAGATGCAGACGAACCCTAAGCCTTGCTCCCGGCAAGTAGCAGTAGTAGCAGGCTGTGTAGGTTCAGGGCTAACATCGGAATTTGCTTCGGTCGGTTCTCGTCGGCAGCGGTTCGCCGCCATAGCTCTGTTCTAGCTGACCCGCAAGTGAGGGTCAAGGTTCGGCGGATTTTGGTAGTGATACCGTTGGCCCCTGTCACCCCGAGGGGTCCGGCTAGATTCCTCGGAGTACCTCGGAATGACAGATCGGCGTTCGCCTATTGAGCGATGAAAAACCGCGAGTCGCTGCCGCCCGGACCGATTTCGAACCGCACGCGCTTGGCGCAGCGCGGACAGTGACCGATGTATTCGGTTCCGGTCCGGTTGGCGTAAATCCGTGAGTAGACGTCGCAGCAGGCGAACTGCACCCCCAAATACCGCGATGATTCGCGGCGGCCTTCAGTGGCCAATCCAGTCGGGGTCGGTACGGGGCTGCTCAGGTCAAGAAGTTGGCCGTTCATGGCGGCGCCTCTTGAAAAAATGGAGTGACTTACTTTACAAATGTGGTGGCGAGCCACTGGCATTTTGCCAGTGGTATTCATCCAATCGCCAAATGCAGGCCTCAAAGCGTACGTCGTCCGCCGCTACGCCGCAGCGTCAGTTTTTCCGCTATCGCCGCTATCTCCGGCACGGCCGCTCACAATCGGCCCCATCAGTGCCCGTGTTCACGCTAGCAACGCCCCGTTTGCCTTGCGGCGCCAGCGTCGTTTTCCTACCATCCGCCACCCGCGTTGATGGGCCGCGCAGCGAACGGCCGCGTTGAAAGAAGTTCAACTTGAATCAGACCCGTGACGCCGTTTTTATCGGCTAGCACTCGTTCCATCATGTTCGTCGATTTCGAAGTCACTCACTGTTCACGCCAATGCGCCGCCAGCGGCCGAACCCTCGCGCCGGGCGAGACGTACTTCTCGACGCTGCAGATGGAAGCGGGCAAGCCGGTGCGACGCGACTGCAGCGCGGAAGAGTGGCGCGGCGCTCCGGAAGGCGCCATCGCCTGGTGGAAAGCAGTCGTCCCGCGCGGCGACGCTTCCAAGCCGAAGCTCGCGCCGCAAGACGTGTTGCTAAACCTGTTCGCGGAACTGGCCGAGCAGCCTGCCGAAGCCGACTTTCGTTACGTGTTGGGCCTGCTGCTCATCCGGCGGCGGATTTTGAAGTTGGATGAAACGCGACGCGACGCGACGAGCGAGATCATGGTGCTGGAATGCCCGCGGCGCAACGAAACATACGAACTCAGAGCGACGACGCCTGACCCCACGCAAACCGAGCAGTTGCAGCAGCGCATGATCGAGCTGCTCTACGGCGGCGAGTGAAGGAGACTCTCGACATGCGGCAAGGTGAAATCGTAATCAAACCAGTCCGAAGCGTGGCCAGCGCGGTGCGCGTGAGCCTGCTGTTGGGATTCGTGTTCTGCACGACCGGCGCCTCCTGCACACGCTCCATGCGCAGCCCATTTGCCGCCTGGCAGCCGCCAGCGCCGCAGGTGCTGATGACCGGTTCGTCGCTCGATCAGGTGATCACGGCCGTCAACGCGAACGCGGCGCGCATCCAAAGCATTCAAACCAACAACGCGTCGATTACCGTCCCGGGCATGCCCGGCATTCCGCTCCTCGGCGGCAAGATCGCGGCCCAGCGCCCTGGTCGCTTCCATTTGGTGGCCGGCACCGCCCTGACCGGCGATGAAGTCGACATGGGCTCGAACGATGAGCTCTTCTGGTTCTGGGTCAAACGGAACGAACCGCCAGCCCTCTTCTACGCCCGCCACAACCAATTCGCCGGCAGCGCCGCCCAGCGGCTGATGCCGATCGAACCGCAGTGGCTGCTCGATGCCATCGGCTTCACCGAGTTCCGCCCCGGCGATGTCCACACCGGTCCGAGGCCGCTCGGCGACGGCAAGGTAGAAATCAAGTCAGTGATGCAGGCTCGCACCGGTCAACTCACGAAACTAACCGTCGTCGACGCCACCAGAGCATGGGTGCTGGAGCAGCATGTCTACGACGCGCAAGGAACGCTTATCGCCAGCGCGGTGGCCAAGTCGCATAAATTCTACCAGCAGGCGAACGTCTCGTTGCCCGACGACGTCGAGATCCGCATCCCCGCGAGCGAACTGTCGCTGTCGATCGAAATGGGAACGGTCGAGATCAACTCCCTCGGCGAGAATCCGCAACTTTGGGCGATGCCGACGAAACCAGGGGTCCCGCTGACCGACCTCGGCGCTTCGCAGGCCAACGCCGCCACGCCGCGGATGGGCGATCAAATCACCGACGCCAATTGGTACGGTCCTGGTCCGGCGGTCGGGCAGGTTCAACCCGCAGGCGTGCCGATGAGCATCCCGGTCGCTCCCGCGACAGCAGGCTTGGCGACGATGGCGCCTCCCATGGCGGCGACTCAACCAACGGGACCCGCGCCGCAGTTCATTCATCCTTCCGGAGTGGAATTGCCAGCTGCATCAGTCGCACAGCAACAGTCGCCGTATCCCGCCATGCAGCAACTCCCCGCCGCCGGCGTCGCGGGTTCTGGAGCGTTTACGCGTTGACACCGCCTCGTCGCGCACGGCGAGCCGGCAGCGTAAGCTGCCGGAGCAGCATCAATCAGCGCCCACTCCAAATCCCGCGCTGCGCCCGCTTCGCCTCCTGCTGCGCCTTCCGCAGCCGCTCCTTCTTCCGCGGGCTGAAGTCATATCCCAACGTCGCCCGTGCCAGTCCGGCTCGCACTAACTCCTCGTTAAGCAACCGATCGCCGCTCCACGTGAACGCCAAGAAGCGATCATGCTGGTCGACCGCTTCGCCATCGACCTCGAACCTCATCTGGCCGCCAGCCGCTTGAACGAACTGCTTCGTGAACTGACTCGCTTCGGGCCCCCACGGTTCCACCGGCGAATCGGGCTTTACCGTCTCGGGCGAGTTGACCCCCTGCAGCCGCACGCGGCGATGCCCGTCGATCAGCAGCGTGTCGCCGTCGACCACGCGCTCCACGTGGTAGATGCCCGGCGGTAATCCAACGCCGGGCAGGCGGTTCCCGTTTGACGGCTCTGTCCAATCTCCGCTCCACCAACGGAAGAGCGCGAGGAGAACAACGCTGACAACCGCCGCTAACTCTCGCCAGTAAGAACGGCGATAGCGTCTCATGGGCTGCGGCGCGCCAGGTGAGCTCTAAACGCGGAAGAGAAGTGAGACCTCGGCGTTCAGTTCTGGCTGAAGCCGAGTTCATGCAACGCCACCCGCCCCAGCGGGTTCTTCACGTAGGCGTTGCGGCAGTTGCTGCACAGATCGTAGCGCTTCTGCTGATAGACCTCTTCGCTGATCCGTTCATCGTCAACGTCGTCGAGCCGATCGAGAATATCTTGTATTTCTTGCAAATGGTCGTGCTCGTCGTCCGACTCGTCCTGCATCGGATCGAGCGCGGCGTAGACCTCAACGCGGACGACGTAACGAAGTTCCTGTTCGGGATCGATCGGCCGTTTGCAGCAATCGCACGTGTAGTGAAGCATGACCAGCGTCCTCTGCGACAAGTTCGTAAACGACACGCTCTGTTCCGTTGAGCGCCCCTCCAAGACTCATCCTAACGAGGGGACGAAGCGGCTCGCAAGATAATCCATTGATCTTTCTTGGCCTGCTTGCGCCATGTGGAAGTTTCCAAACGCCAACTGATGAAGCTTGGCTTGGCTCCAAGCCGCTACGATCTGCTGATGACGCAGAGATGTCGCAGTAGTATGCAGCGGGAGTGCAGCATCAAACTCCGACTGGAACATGGAACAATTATGCACCGCATCTTTTGTTAGCAGTACGATCCCCAATTGCTATCCACTGCTACGGGGACACCAATGGGAGTCCAGAAGGCCGGATTGGTCCAAAAACCGGATGAACCCCCGATTTGTGCAGCCACGCTTGCGCGGCACGTTGTTCAATCGATCAACTCACCACCCGTCGCATACAAAAACCGAGACCTAAAAACAGTGCCAATATTCCCGCACACGGTTCCGGCACGGCGGTCGCTTCAGCTGTCACTGTCCCCACGCCATAGTTCCCCTGCCAATCGGCAAGATCGCTCGCATTGAGCGCCGTCGGCGAACCGCCTCGCTGCCAAATCAAAAAATCTCGGCCATCGACATCGCCGTCGAAATCAAAATCTCCCCTGTAGCCGACGCTGAGCACACCGGTCGTGTAGAGCTGGGTCGTGTTCCAGGCGAGGAAAACAATAAGCGGTGGCAGCGATATCGAATTAAATGTGCCGGTCACCGTGCCGTTCCAATCGACAATGTCAATCGCGTCGCCGAACTCGTATCTGTTCATCGGGTCGCTACTAAATTGAACGGAAAGCGAACTGGAAATTGGATTGAGCGTGGTATGACCATCCACCTGCAGTTTGCTGACGTTTGTGGAGTTGACCGCGTAAATCTGTAGAATGCCATTCTGCTGGTAATCCCCCGTGATTCGCAGGTTGCCGATTCCGCCGAAAGTGCTTGTTCCCGCGCCCACAAGTTTGTGGTTCACTACGTCGCCTTCGACAGTTCCATTGACGCCGACGAGCGCGTCGTTAACCGCTATCGTGCCGCCAGCGGCGACGCTACCGCCATCGCGAATCAGCAATCCAAAGGCGCCCGCGGTAGTTGTCTCGCCGATAGCGAAATTGCCGGCATTCTCCCAGCGCGAACCAGCACCTTCAACAATTGCGAACGAATTGAATTCGCCAATCGTGGCGGTGTTGGTCGTGAGCAAACCACCGGCTGCCACGGTGACTTCAGAAGTCGCGGCAAAGCCGACGTATAACGAACTACCGATATTTAATTGCGAACCGGCACCGTGGATCGATATCCGGGATTGAGCAGGTTCGGTGGGCGTCGGTAGGTCAAATTCAAACCGCGACGTCACAACGCTCCCAGCGCTGCCGAGAACGTTGACGCGACCGCCGCCCGAGATGTTGAGCTCGCCATATCCCTGCTTGCCGACGATCAACTCGTCGTCTGAATTCGAGGATCCGGTGATTGATAAAACCCCGTCGGTGACATTGAGCGTACCCGAAGATTCGGGGGCATCTCCGAGCAGGGCCGCTACCGTCGAGAAGTTGGCCAGCGACGTATTGAGCACAGCCGCGGTGTCGGTATCACTCTCCCCGACAACCAACGCCCTCCCAGCCAGCGATAGAGTGGGATTAGTGAGCGAAACGCTGCCGGGGAATTGACTGATCCCCAGCGAATCTTCGAAAGTCACTGTATTGTTGCCAACGAGGACTCGGTCCAGGCCATACACGGGCAAGGGGAAATTGATCTTCCCAGGAAACGTTGTCGTGTACACGTCCCCCGCACCGCGACGAAACACAGCCAAGTCCGCACTGCCGGGAACTGCAGCAGGGGACCAATTGGCCGCGGCGGTGAAGCTGCCTCTCGTCGAGTTGCTCCAGGTGCGAGTCGCCCCCTGGACCGACGAAGTGCCGCCCGCCATCACTGCAAAAATCGCTGTCACAGTCCAGAACCAGGAACGCATTGAACTACTCCCACGCTCAGTGATGTCGCCCCCATCGCAATAAAACTAGACCGAACGATGCCAGCAAAAGCGCCCCGGCTCCGGCACGGCGGTTGCCGCGGCAAGGAGATACGACGTTGTTACTTCTATTAACATTTATCCTTGGCCGACATTTCCCATATGGATTGAGCCTGGAACCGCTCCAAGCTCAGGATGCCGCCCATTTTAACGCGCTGCGTCCCCCCGCGGCAATCGCGAGCGGATTTGT
>Ga0163144_10024552_pt1 | contig 11819 bp, 6 predicted proteins | sample OliLak19BULKMAT1_FD_123175 | JGI IMG/M metagenome (GOLD analysis project Ga0163144, IMG submission 123175) | Freshwater microbial mat bacterial communities from Lake Vanda, McMurdo Dry Valleys, Antarctica - Oligotrophic Lake LV.19.BULKMAT1 | ecosystem: Environmental > Aquatic > Freshwater > Lake... | reverse complement strand
CGCGAGATGCACGAACGGGAGCGCGCCCTTGCCGGGAACGAATTCCCACGCTTCATCCGCCGTGAAGGCGAGGATGGGCGAGAGCATCCGGCACAGTCCGCTGACGATGCGATGCAACGCGGTCTGCGTGGAGCGGCGGCGCGGTGAATTCGCGGCGTCGGTGTAGAGCCGATCCTTCACCACGTCGTGATAGATGGACGACAATTCCACGGCCGCGAACTGGCTCACCTTCTGATACACGACGTGGAACTCGTAGGCTTCGTAGGCTTTTTGGATCTCGTCCTCGACCCGGGCGAACTCGCCGAGAATCCAGCGGTCGAGTCCGGTCAGGTCGGCGTCGGGCACGGTGTGCTGCGCGGGATCGAAGTCGTAGAGATTCGAGAGCTGGTAGCGCAGGGCGTTGCGGAGACCGCGATACGTCTCGCCCACCTTGTTCACGCGCTCCTCGCTGACGACGATGTCGTTGCGGAAGTCCTGCGACGCGACCCACAGGCGCACCACGTCGGCTCCCCACTTCTTCACGTACGCCTCGGCGGTCTGCGGCTTCTCGTAACCGGTCTGCTTGCTCTTGGAGATCTTCTCGCGGTCCGCATCGACCATGAAGCCGTGCGTGAGCACGGTCTTGTAGGGTGCCGCGCCGTTGCCCGCGAGCGAGATGAGCAAGGACGATTGAAACCAGCCGCGATGTTGATCGGAGCCTTCGAGGTAAAGGTCGGCCTGGAACGGAACTTCGCCGCCGCGCAATTCCTCGCGTCGCGACGTGACGGCGCGGGAGGAGGAGCCGGAATCAATCCACACATCGAGCGTGTCGGCGGACTTCGCGACGGCCTCAGGCGCGCGCCAATCCTTGGGCCTGACCGCGGCCCACAATTCGGCGGCGGATTTCTCGAACCACACGTTGGAGCCGTGTTTCTCGACGAGGTCCGCCGTGGCGCGGACGACGCGGGCATCAAGGATGGCCACGCCATCCTGGTCGTAGAAGGCGGGGATGGGCACGCCCCAGGTGCGCTGGCGGCTGATGCACCAGTCGGGACGCGACTTCACCGCGGCCTCGATGCGGCTCTTGCCCCAGTCAGGAATCCAAGCCACGTCGCTCTCAATGGCGACGAGTGCCTTGTGCCGGAGCGTGCCGTACTTGGGCGCGGGGCCTTCGGGCTGCGGCGCGGTGGAAGCCTCGAACGTTGCCGCAAGGGTGGATGGCTTCGTGCCTTCGTGCTGAAGCGCATTGGAGAGTTCCTCCTCCCATTCCGGCACCACATGATCGATGCGGATGAACCACTGGTCCATGGCGCGGAAGATCACCGGCGTCTTGCTGCGCCAGCAATGCGGGTAGCTGTGATGATAATTCTCCTGCTTGAGCAGCGCATGACGGGCGCGCAGTTCGTGCAGCACCACCTCGTTCGCGTCGCTCTTGCCCTGCTTCTCCAGGATGCTCTTGCCGATGAACTCCGCGGGCATCTGCTGCTCGCGCGGGAGATCGTTCGTGTAGGTGAGCGCGCCGTCGTCATCGACGGGCGAATAGATGGGCAGGCCATTGCGCAGGCCGAGGCCGTAATCCTCGAGACCGTGCCCCGGCGCGATATGGACGAAGCCCGTGCCGGTGCTGTTCTCCACGAACTCATCGCCCGCGAAGAGTTTCCCGGTGCGATTGCAGAACGGATGCTGGTAGGTGAACTGCGCCAGCTCCGTGCCCTCAAAGTTGCGGACGATTTCGTAGTTCGCCCAGCCGCATTTCTCCGCGACGGACGCGAGCAGCATCGTGGAAACGATGAAGCATTCGCCCTGTCCTTCCTCGGGCTTCACCAGCACCTGCGTGTAGTTGAAGGTCGAGTTGTAGGCGACCGCGAGATTCGCGGGAAGCGTCCACGGCGTGGTTGTCCAGATGGCGATGTTCACGCCCGGCTGACCGACGATGGGGAACTTCACGTAGCTGCTCTGGCTGACGTGATCGTGATACTCGACCTCGGCCTCCGCCAGCGCGGTGCGCGCCGGGATGCTCCAATACACTGGCTTCTTCCCGCGATAGACGAAGCCCTTCTCCACGATGTCCGCGAAGAGGCGCAACTCGTCGGCCTCGTATTCCTTGTCGAGCGTGAGGTAGGGATGATCCCAATCGCCGAGCACGCCGAGCCGCTGGAACTGCACGCGCTGAAGGTCGATGAACTTCCGCGCGTAGGCATCGCAGGCCTTGCGGATGCTCGCGGGGTCGAAGCTGGCGGACGAGGCGTCCGCCGATGCAGCCGGGGCGGCTGCGCTCCCCTTGCGCATCTCCTGCGAGACTTTGAATTCGATGGGCAGACCGTGGCAATCCCAGCCCGGAATGTAGGGCGCGTTCTTGCCGCGAAGGGTGTGGTACTTCACCACGATGTCCTTGAGAATCTTGTTCAGCGCCGTGCCGATGTGGACGTCGCCATTGGCGAAGGGCGGGCCGTCGTGCAGGACGAATTTCTCCGCGCCGGCGCGTGACTCTTGAATCTTGCCGTAAAGATCGGCGGCCTGCCATTTGTCGAGGCGTTGCGGTTCGCGCGTCACCAGGTCGGCTTTCATGGGAAAGTCGGTGCGCGGCAGGTTGAGCGTGTCTTTGTAGTCCATCGTCAGTCTTTCAAAGGTTGGTGATGCTACGAACGCAGGGCGAAGGAGGCAAGTGTGGCGAAGGCCCGGGCGCAACCCCGGCCAGACGGAATGGCGAAACATGATTCATCGAAGAGCCTTCGCGGCGATGTCCCGCCGGAACTGCGCGCCCTCGAAGTGAATGCATTCCACCGCGCGATAAGCCGCGTCCCGCGCTGCTGCCAGCGTCGGTGCGCACGCCGTGACGCCCAGCACACGACCGCCGTTCGTCACGACCTTGCCGTCGGCGAGCGCCGTGCCCGCGTGGAAGATTTTCACCCCAGGCAGACGCGCGGCCTCATCGAGCCCGATGATGACCTTGCCTTTGGGATAACTGTCCGGATAACCGCCCGAGGCCATAACCACGCAGACCGACGCGTGCGAACTCCAGCGCAGCGTCGCGCGCTCCAGCGTGCCGTCGATGCTCGCCTCCAGCAGATCCACGAGGTCGCTTTCCAGTCGCGTCAGATACACCTGAGTCTCCGGGTCGCCGAAGCGCGCATTGAACTCCAGCACCTTCGGTCCGGCCTTCGTCAGCATCACACCGGGGTAGAGAATGCCGCGAAAGTCGATGTCCTCGGCGGCACAGCCCTTCAGCCATGGTTCCAGAATCACCTGGCCCACCTGCTCCAGCTCCGCGTCCCTCAGGAATGGCGCGGGCGAATACGTCCCCATGCCGCCGGTGTTCAAGCCCTCATCCCCGTCGAGGGCGCGCTTGTGATCCTGCGCGGTGGGGAACAGCTTCGCCGTCTTCCCATCGCACAGCGCGTGCAAGGAAATCTCCATTCCCTCCAACAACTCCTGCACCACGATCTTCGCGCCCGCCGCGCCGAAGGATTTCCCCACGAGAATCTCGTCAATGGCCTGCTCTGCCTCTGCGACGTTCGTGGCGAGCAGCACGCCCTTGCCCAGCGCGAGTCCATCCGCCTTCACCGCGCAGCGTCCGCCGAGCGTCGCGACAAATGTCTTCGCTTCCTCCACGTTGTCGAACGTCCCGCTCTTCGCCGTGGGGATGCCGTGCCGCTCCATGAACGCCTGCGAGAACACCTTCGACGCCTCGAACTGCGCCGCCTTCTGGTTCGGCCCCCAGATGCGCTGCCCGTGCTTCTGGAAAAGATCGACGATGCCCAGCGCCAGCGGGTTGTCCGGCCCGACGACCGTCATGTCCACGCGATGCTGCTCCGCACACGCCAGAAGTGCCGCGAGATCATCCGCACCGATGGGCACGCATTCCACCGCCGCGCCGTTCTTCGCCAGCTTTTCGCCCGCGATGCCCGCGTTGCCGGGTGCGCACCACATCTGCGTGACGCGCGGCGACTGCGCGAGCTTCCAGACGAGGGCGTGTTCGCGTCCGCCGGAGCCGATGACGAGTAATTTCATGGGGCCGAGATTCAAGCAGAAGCCCCGGATGTGAAAAGTGTTTTCACCAGCCTCAACTTCGCCACGCTCCTGCGCGGCGACGTGACCGCAATGAATGGCCGCTGGCTTCTCAGCCAAGCGAATTGCATGACTGATCCTCGTTGGCCCTAAACCAGCTAAGCAGGAATGGACGCGGTGTGGGCGGCGGAAGATCGCCGGCCCGGACACCGCCGATTGGACCAACAGTTTAACACGCGCCCATCATGGAAGGCCCGAATACAGGGTGTCGGAGCGGGATTGACGGCAGGCGACCAGATCGCTCGCCGGAAGTCGCCCGCGCCCGATGCCGGGCAGGAGTTGCCGCAGCACCGGCAAATTCTGCCGCTTCTCCCGTCACGCCTGCTTCTAGTTTTTATCATGCCCACCCCAATCAATTCCCTCGCCCCGACTGACTTTTGGACCGTGCGCCGACGCGTGGTTGGAAGTTACACCCTGGCCATCCTGCTGGTCGCTGGCCTGGGCGCCTACGCCTTTACGCGACTCTCCGCCGTCAGGTCGGATGCCGCTGTCGTCGCCGAGAATTGTCTATCCACCGTGGCGCTGGCCAGTCAGGTGGATCACACGGCGAGCCGCGTCTTCATCCTGATTCACCAGCAGCAGGCCGGTACGAACACTGGCGAAGGCGAGGCCGCCCGCACGCTTCTGTTGAATGAACTCGATACGCTGCGCCAGCTCGACGAGCAGCTTGCCCCCCTGGCCGTGCCCGCCAGCGAGACCGCGGCTTTTGCCGCGCTGCGCTCCGCCAGCGCGGGCTTCGCCGCCGCCGCGCGGAAGTTCTCCAGTCTCGAACGTGCGCGCCCCGCGGAGCGCGCCGCGTTGGTGCGCGATGAATTGTCGCCAGCCTACGCCCGGCTGCAAACCGCCTCCGACGGCGCCATCAAGCTCCGGCTCACGCACGCGGAGGTCGCCGGGCGGCGCATCCAGACCGCGGTGGCGCTGACGGAGGCCGGCATGTTGGCCGGGCTGCTGGCCGGCATCACGCTGGTGGCTTTCAGCGGATACTTCCTGCTGCGCGCCATCAGCCAGCCGCTGACCCGGCTCGTGGAAGTTTTCGACGCGATGCGGCAGGGGGATTTCACCCGGCGCATCACGCTGGAGCGGCGTGATGAATTCGGCGCGCTGGCCGACGGATTCAATCACATGGCTGAGAGCCTGAACCTCCTCGTCGGACAGGTGCAGCGCTCGGGCATCCAGTTGAACACTTCCGCCACGCAGATCGCCGCCACCGCGCGGCAGCAGCAGTCCACCTCCGTCGAGATCGCCGCCGCGACGACGCAGATTGGCACGACGTCGAACGAGATTTCCGCCACCTCCCGCGAGTTGGTGAAGACGATGAACGAGGTCAACACCGTCGCCACGCAGACGGCCCAACTCGCCGACAGCGGCCGTTCCGGCCTGGCCCGCATGGACGAAACCATGCTCCACGTCATGGAGGCGGCCAGATCGGTGAACGCCAAGCTCGTGGTCCTCAACGAGAAGGCGGGCAACATCAATCAGGTCGTCACCACGATCACCAAGGTCGCCGACCAGACGAACCTGCTCTCGCTCAACGCCGCCATAGAGGCGGAGAAGGCCGGCGAATACGGTCGCGGTTTCGCCGTCGTCGCCACGGAAATTCGCCGCCTCGCCGACCAGACCGCCGTCGCCACCTACGACATCGAGCAGATGGTGAAGGAGATGCAGGCCGCGGTTTCCGCGGGCGTCATGGGCATGGATAAATTTTCCGAGGAAGTCCGGCGCGGCTCCGAGAACGTGCATGAGGTCAGCCGCCAGCTCGGCACGATCATCCAGCAGGTGCAGGCGCTCACGCCGCGCTTCGACCTCGTGGTCGAAGGCATGGGCGCGCAGGCCACCGGCGCGCAGCAGATCAGCGAGGGGCTCGCGCAGCTCAGCGATTCCGCGCAGCAGACGGCGGAATCGCTGCGTCATTCCAGCGTCGCCATCGAGCAGCTCAACGAGGCGTCGGCTCAATTGCAGAACGGCGTGAGCCGCTTCCGCCTCCAGTCCTTCTGAAATGCTGCACCTCCTGCTCCAGATTGCCGGCGCGCGCCACGCCCTCGACACCTCGGCGGTGATCGAGGTGCTGCCGCTGGTGTGTGTGCAATCGCTCGCGCCCCCGGTGCCGGGCGTGGCCGGAGTCATGGATTACCGAGGTGTGATGGTTCCGGTCGTGGATCTCCGCCTGCGTTTCTCGGGCACGCCCACGGCGCCGCGCCTCGGCACCCGGCTCATCCTCGTGGCGACACCGGGCAGCAGCGATGCAGCACGCCCGGGCGCAGCGCTGCTCGTCGAGCGCGTCCTCGGCACGGCGAAGCTGAAGCCGGAGGTGTTGCCTTCCGAAGAGGCGTCCGGTGCTGGCCGACGTTTGGCCAAAGACGCCCTCGGCTTCATCCAGTTTCTCGATCTCGCCGCCTGCCTCGCCCGCCCGGGCGACGCGACCGTCCGCAACTTCGTCCCCGAACCATGCGCTCCAACGACGTCATACTGAAGCGCTCCGTCGGCCTCAATGCCGCGTCGCCCGGCACCAGTGCCATCGATGCGTGCTGGAGCCGGATCGGCGTGTGGGGCCGCGCGGATTGCGCGGAGTTGGCGACGCACATTCATTGTCGGAATTGCCCGGTCTATTCCCAGGCTGCCGCCGCGATGCTTGATGGAGCGATCCCCGACGGCTATCTGGAGGAATGCACCACTCATGTCGCCGCACCCAAGCATTCGCCGGTGGTCGCTGCGTTTTCGCTGCTCGTCTTCCGCATTAACGCCGAGTGGTTCGCGCTGCCGATGTCCGTGCTGGACGAAGTCGTGGAGCGCCGCTTGATACGCACGCTGCCGCACACGCGCAGCGCCTTTGTCCGTGGCATCGTCAACATCGGCGGGCAGTTGCTCGTGTGCGTTTCGCTCACGCGCCTGCTGGAACTTCCCGGACGCACGGAGCAGGAGAAGACCGCGCAAACCATTTTCGAGCGGCTCCTCGTGGTCACGACACCCGGCGGACGAATCGCCATTCCGGTCAGTGAAGTCGCCGGTCCCGCCCGCTGCCAGGCGGATGATCTTCGCCCGGTGCCCGCGACCATCGAACGCGCGCCCAACCATTTCACCCTCGCGGTCTGGCCTTGGCAGCAGTGCCGTTACGACGCGAGCGGCCCGGTGATTGAATCGATCCACATCAGTGTCCTCGACACCCAGCGCCTCTTCGCCGCCATTGAGAAAGGACTGGCATGAGTTCATCGCTTCCCGAGAACGCCGCCGACCTTTCGATGCTCGAATTGTACCGGGTGGAATCCGAGACGCAATGCGCGGCGCTCAGCTCGGGCCTGGTGGAACTGGAGCGCAGCGCCGGATCGCCCGCGCAACTCGAAGCGCTGATGCGCGCGGCTCATTCGCTCAAGGGCGCGGCCCGCATCGTCGATCTCGAACCAGCCGTGCAGGTGGCGCACGCGATGGAGGATGTTTTCTCGGCGGCGCAGCGCGGGCAGCTCACCTTGAAGCGGGAGCACATCGACCGGCTTCTGGCGGGCGCGGACTTACTCGCGCGCATCGGCAGCGCGCAGGAATGTCCGCCGCAATCCGTCGAGAAATGGGTCGAGGGACTGAACCGCTTGCTCACGGTTGAAGGCAGGAACAGCTTCCAGCCTGATCCGGACAGGCTGGAAGCCTCTCCTGCTTTGGTGCAGCCCTCCGCAGCGGACACTTCCCCCGACCGCTTCCTCCGCGTCACTGCGGAACATCTCAACCGTCTCCTCGGCCTCACCGGCGAGGCGCTCGTCGAATCGCGCCGTCTCCAGCCAATGGTCGGCGCGCTGCTGCGCCTCAAGCGGCTCCAAGGAGAATCGTTGCGCCAGCTCGAAGCCGCGAGGGAAGCGCTGGCCGCCACACCCGAAGCCGCCGCAGCGGCGCTGGCGACGGCGCAGGCGCGAATGGCTGATTGCCAGCGCGCGCTGGCCGAGCGGCTGGCTGAGCTGGAGGCGATGGACCGCCGCGCGACGAATCTTTCCATGCGCCTGCATCACGAGGCGCTCGCCTGCCGGATGCGGCCCTTCGCAGACGGGCTGCACGGTTTCGCGCGCATGGTGCGCGACGTGGCACGCACGCTGGGCAAACAAGTCCGGCTCGAAATCATCGGCGAGTCGACGCGGGTGGATCGCGACGTCCTGCAACAGCTTGAGGCCCCGTTGACGCATCTGCTCCGCAACGCGCTCGATCACGGCATCGAGGCGCCAGAGGCGCGTCTTCAAGCAGGCAAAGCGGAACAGGCGACCCTGCGCATCAACGTACGGCATGGCGCAGGCCGGCTGCTCATCACCGTGTCCGACGACGGGGCGGGCATCGACGTGAATCGCGTCCGGGACGCCGTAGTGCGAAAGGGGCTGGTGGCGCCCGAGACCGCGACCCTGTTGAGCGAGGCCGAACTGCTCGAGTTTCTTTTCCTGCCGGGCTTCACCCTGCGTGAGGAAGTCTCTGAACTGTCCGGCCGCGGCGTCGGCCTCGACATCGTGCAGACGGTGGCGCGCTCGGTGCGCGGCAACGTGCGTGTTCACACGAAGCCGGGACGCGGGACGCGCTTTGAACTGGAGCTGCCGCTGGCGCTTTCCGTGTTGCGCGCCCTGCTGGTCGAGGTGGCGGGCGAGCCGCTCGCGCTGCCGCTGGCGCAGTTGCAGCGCACGCTCAAGGTTCCGCCTGAATCCATCCGCTCGATCGAAGGACGCCAGTGCTTCGAGTGCGACGGGCGGCAGATCGGATTGATCAGCGCGCAGCAAATTCTCGAACGCCCCGAGCCACCGCGAAGCGAAGCCGCCCGACCCGTGGTCCTGTTGGGCACTGGTGAATCGCTCTTCGGCATCGCCGTGGATCGCGTGCTCGGCGAACGCGAACTGGTGGTGCAGCCGCTCGATCATCGCCTCGGCAAGGTGAAGAATATCAGCGCGGGCGCCCTGCTGGAGGATGGCTCGCCGGTGCTCATCGCGGACATTGATGACCTGATCGTCTCCATCGAGAAGCTGTTAAGCAACGAACCGCTTCGAGCGATCCGTCCGCGCGTGCAAGCCACACCCCGACAGGCCAAGCGCATCTTGGTGGTGGATGATTCGCTGACCGTGCGTGAACTTGAGCGCAAGGTGCTCACCGCGCGTGGCTACGAGGTCGAGGTGGCCGTCGATGGCATCGACGGCTGGAACGCCGCGCGCAGCGGACACTTTCAGCTCATCATCAGCGACGTGGATATGCCGCGCATGGACGGCATCGAACTGGTCACGCAACTCAAGCGCGACCCGCGGCTCAAGACCGTGCCCATGATGATTGTTTCGTACAAGGATCGGGATGAGGATCGCCGGCGCGGACTGGAGGCGGGCGCGGATTATTACCTGACGAAAGGGAGCTTCCATGACCACCGGCTGATTGAAGCGGTCGTCGATCTCATCGGGGAGGCTGACGCATGAAAGGAGCTGCATGAGAATCGGCATCGCCAATGATCTGCCCATCGCCGTCGAAGTGCTGCGCCTGGTGCTCACGAACGCCGCACGGCATCAGATCGCGTGGACCGCGCGCGATGGCGCGGAGGCGGTGCGGCTCTGCGCCAGCGACAAACCCGACCTCGTGCTGATGGATATTTCGATGCCGGGCATGGACGGCGTGACGGCCACCCGCCGCATCATGGCCGCCACGCCATGCCCGATCCTCATCGTCACCGCCAGCGTGGGCGGCAACGCCGGACCAGTGTTTGAAGCGCTCGGCGCAGGCGCGCTCGACGCGGTCAACACGCCGGTCTTTGGCTCCTCCATTCCCAAGGAATCTCCCGCGGCGCTGCTGTTCAAGATCGACACCATCGCGCGGCTGACGGGCCAGCACGAATCCGTCCGGCACAGCAAGGGCTCGCGCGGGCCGGCGTCCCGTCCGACCAACTCCTCACAACGCCTGATCGTGATTGGCGCTTCGGCTGGCGGACCCGCGGCGTTGGTGGAACTTCTCGCCAACCTCGATCCGGCCCTGCCGGCGGGCCTCGTGATCGTGCAGCATCTCGATGAACAATTCATGAGCGGCCTGGCCGGGTGGTTGAGTCAGAAATCACGGCTGCCCGTTCGGCTTGCGCGCGAGGGGGATCGTCCCTCGCCCGGCGTCGTGCTGCTGGCGGGAACCAATGATCATTTGACGCTGCTGAACAGCGAGACGCTGGGCTACACGCCGCTGCCACGAGAGTCTTCGTATCGACCGTCGGTGGATGTCTTCTTCGACAGCGTGGTCGAGCACTGGCCAGGCGAAGCGGTGGGCGTGTTGCTCACGGGCATGGGCCGTGACGGCGCGCGCGGGCTTAAGGCGTTGCGCGAAGCCGGGCACCTGACGATTGCACAGGACCGCGCCAGTTGCGCCGTCTATGGCATGCCCAAGGCGGCGGCGGAGCTCGAGGCCGCGTCCGAGGTGCTGCCGCTCGACCAGATTTCCTCCCGGCTCTCACACTATTTCAAAAGCATCCGATTGAATCCCTGACGCCACACGGCAACCCAATTTTCTTATGAGCAAGTCTCCTCTTCGAACCAACGATGCCGCAGGCGGCCCGACCGCCGAGCGGATCATGGTGCTGCTGGTGGACGACCAGGCGCTGGTCGCCGAGGCGGTGCGCCGCATCCTGGCGTCGGATCCGACGGTGGACTTTCACTACTGCTCGGATCCCGCCGCCGCGGTCGGCCTCGCCATCCAGATCCGGCCGACGGTGATTCTCCAGGACTTGATCATGCCGGGCACGAGCGGCCTGGCGTTGGTGCAGCGCTACCGCGCCACGCCGGAGACGAAAGACATTCCCATCGTCGTGCTCTCGACCAAGGACGAGCCGGCGTGCAAACGCGACGCCTTCCTCGCGGGCGCAAACGATTATCTGGTGAAGCTGCCCGACAAGCTCGAGCTGGTCGCGCGCGTGCGCTACCACTCGCGCGCCTATCTCACGCAGATGCAGCGCGACGACGCCGTGCGTTCGCTGCGCGAAAGCCAGCAGCAACTCGTGGACAGCAACACTGCGCTGATTTCGCTGAACCAAAAGCTCGAGGAGGCGACGCGGGCGAAGTCCGAATTCCTCGCCAACATGAGCCACGAAATCCGCACGCCGATGAACGGCGTGGTGGGCATGACCACGCTGCTACTCGACACGGAGCTGACCGACGAGCAGCGCGACAGCGTGGAGACGATCCGCAGTTGTGGCGACTCGCTGCTGACGATCATCAATGACATCCTGGACTTCTCGAAGATCGAATCCGGCCGCATGTCGCTGGAGGATCATCCCTTCGAGCTGCGCACCTGCATCGAGGAGGCCCTCGAACTGCTCGGACCCAAGGCCGCGGCGAAAGGCCTGGATCTCGGCTACCTCGTCGAGGAGAACGTGGCCAACGCCGTCATCGGTGACGTGACGCGCCTGCGGCAGATCGTGGTGAACCTCGCCGGCAACGCGGTGAAGTTCACGGAGCGCGGCGAAGTCTCGGTGAACGTCTCGCTGGCCGAGGCTTCGCCCACTCCTGCCCAGGGCGCGAGCCTCATGCTGCATGTGGCGGTGCGCGACAGCGGCATTGGCATTCCTCCCACCAAACAGGACCGGTTGTTCAAGTCTTTCAGCCAGGTGGACGGCTCGACGACCCGCCAATATGGCGGCACGGGGTTGGGCCTGGCCATCAGCAAGCGACTCGCGGAGCTGATGGGCGGCTCGATGTGGGTCGAAAGCCAGGAGGGTCGCGGCTCGACGTTTCATTTCACCGTGGGCGTGAAACCCAACTCCAGCGCCATCGAAGCGAATTCATCTTCGCTGCTCGCTGGCT
>Ga0163144_10024551_pt1 | contig 11820 bp, 6 predicted proteins | sample OliLak19BULKMAT1_FD_123175 | JGI IMG/M metagenome (GOLD analysis project Ga0163144, IMG submission 123175) | Freshwater microbial mat bacterial communities from Lake Vanda, McMurdo Dry Valleys, Antarctica - Oligotrophic Lake LV.19.BULKMAT1 | ecosystem: Environmental > Aquatic > Freshwater > Lake... | reverse complement strand
TTTTTCGTAAACGCGCGCGTGGCGTCGCTCGCGTCCGTCGTGAAGTCGGTGATGGCGTACGAACCGTGCAAGGCCTCCCCGGCGAGGTTGAGCGCCGTCACCGAAATGGTGGTGGGCGAGCCGACCCACGCGATGTTCACCCCGAGTTGTCGCAGCTGCTTCGCGAAGATGCCCTGGTCGGGCGAATTGGTCATGTACGTGCCCATCACATCCGCTCCGGATTTCTTGACCGCGAGCACGATGGGCGTGAAGTCCTGCGAGTTGTTCGTGTACCCCTGGATCAGTACGGGCTCGACGCCCAGGGCTTTGAGCGCTGCCAAGAGCGCGGTCTTGCCGCCGGTGCCGAAGGCGTCGGTGGAATGCACGATGGCCCACTTGCGCAGTTTTAGCGTGTTCACGCCGAAGTCTGCGATCACGCGGGACGAATAGCTGTCGTTCGGCCGCGCCCGGAACACCCAGCGGTTGTTCATATGCGTGAGTCCCGTTTCGCTGCCGCCGATCATCGTGGGGATCCCTGCTTTCGCGATGGTCGGGGCGATCGCCTGGATCTGGGTACTGCGGATCGGCCCGACGATGCCGGCGAGACCCCCTTCGCTTACCAGCCTCGAGAACGCGAGCACCGTGCCGGGGTTGGTACTCGCGTTGTCCTCTATCCGAAGCTCCAACTGCCTGCCGAGCACGCCGCCGTCCCGGTTGATCTCGTCGGCTGCGAGCTTGAGACCGTTGACCGTGAACAATCCCCCTTCCGCCTGGGAACCGGTGATCTCGTTGACCACGCCGATCTTCAGCGTGTCTCCGGCGCTCGCGTGTCCCGGGAAGCACAGGCCCGCCAATACCAACACCGCCAGCATTCGTCCCATGGTGCATGTCCTCCGCAGATTTCGATCCGCCATCGGGCGATGGGTGGGGTCGATGCGCTATGACAAAACCGGTCTGTGGTGCGCCCAGGGTCGCGCCGACTCGAACGCCCTCGATGCCTGCAACACCCTCAGGTCCTGAAAACGTCCTGCAACGATCTGGATAGCTACCGGAAGCCCTTCGGTGGTGAAACCGCACGGACAGGTCGCCGCCGGCAGCCACGTGAGGTTGAACGGATAGCTGAACCCGGCCCACCGCAACCAGTCCCAGGGATGCTGTTCCCAGTGTTCGGGAATCAATCGCTTCGCGTCGAAGGCCGCGACCGACAGCGCTGGCGTCAGCAGCAGGTCGTAGCGCTGAAAGAGCGCCTGCACCTTGTCGTAATACTGCAGTCTCTCGCCTTGCGCACGGCAATAGTCTCCGGCGGAGTAGCGCATGCCATGCCGCGTCAGCGCGACCAGTCCGGGGTCGAGCCGGTCTGCCCATTCGTCGAGCAGGTGGCCGAGCATCCCGGCGTAGGCACTCGTGAACAACACGTGCTCCATTTCGATCGGGTCGCCCCATCCCGGATCGACGAGCTCCACTTTGCCGCCCAATTCCTCGAAGACGCGCGCGGCCGATTCGACCCGCGCCGCGACCTCGGGATCGACGCGCAGATAGCCGAGGTCCGGACTGTAGGCGACCTTCAAACCCTTGATCCCGTGATCGAGCTGTCCGACGAAATCTTCCGGCTGACTCTCCAGGCTCGCGGCGTCGCGGTCGTCGGGGCCCGCCATCGCCTGCAACATGAGCGCGCTGTCTGCAACCGTCCGCGTGATCGGGCCCACGTGTGAAATCGCACCATTGTTCGGCATGGGCCAATAGGGAATGCGCCCGTACGAGGGCTTCAACCCGAACACGCCGCAGAATGCTGCCGGCATGCGTACCGAGCCGGCGCCATCCGAGCCCTGATGCAGCGGCCCCATGCCGGCCGCCGCGCACACGGCTGCTCCCGCGCTGGACCCGCCCGCGTTCATGCCGTGCTTCCACGGATTGTGCGTGATGCCCGTTACGGGGCTGTCGCCATTGCCCTTCCAGCCCAGTTCCGGAACGGTCGTCTTGCCGATGATGATGGCACCCGCCTCGCGCAGGCGCTCGACGTGCGCGTGATCGATGGTGGGAATGCGGTCGCGGTAGAGGTTCGATCCGCCCATGGTACGCACGCCCTTGGTCAGCGCGAGATCCTTGATGGTCGTCGGGATGCCGTGCAGCAGTCCGAGGTGCTCGCCTCGAATCACCGCGGCCTCCGCTGCACGTGCGCCTTCCATGGCCGTCTCGAAGGTCGGCGTGCACAGGGCATTCAGGCGCGGATCGAGCCTCTCGATGCGGGCGACGGTCGCCCGCATGATCTCGACCGGCGACACCTTCCTGCTGCGGATCAAGCGCACCATTTCCGCGGCCGGCGTGAAGCAGAGATCTTCGTCGTTCATCGGAGCAACGCCCGGGTGCAATCTCAGATGCTCAGATCGAGCAGGTTGTAGTCCTTCAAGGCAGCTTGTGCTGCCCCGTCCCAGCGAAAGGTCCGGCCAGCGTGGGGCCGATACACGAACGGTGTTTCGTCGGGAAACCGTTGGCGGCGAGCGTCGATTGCATAGCCGATCGCACGGCTGCGCGCCTCGATGCGGGCCTCGTCGTAGACCGCGGGCGCGTTGTGCAAGCCACCACCCTCGACACCGAGCACCGAGCGGCGGCGATGGAAACCGAAATTCAGCGTGACGCGCCAGTCCGGACTCGTGTTGGCGAACGAGCCATGCACGACCTGGCGGTTGGTGATGGCGACGTCGCCCGGATCGCAGACCAGCGGCACCGCTTCGGGCAGCCGCTCCGTACCCGCCGCAGCAACCATCGCCCTGATGTCGACCTTGCCGAGCCGGTGCGACCCCGGCACGATCCAGACGCCGTTCGCGGGCGTGGAGCCATACAACTGCCCCATGAAATTGAACCCGTGCGAGCCCTCGTCCCAGTCCGCGCTGTTCCAATGCGTGAGACCGTCCTGGTGCCACGCGACCGACGCGCCGCGACCGGGCTCCTTGATGAACAGAGCTTCGTTGAAGGGCGCGAAGTCGTCGCCGTTGACCGCCGCTGCCACGACCAGCAGCTGCGGATGTCCGTAAACGCGCAGCGCCGCCGCGGAAAATTGCAGCGACCCGAGGATCAGGTAGACGACTTCATCGGGGGCATCCGCCGCGGCCACCGGCTCGAACATCTTCACCGGGTGCCGGCCACCCGCGAGCCCGGTGCCACCGAACGGATCGCTCAGCGGCTTCGCCCAGTAGAGCGTCGTCGCTGCGAGATCGGCGCCCAGGGCCGGTCTGCCGTGCCGATCGAGCGGCGAACCGCGTTCCGACGGCAAATGGTCGAGAATGTCGCGGAAGTCCGCTTCGATGTCGGCGAGTTCGTCCGGCCCCAGCACATTCTCGAAAATGTAGAACCCGCAATGCCGGTAGGCATCGAGGATGTCGGGATGGACACGGCCGGCGGCGTCGAACCGGATCGGACCTCGATTGCCGAGCGCAAACGCACGTCGTGCGCCCCTCTCGCAAAACGCACCCATGGCCGCCTCTTCCGGGCCGTAGTCGACAGCCGCTGCCTTGCCGGGATCACCCACGTGCGTCCTCCATCGTTCGCTCCGGGTGCCGCGCGTGCACGAGATGGCAAGCGGGACCGGCTCGGCACCGAGTTCGTTCACAACCCCCATTCTCGCAGATCGATGGCCGTGACGACGGGCAGCAGCGATGCCTCGCGCATGGTGCCGCATTTCGTCGCGTTCATGGAAGGTCTGCCGCGCAACACCCTCGGCAAGGTACGGAAGAACGTGCTTCAGGAAACGTACCAGAAGCTTGCGGCGGTCACGCGCCGAAAATGTTTCACTGGAAGCCGCCGCGCTGCGCCTGTGCCGCCACTACGGCAACGACGCAGCACACCTCCTCCGGCAGAAACGGCTTCTCGATCACCGGGCGACCACTTTCGGAAACGAACTCGTGCAAGGTCGATGCAAGCGGATCGCCAGTCACGAAGACGACGCGTCTGGTCCGTCCCGGCCAACGCCGTTCGATCTGCTGGTAGAGAGCTCGCCCGTCGAGGTCGGGCATCCGGATATCCGTGAGGATCACGTCGAAGTCCTCCGCCTCCATGCGTCTCAACGCCTCGTGGCCCGATCCGGCCAGCGTGACCCGATGCCGCTCGAGCGTCAGGATCTCGCTCAGATATCGGCTTTGCGAGGCGCGCCTCCCCCATCCCGATTCCTTCGCACGCAGGGAAAAGGCGCGAGACTCACGCGTAGCGAAGCTCAGGCCGCCCTTCGACAGGCTGCTCAAAAGGACTGCTCGCGAATTACAAGGTCCCGAAGTTCGTCGTGTTTGTGGACGATCTGCCGCGGAATACGCTGGGCAAGATGCAGAGGAACCTGCTCCGGGACACCTACAAGACGCTGGCAGAATCCGCGCGCTGAAATCGTCGGGGCCTGCAGCCCCCGTCTGAAATCGCGCGACGCGGCAGAAGCGTCACCGCCGGGCCATCGTCGGACTTTGATTCGCGACCGCTTCCGCCCCTGCGCCCAGCGGGCGGCCGTTCAACCGTTCGCGATCCGGCTCACCAGCGCCTTCGTGAATTTCGCGGTATTGGCCGTGCCTCCCAGATCACCGGTGCGCACCTTGTCGACGTTGAGCGTCTGGTCGATGGCCTTGCGCAGGCGGGCGGAGAGATCCGGCAACTTGGAGTGGTCGAGCATCAACGCCGCCGCCAGCAGCAGCGCAATCGGATTCGCGATGCCTTTGCCGGCGATATCGGGCGCGGAACCATGCACCGCTTCGAAGATCGCCGCGTCGACACCGATGTTGGCCCCCGGAGCCATGCCGAGGCCACCCACGAGGCCGGCCACCAGGTCCGAGAGAATGTCGCCGAACAGGTTGGTCGAGACCAGGACGTCGAACTGCCAGGGATTGAGCACGAGCTTCATCGCGCAGGCATCGACGATCACGCTGTCGAGTTCGAAGCGACCCTGGTATTTGCGTTCGTAGAGCTCGAGGCCGGTCTCGAGGAAGATGCCGGTCAACGCCTTCATGATGTTGGCCTTGTGCACCAGCGTCACCTTCTTGCGGCCCGCTGCGATCGCGTACTCGAAGGCGTATTCGAGCACGCGGCGGCTGCCCTGACGAGTATTGACACCGGTGGCCATCGCCACCGCATGCGGGTCGCCATCTATCGGAATGTAGTGCTCGTGGCCGATGTACAGCCCTTCGAGGTTCTCGCGCACCACCACCAGGTCGATGTTGTCGAAACGCCCGCCGGGAACGATGGTGCGCACCGGGCGCAGGTTGGCGTAGAGCTGGAACTCCTCGCGCAGGCGCACGTTCGATGAGCGATAGCCGCCGCCCGAGGGCGTCTCGAGGGGACCCTTCAGTGCCAGACGCGTGCGCCGAATGCTGTCGAGCGTGGCCTGAGGCAGCGGATCCCCGGCAGCCTGTACACCACCGAGGCCCGCGATCTGCCGATCCCACTCGAACGGCGCATGCAGCGCGTCCAGTGCCGCGAGCGTGGCGTCGACGATCTCGGGACCGATGCCGTCGCCGGGGATCAGGGTGGCTGGGATCGAAGTTGCCATTGGCTGCTCCCGGAAAGTGAGCAATTCGAGAACTGCGTATGACGCAGAAATGCGGCCGTCAGCACGAATCGCGCAGGGCCGTATCGACAGCATAGCCGATGCGTCCGGTCGGTGCGTCGATTTCACCCCGTTGGAAAACCATGGTGCGCATGGCCGAGCAGTTGCATCGCAAGATCTACCGATGAGGCGTCACGCGGTGCCTGATTTGGCGCTTGCGCGTCGAGTGAAAACACTGTCAGCCCCAGACACGCTGTCAACTTATTAGTTGGCGCAGGCGCTTTCGGTGGCGCCATTCGCCTTGGTGTCGTAGTGCACAATTCGCCCCGCAGCAACCCTGCGGAGTCTTGAATGGATTTGCCGTCGACCACCATGAGTCCAGCGCAGCGCCCGGGTGAACTCACTGGCGGGCGGGACGCGCAGGTTTCCGAGGAGCTGCTGGAAAAGGCTTGCGCCGATAACGAGACGGTCCTCAAGGAGCTTGGCTCGCGGTTGGACGGCTTGAGTCAGGCGGAAGCCGATTCGCGATTGAAGCAGTACGGGTTGAACGAGATTGCGCGCGAGAAGCGTCGATCGGCCCTGGTGCGGCTCTTGAGCAACGTCAAGAATCCATTGGTCATCCTGCTGACAGCGCTCGGCGTGCTTTCGTTTCTGACCGGTGACCTGCGGGCGACGGTGGTCATATTCGCGATGGTGGTCCTGGGTGTGGTGTTGCGTTTCTTCCAGGAGCTACGAGCCGACAACGCCGCTGAGAAGCTCAAAGCGATGGTCGGCAACACCGCGACTTCGGTGCGCGCCGGCAAGGAAGCCGAAGTGCCCCTCAAGATGCTGGTGCCGGGCGACATCGTCCGGCTGGCCGCCGGTGACATGGTCCCGGCCGACGTAAGGGTGCTCGCCGCCAAGGACCTGTTCCTGAATCAGTCGACTCTCACCGGCGAATCGTTGCCCGTGGAGAGAAAGGCCGGCGCATCATCCGCCGACCACAGGAACCCGCTGGAACTGCCCAACATCTGTTTCCTGGGATCGAACGTGGAAAGCGGCTCTGCGACGGCCGTCGTCATCCTCACCGGTAACAAGACCTACTTCGGATCGCTGGCTGCGAGCATCGTCGGGCAGCGCCAGTTGACCAGCTTCGACAAAGGCGTCAACAAGTTCACCTGGCTGATGATCTGTTTCATCGCCGTGATGGTTCCGGCGGTGTTCCTGATCAACGGATTGAGCAAGCACGACTGGTTGGAAGCTTTCATGTTCGCGATGGCGGTGGCGGTCGGATTGACCCCCGAGATGCTGCCCATGATCGTGACGGTCAACCTGTCGAAGGGCGCGCTGGCGATGGCGCGCAAGAAAGTGATCGTCAAGCGTCTGAACGCCATCCAGAACTTCGGGGCAATGGACGTGTTGTGCACCGACAAGACCGGCACGCTCACGCAAGGCAAGATCGTTCTCGAAAAGCACCTGGACGCGCACGGCGATCCCAGCCAGAAGGTGCTGCATTACGGCTACCTGAACAGCTATCACCATACCGGCCTGAAGAACCTGCTCGACGAGGCGATCCTCGCACACGAGGAGCTGGAGGAGCACCTGAAGGCCGCTGAGGAGTACCGCAAGATCGACGAGATTCCCTTCGATTTCGTGCGGCGCCGGATGTCGGTGATCGTGGAAGACAAGAGCGGATTGAACACCCTGATCTGCAAGGGCGCCGTCGAAGAAGTGCTTGGTCTGTGCACCCGGGTCGAAGTCAAGGGCGAGGTCATCGAGGCACTGCCCGAGTACGACGCCAAACGCCGGCAGATAGCGGACGACCTGAACGCGCAGGGCTACCGCGTAATCGCACTCGCCTACAAGCAGATGCCGGGGGCGCCGGATGAGTGCACCTACGCGGTCAAGGACGAGTGTGACCTGATCCTGCTCGGCTTCCTCGCTTTCCTCGACCCGCCCAAGGACACCGCCGCGGAGGCTCTGAAGCAACTGCGCAACCTGCACGTGGACGTGAAGATCCTGACCGGCGACAACGAGATCGTGACCACTTTCATCTGCACGCAAGTGGGCGTGCCGGTCGAGCATCTGCTGCTCGGCTCTCAGGTCGAGGCGATGAGCGCAGTCGAACTGGCCGAGGCCACCAGCGTCACCAGCGTCTTTGCGCGGCTTGCTCCGGCCCATAAGGAACGCATCATCCGCGCGCTCCAGAGCAAAGGGCATGTGGTCGGATTCATGGGCGACGGCATCAACGACGCCCCGGCGCTGAAGGCCGCCGACATAGGTATCTCGGTGGACGGCGCGGTGGACATCGCCAAGGAGTCATCCGACATCATCCTGCTGGAGAACAGCCTGCTGATACTCAAGCAGGGCGTGCTGGAAGGCCGGCGGGTGTTCGGCAACATCGTCAAGTACATCAAGATGGCTGCCAGCTCCAATTTCGGCAACATGTTCAGCATCGTGGGTGCGAGCGCTTTCCTGCCTTTCCTTCCGATGCTGCCGATCCAGGTGTTGACCAACAACCTTCTCTACGACTTCTCCCAGACCACCATCCCCACCGACGAGGTCGATGCCGACTGGCTGACGGAACCGCGCAAGTGGGAAATCGGCAAGATGCTGCGATTCATCTTGTTCATGGGACCGATCAGCTCGCTCTTCGATTACCTGACATTCTTCATGATGCTGTACGTATTCGATTGCTGGCAAAACCCGCCCCTGTTCCACACCGGCTGGTTCGTCGAGTCGCTCTTCACCCAGACGCTGATCATTCACGTCATCCGAACCAACAAGATCCCGTTTATCCAGAGCCGGGCCAGCTGGCCGCTCATTGCCAGCTCGGTAGTCATTGTCGCGCTCGGCGCCGGGCTGACGGTTTCGCCCCTCGCCGGCGCGCTCGGGTTTGTCCCGCTCCCTTCGCTGTACTGGTTGCTGCTGGCGATCATATTGTTGTGTTACTTGGTCCTGACCCAGTTGATCAAGAGCTGGTTCTACCGCAGGTTTGGCGATTGATTGTAATGACGGATGAATGTCGGCGAGGTGCGCTCAGTTCGGAACGCGGAAAGAACGGGCCGGCTTCCGCAATGCCTCGAGCACCCTCCATCCAGAATTCATGAAATGGTCGACAGACCGTTTCGTGGACGAATCTCCCCTCGCCCTCCGGAAGAGGGGACGGGGGTGAGGGGAATTGAGCGTTCCGCTTGTCATTCAGTTCATGAACGCTCAGCAGCTGCGCGTATCACGATGCGCTCACACGCACACTGCCCGCACCTGACTCGCATCGGTGCGACCCTGCAGAATCTTCGCAATCCCGTCCTGCTTGAGCGTGCGCATGCCGTCGAGACGTGCCGCCGGCAGCAGTTCCGACACGGGCGCACGAGTCTGGATCATTCTCCTGAGCGGTGCAGTAACCACGAGCAACTCATGCAGACCGATGCGTCCGTGGTACCCGGTGCGGCTGCAGTAGTCGCAGCCGATCGGGCGGTAGAGCGAAAAGGCGCCATCGCGGGAATACTCGAGCTGCCACTGCCCGATGGTCGCGGCGGGTTCCCAACCGGTGCCTTCGCAATACTCTACGGCCAATTCCTCGATTTCCGCCGCTTCCGCCCGATAGGTCTGCCTGCATTTCAGACATAGTGTCTTGGCCAGGCGTTGCGCCAGAACGGCAATGAGCGCATCCGCGAAATTGAACGGATCCATGCCCAGATCGAGCAGCCGCACGACGCTCTCCGGAGCGCTATTGGTGTGCAGCGTCGACAGGACCAGGTGCCCGGTGAGCGACGCTTCGATCCCTATCTTTGCCGTTTCCTCGTCACGCATCTCCCCGACCATGATCACATCCGGATCCGCACGCAGGAAGCTCCGCATGGCGCTCGCAAAAGTCCAGCCGATCCGGGAATTGATCTGGACCTGTCGCAACCCCGCCTGTGTGATCTCGATCGGGTCCTCCGCCGTCCAGATCTTTCTTCCAGGCGTGTTGATATGACCGAGCAGGGAATGCAACGTGGTCGTCTTGCCTGAGCCCGTCGGCCCGCAAACGAGGATGAGACCGTAGGGGCGCTGCATGATCTGCTTCAGCGCGACCAGCGAGGCTTCCGCCAGCCCCAGGTTGTCCATGGGTACGGGCTTGGCGGAAGACAGCACGCGCATCACGATATCTTCCAACCCATTGGCCGTCGGAATGGTGGCAATACGCAATTCGATCTTTGCCGGTCCGAATTGCTGGAAATCCAGTTTGCCGTCCTGCGCCTTGCGCCGCTCGGAAATATCGAGCTGCGCCATTATCTTGATCCGGGACACGACGGCGGTTCGAAAATTGGCCGGGATTTCGAGATACTCGACCAGCGTCCCGTCCTTGCGGAAACGAACCCGCGTGTTCTGCTTTCCCGGGTAGGTCTCCACATGGATATCCGAGACGCCGTCTTGATACGCGTCCATGATCATCTTGTTGACCAACTGCACCAGAACGTTGTCCGACTCCTCGATCTGTTCCGTGACAACATGCAGCTTGGCTTCCTGGGCAAACAACTTGGAAGCGAGATCCTCGATCTGTGTATTGCCACCGGTCGTCTTCCGTATCTCATACTCGAGCTCGCTGTCCCATTCGGCGGGCATCTGCGGAATGTGATCGCCCCTGCCCTCGCTGTAATATTGGGCGACTGCCGAAAGAATGTCCTGGCGTGACGCCATTGCCGGCACGATCGTCATCTGCGTCAGAAAGCGCAGTTCCTCCAGTGCGGAGGTATTGAGCGGATTCTCGAAAGCCACCACGAGCGAGTTCTCCTCGATGCACAAAGGTATCAACACCTGCTTTCTCGCGGTCACGCCCTTTACCAATCTGAGCGCGTTGGGGTCGAAGTCGAATTTGGAAAGGCTCACGTAGGGGATGCCGAGTTTCTTTGCCATCGCGCCTTTCAGGGTGCGATCGTCGACTACGCCCATATCCATGAGGATCTGACCGAGCGGCACCTTGCGGTTCTGTTGTTGCGTGGCAAGCGCCGTGTCCAACTGCCCCTGGGTGAGCACCTCCAGTTGCAGCAAGGCTTCGCCGAGCCGGAGAATTGGCCGGATCTCCTGGTGCCGGAGCGCATGGCTCAGTTGCTGGCGGGAGACGACTTCGTTTTCGGTCAGGTACTCCCCGATGCGCCTCAAACGCAACTCGCGCTGGCGGGCCAGGGCGTGTTCCACGTCGTCCTTGCTCGCCAGCTTCTCGTCAACCAGAATTTCGCCGATCGGCAGGCCTATCTGATAGTCGTCGATCGCCTGCCGTGGCACAAAGCAACGCACGATCTTGTCGCCGTCCGACGGCAGGAACAGATACAGCCCCTCGTTGACGTTGGCATGACCCACCGTCTCGCCGGTCATGATTTCTCCATCTACGAACCTCACGGTGTAGGCCTGACGCTCGGAAGGGGGAAACACCTCTTCCGCGCGCGCCTCGAGCGAAGTCTCGGCCCGACGCAGCATCAGCGGCTGCACCAGACGCACGCTCTTGATCTGGTCAAGAGCGATCGTTTCGTTGACGTCGCTTCTCGCCGGCTGAAATACGATGGCCGACTCGCCTGTCATGAAGCGGATCAGATTGCCCAGTACTTTCTTGCCGCTGCAAAGATGAACCAGACTTGATTCCGGACCGGTCTTCAAGGCGCCCGGGGCGAAGGCGAAGTATGGCGGGGTTGGCCATTCAAACAATGTGTCGATCGCGGTTTCCTTACGTTCGTCGCACGCATACGTCGCCGCACCGATGCGGCGTTCGTACGTTCAAGTTTTCGCAACGGCGCGGCGTTGGTCTCGTTCGAGGTCTGGCTCCACGGAAAGTTTCAGTAACGAGTTGAAGTGCCTGCTGTGTTTCGAATGTCATAAGCCCGCGCTTATGCCAAGGTGTGGGAGAATGCAAGGACGGCGACCAGGAGGCACTGCCTCGCCGTCCCCCACCTCCCCCCGGATTCGCCCAGAGAGGGAATGTAGAGCGAATGCTCCACGCTGCCTGGATGACTCCTGTGCGCTTCCGAACAGACGGCACAGCGTGGTGTGTCTAGGGTTCGTCATGACGATCGGATCAAAGAGCCCCGCATGAACGCGGCCTGCGCGGCGGCCAAACGGTGTTCGGTGCGGCACGGGTCACTACCGATGGTCTGGGCGGAAGTTGCGCGCACTGGCAAAGACCGTATCCCCGTGCTCGCTGCAACTCCCGGTGTTGGGCAGACGTGATCAACAAGCCCTTTGGCAACTGCGCGCAAGCCGACCTCCACCTGGCCGACAGTATTCAATCCTTCGGCGCGCTGGTGGCCATAAACAAGCGCTCGCAGTCGATCTGCGCCTGCTCTGCAAACATCCAAGCCTACAGCGGA
>Ga0163144_10024549_pt1 | contig 11821 bp, 11 predicted proteins | sample OliLak19BULKMAT1_FD_123175 | JGI IMG/M metagenome (GOLD analysis project Ga0163144, IMG submission 123175) | Freshwater microbial mat bacterial communities from Lake Vanda, McMurdo Dry Valleys, Antarctica - Oligotrophic Lake LV.19.BULKMAT1 | ecosystem: Environmental > Aquatic > Freshwater >... | reverse complement strand
CTGCTGCCCTAGAAAGCATTGAACAAGCTGTTGCCGCAGGCGACAAAGTAACCCTGGTTGGATTCGGTTCCTTCGAGCCACGGGATCGTCAGGAGCGCTCTGGACGCAATCCTAGAACTGGAGAAGAGATGACGATTCCAGCAACGAGAGTGCCGGCATTCTCGGCGGGCAAATTGTTTAAGGAAAGAGTCACTGCTTAGAGCTATCAATTTTGCACCCTCTTCTAACACTTGGAAAAGGTTAGAAGAGGGTTAATAAGAATCAGCTTGTGCCACGATTTGAAAATCGGCGATCGCCAACGTGGGTACGACGATTAATACTTGCTTAATGCTGATTATGAATTGCGAAATTCGCCCTCACCCTTTCCCTTTCCCAACAGGTGAGGCGACAAAAAATCTGGCTCCCTTCTCCTTGAAAAGAACGGTTGGGGATGAGAGCGAATCATACTTGTATTCAGTAACGCTGCTGCATAGTGTCTTGAGAGATTTAGATTTCTTCTGAGTTGTCTCAGCGCTTTTAGGACTTGATTTGGGTGTTGTCACATCTGAGATGATTCTGCCTCTACGTCATTGGCGATATTGACTGATTCTGTTGACTGGTAAGTTGTCTGAACACGATCAATAGGAGCGCGATCGCCGCCGGAAGTGTTTGCACAAACAGAATCGATGGCTTGACTGTTACAGCACCATAAACGCCAGCGATAATCATGCAAATCAGAAAAAATACGCTAATGGACACATCTTCTCGTTTTGTAAACCATCCCCATAGCAGCCCGATCGCCAAGAACCCATTGTAAAGCCCTTGATTTGCAGCTAAGGGTGCGGTAAGAATTGCTTGCTCTGGGGTGAGATCGAAGTTGGCACTTATGGTTGGGTTCGTCCACAGAAACATCTCCATAATCAGGAAAGCGAGATGTATTAGGATAACTAATCCAACCATTCCATTCAGGATTTTGTTCATGATGAAAACTCTTTGTAAAGTAGGTGACTTATTCTAGAATTGGGCGATCGTCGGAAAAAGTTATATAACTGCTGCTAGAGTTTCTTGCTATACAGGTTGACGCAATAGGAGTAGTTCGGCTAGCTGATTCAATTTCTCCTCAATGTGTGGCTGTTTGAGATAGCGATCGCCAGCTTCAATCATGCGGCTGAGGTTATCTGCACCTGCTCGAAATGCGGGTAAATCAGCCTCTAGCGTCGGTTGAAAGCGGAAGTAGTTACACTCCGGTAGCAATCCTTGAATAGCATGATCAACTACATCACTCGAACCATCAAATAACGTATCAAGTAGTGGAATCCCTTTGCGAGGACTTAACCATTCAAACGCTCCCCATTCTCTAGCAGCATCCAGCCCAATTTCTTTGACATTTTGACCTGTGCCAAATGAGGCAATGGTTAAGTCTTCTCTTTTTGGTTGATCGTCCCAACGTAAGCGATCGACCACCGCACACAAAGCTGGATTGTTGGCAAAAATGCCGCCATCAATTAGAGGAATTGCTTTTTGACCGCTAGCGTTTAATGGAATGGCACAGCCTTTTTGCTCTAGGTCAGCAATAAAATTGGGTTCGCTCATCAGGTGAGCCGGGAAAGCGGTAGGAGCTGCCGCAGAAGCTCGACAGACTTCCCAGACGGGAATATGGGCATAGGCAGGCTTAGTATTAACCATGACTATAGCTTGACGATTATAGGTGTCATAACTAGTAACTAGCGTCGGTGGTAAATCTTTGAACTGTATGCTGCCAAATACCTTTTCACGTTGCAAAACTTCCTCTAACCCTTTGCCATCGTAGACAGGTTGACTGAAACCTAGTCGCATCCGGTTCAACCAAATCCCAACAACTTTATGGAATTTAGGAAAGATTGATAATCCTGCTTCAATATAGAGTTTGCGGACATAACTAGCAGTGTAGCCTTGAGCAACGCCACAGGCAATCAAGCTTCCGGTTGAGGTTCCAGCAATCAGATCGAAGTAGTCTTTGAGCAGTGTTCCAGGGTTTTGCTCTTGCAGTATTTGCTCTAACCGTTCTAACATGACGGCTGTGATCAGTCCACGAATACCGCCGCCATCGCAGGAGAGAATGCAGCGTGTGTTTAGTGTAGACATTGTTGGGGTTCCTTTGGTGAAAATTGATTGAACAAGTTGGGCAAATCCAGTTTTTGGGATGTGCTCTGGTTTTTGGGTGGATGAGTTGTGAGGCGCGATCGCACCTACAAAATTTAATGCCTCTGTCGTCCAGGAATAAAAGGAAAAGGTGGTCTTGTTCTAAATTAATTCTGCAAATTTATCCGCAGCAACTTTTGCAGCAGCTTGACGAACAATGTTCAGATCAAAAGACGTTAGCTTTTCTACGTATTCCTTTTTATTCTGTTGTGTAAAGTTGAGACTCTGGTACTGAAGAACAGGTTTCTGGAGGGCAAGTGGTTTCTGTCAGCGCACCCACAATGATCTTCCAACTACCGTTCACCTTACGCATGGTGTAAGTTAAGTTGAAGCACTCAAGGACTGTTTCTTGCTGCTCTTTCTTGCACTGTTTGTAACGAATGACAAGTCCAGTCACGATCGCCAAATTATCGCTAAGTTGCTGAACGTCGAGTAATTCAGTTTCACTTCGAGTAAAACAACGCCGTTTCAACTCTGTCATCGCCTTTCTAAAGCCGAAATAACCAATGATTGAATTCCCGATTACAGCAGCTTTTTCAGGTGAAATAAGCATTGCGGGGAAGTGAAAAAAGGGAAGAACTTTTGCAGGTTCAAGTGGTTGGAAAGCCTCTGCATATTGCTCAAATGTTTTCTGGATAAGGGCTGTTTCATCTGTCATCATTAATGCTCCAAAAAGTTGATGATGGCTGTTGCTGTAGGATCTGGGTGACTAAAGCAGAAAGCGTGAGCGGCATCTTTAATGATTTCTTGTTTAGCACCAGGGATTTTTTGGGTCAGAATATCACTGTTGTATGGGGGAATGACGCGATCGCTATCTCCAGTAATCACAAGCGTAGGGGCTGTGATTTTCCCCAACCGATCGCAAGTATCGTGACTGCTCATTGCATAGAACTGACGCGCTAAAGCCTCCCCTTTGCTGTGAAGCGGCATAGTCATTTGAAAGAACTTTCCTAAATCGGTTTGATGCGACTGGATAAACCCTGGTGTGAAGAGCAACTCCAAGATATTGTCGTTAGATAGGGTACTAAATGCTCCTGGTTGACTACAGCTTCCTCCAGCCATTGTGCAACCGAGAATCAGCTTATTCAGTTTGTCAGCATGATTGAGGGCAAAGTGTTGGGCAATCATACCGCCCATGCTGACACCAAACACATGGGCTTTGGACTCACCCAATGCACTGAGTAAATCTGCGGCATCCTCTGCCATTTGAGCTAGCGTATAGGTGTGGGGCGATCGACTGGTTTTTCCTGCATCCCGATTATCAAACAGAATTACTTTGTAATGCTGGGAGAGTAGCTCAGGGAGTTTTGTGCCCCAATCTAACAGGCTGAAGCTGAGACCTATAATCATCAACAGTGGATCGCCCTTGCCTTGGATTTTGTAGTTGATATCTAGATCGCCGATCGTGATTTTAGGCATATCGTTTGGTTAAGAGAAGGGACAATAACTCAACTCGAACCAAGCGTTTCTGTGCCGCCGCAAGGCAAAGATTGTCTTCAAGCCAATTACTCTCCTGAGCAATCGGCACTACATTGAGAAACGGCTGTTTGGCTAATTACCTCACCTGTGAAGGTATTGACGACCTCATCAAAACATTTTCCATCCTCGTGCCTTAATCTGCGTAGAATTCGTCCTTCACCCAAGTTCTTTTGGCAGATGATCGTAACTCGTGCCAGTTTTGTTGGAGTGTTTAACTGGTATCGAGGTTGAGAAAGGTTACTGAGTGTAGCTGCGATCGCACGAGGCATCAAAATGTTAGAAAAAGGATTCTCTGATTGAGCACTAAATTCTACCCAGTGACGCACAAGCTTCACACTCTTGATATTTTGAGGGTAAGCATCGTCAATGCTAACCAACATATCTCCAGTAGGGCAAAGGGTCACACTAATCACCAATTCATCGCTTTGACTTTTAGAAACAGAGCGTTGTTGCCCCAGACATTCTATATTCTTTTTCCACAGGTTAGATTGCTTTCTCATTTCTTGAGCGACATTAGGAGGTACACCCTGCTGAAGAGCTGTTACAAGGTTAGGCATATGTTGCATATTGCCTACAAGCGATAGAAAAAACGCGGGATACATAATCACCCATTGCCACCATCGGCTTGGATGCTGATCTGGAATAGAAGGGATAACAGAGTATTGCTGGGATTCTTGTACCATGATTGACTCTCTTTAAATACAAGTTGGGGGAACAACGAAATGAAAGGCAGTTGCAATACCTGATTTAAGAAATTATCGTCAAAATCTGACTCAATGAGTGCTTTAAAAATTAGCTTAATTTAGACTTAGAAAACAGTTCAGAAGAACCTTGTCAAAGGCAGCTCTTACGCAAGAGACATTTGAATAGATATAAATATTAGAACCACTGAGAAAATAAGCGTGATGAGGGCTTTGTGTTTCATGTCCTTGATGGCGGAGAGATACGATCGCCCTTCACGAATTAAAGGGCGATCGCAGCTAGGTGATTGAGCTAGGGAACAACGAGCAGGGCATGATCGCTGCTAGGTAAATGTATAACTTCTAACTTAACGCCGAGCGGCAGGACGTTCACGCCTTTGATCACAATTCGGTAATCAGTTGATTTCCCTTTGCGTTCCAAAATTAGTTTAATCAGTTCATCCATTGTGGAAACTCCTGAGGAATGGGTTGGAAGTTGGTTAAGTGCGATTCTGGTGTGCTATCGTGTGTGCGATGCTTTCAGGGCTTTTTCAATCAGAGTATTGTGTATCAGAAATGCTTCAAAGGCGCTGGTTGATGTGCTTTTGATGAATGGAAAAGGATTTTTACTGGCTATCCCAAGGAAACCATCAATATGGTTGTCCTTGATCGCGCCTCCTACATCAGCGGCAAAAAAATAGCCATCATGGGTTATCTTTATCCCAGACGGCAGAGTCACTGCTATACCGCGCGCATCTGGGATATAGATCACCGAACCAATCGAAATGAAGCTCTTGTCAACGGCGATTGTTCGATAGGGCGCAAGTATGAATCCAGCCGTACCTTCGCCATATAAGCCTTTAGAGACTTTAAAGCGAACTCTGTTAGTGCCTGAAATGACATTAGAAGGCAGGCTTGGAAAGAAGGATGAACAGTCAACCTGTGGAAGCAAACCCGTGCCTGCAAAGTTGTAGGTATCTATCACGTTGCTGTCACTGCCTAGAACTCGAACAGTTCCTTCCATTGCTGCATTGCACCAATCTTTTGTGGAGAGGCTAAGACCCAAAGATTTACCAGACATATCTAGTAGCGGTTCACCGCCTGAAATTACCTGTGCCGTATGCACGTTATAGAACGTTGCCCATATAGAGAGATTTTTCACACGTTCAGCACTGCTCGGCTCAAGAAAATCAAACAGATCTGAAGAGCCAGTAGAACTCAAAAATCGGTGAGCGACGAAGCCTATCAACTTTGATTCCTCAAAAGTGGTAGTTACTTCCCACCAACTGTCGTCATCCGCGTCTCCTAGCTTAAATACAATATGATCCTTGGGAAGCACTGCAATACGATTGTCAGCCGCTACTCTTGGTGTTGATCTCAAGTTCAAGTTATCTGCGTTTACTTTGAACTGCTGGCTGTTTATCATCTTCGCCTCAGATAGCTTTTTAACCATTGTTTTTACTATTGGCATGAAAATCTGATGTAGATTCCCATGCCACTCATGAACACGGATTAGCGTTAAACGAAACCCAACTCCCAATCCACAATTGCTACCTGTGGTGCAAGTTTCGAGTTATCAAACCAACTTGCGAACTTCTTCAGGCTCTTCAATCCTGAATCATTAACGATGCCAACACAGCCAATTGTGCCTGGAGAAGATGCAGAATTGTTGTCCACATGGAAACCAATATCACCGCGTTCTGTCCAAGATCTGCAATACATACTCACCCAAACTGGGCCTAAACCATCAGTAGGAGATGGCCAGTCCTTCGAGAAATCTCTTGCACCACCCGCCCACTCAACAATCTTGGTAATAGTGCCTCTGTTGTGTGTTCGCGGATGAGGTTCAGGTTCACCTAAATCCCAAAAACCTTCGGGTAAAGGTTCCCTTGAACCTGCCTTGCTAGCAGCAGGGAGACGAAATGCTTGCTTACCGGGTATACCAGCAACAGCGGAAACCCGATCAATTACTGTGCTACCCTCCATTAGCGTAACATTGAGAGCCTCCAGACCATTCGAGAAGCGCATTCCCTGCTTCGTGATTCGGATATAGTGTCGTGTATTAACAGGAGGAGGAGGAGGAGGAGCTTTCTGAGGTTCTGTAGAAGTTTTCAGAGCAACAATAATCTTCCCTGGCGCAGTCGGATCACGTAGCCAATCGAGAGGAACATCCATCTTGTATTGCTGTGGATTAGCCTGCTGTAATGTGAGATCTATCTTTTCTAGATATTCATCACTATCCATTAAGTACAGTGCTTTAGAAGTCAGTTTTAACCAAACCATTGTTTTTCTCCTAGCTGTAAAAGAACATCAACTCGCTAACTTTTGAGCAACTTCCTTAATCAGTTTTGGTAATTGAGCGTATAACCAGTCACCAGGACAGTCTGTGTTAACAAAGTCCCGATGTCCTCTAATGTCCGCCGGGTCAATGTCACAGGATTGACAAAGCGCAGCACATAATTCGACAAGTTTGCTCCACTGTGCAGGTGGCATATTTTGATTTACAGAAAAATTGCCCTCATTGGCAATTCCTGGAGATCGATTTCCTTCAACTGCACTAGAGTGGGCACCTCTGACAGAATTTCCTTTAATTGCCTCTTCTAGAGAACCAAATCGTCCTTCTAAAAGAAAGCCACCAACTGTGTTCAAAAAGTTGTAGCCAATATCGCTCCAGGGTTTGTCATCTCTGGGATCTGGCGTATTGCTCATATGGTACGTTTGAATGTCTTTTGCTAAATCTTCCGCTCCCTGAAGCGTTTCCTTTGAGGGATTAGTGGTGTGGTCAGTATGATGAATTACGATGTATTTAGGTCGATCAACAATCTCAAATCGAGAAGTTGGAGGAGTAGCATTCCATGCAGAGCGCTCTATAACTTTAGAGAAAACATCGTCAGGATCAAAACCTTTAGAGGCTGGGTTAGGTTTTTCTGTCGAGTCTACATCAATGGTGATTCTTCTGGGCACGTCAGATCGTTGAAACCAATCCTTGGGAATATCTAGCAGAAACTCTTCATTTGCTGGCGTACCGTGTGGATTTAGTTGGACTTTATCTAGAAACTCGTTTGTGCCTCCCTTCATCAAAAACAAGAACTCTGAAGTCAGTTTTAGCCAACTCATATATTCTCCTAAGTGGATTCCAAAACTTTGCAAAACTGTTGATACGCTTCCAAGCCTAATCATCAGTAGTGAGATTTGGCGGTCGGTAAAAGGTCAGGTAAAGGTCAGATAAAGAATCTGAAAATTCTCCGTAGATCCCGCAAATCAGGCGAAGATTGTATTGCCTATCAAAAATAGTCTGGAAAAGTCGTATTTTCACGGTAAGTAACAGGGTGGCTACAAAGCTGGCATCCATGAGGGTGAAAGCAAACGTTAGACGATGCAGCACGTTAAATTTGTTTACCTCACCTGGAAGCAGTAGTTATGACTGTTGAAGAAGCGATCGCCCTCATTGAAAAAGTCATAGAGCAAGGACAGCTTAACAAGGTTCAAAAATTGGTGTTTCAGCAAGCCTGGGAAGGGCGATCGTATTCAGAAATTGCCAGAGCCTCTGGCTACGATGCAGGCTACATCAAAGATACTGGCTCTAGTCTATGGCAGACCCTTTCTAAGGTTTATGACGTAAAAATTACCAAGCTCAATTGTCAGGGTGTGTTAAAACGAGCCGTGCAGCCCAAAAAATTGGAAAGTGAGGTAATTAAATCCGCTTCAGTCCGTCGATCAGATTGGGGTGAGGCGATCGATGTTTCCATCTTCTACGGACGTACCGACGAACTGACTACGCTTCATCAGTGGATTGTGCGCGATCGCTGTCGTTTGGTGACGCTGCTGGGCATGGGCGGGATGGGTAAAACGTCGCTGTCTGTGAAAATTGCAGAACAAGTGCAAGACGAGTTTGATGCAGTGATTTGGCGATCGCTGCGAGATGCTCCCCCGCTTGAAGATTTGTTGACCATGCTGATTCGGTTTCTAGCTCAATCTCAGTCCCAAGTTCAAGACCCAGATAGCCCATTACCCGAAACCATCAGCGGTAAAATTTCTAGTCTAATTGAGCAACTCCGGGCATCGAGAACGTTGATAGTTTTAGATAATTTTGAGGCTGTGCTGCAAAGTGGCAAACGAGCAGGCATTTATCGTGATGGCTATGAATCCTATGGAGACTTGCTCAAGCACTTGGGCGAAATTGCTCATCAAAGTTGTGTTCTTTTAACAACCCGCGAAAAGCCTCAAGAAATTGCAGCTCAAGAAGGTGAGTTATTTCCAGTCCGAACTTTTCCGTTACCAGGCATAGACCTGGAAGCCGCTCAACAAATTGTGGTTGCTAAAGGCTTAATGGCAACTGTCCCAGATCTAGATCGCTTTGTGTCGCATTATCGGGGCAATCCTTTGGCGCTTAAAATTGCTGCTACTTCTATTCGAGATTTGTTTGAGGGCAATATTACTCAGTTTCTCGAACAAGGAAGCAGCGCTTTTAGCGGCATTGGCACCTTGTTGCAACGGCAATGCGATCGCCTTTCGCCTTTGGAACAGCAGATCATGTATTGGCTCGCCATCAACCGAGAACCGATTGACTGTTCGCAACTTCAAAACGATATTCTTCCCACCATTCCGCGAATCAAGCTCCTAGACTTGTTGGAATCTTTGCGCTGGCGTGGTTTGATTGAATGTACCGCTGCTGGGTTTACTCAGCAACCTGTTGTGATGGAATTCATTACAGAACGGTTAATTGAACAAGTGAGTAATGAAGTTGTAGCAGAAGTTCCTGGTCTGTTGAACAGTTATGCTTTAATGAAAGCACAAGTCAAAGACTACATTCGCGATAGCCAAATTCGGGTGATTGTACAACCAATACTCGATCGCTTAACAATGTCCCTTGGCTCAGTTAAACAGATTGAACACAAACTGCATCGTTTGCTGACAAAACTTAGAGAACAGCCCGTAGATGCTTCAGGGTATGGCGGTGGTAACGTACTCAATCTTTATCGTCAACTAGAAACGAATATTACGGGCTATGACTTTTCCGAGTTGAGCATTCGGCAAGCCTATCTTCAGGATGTCAATCTGCATCAAGTTAACTTCTCATCCGCCGAGTTTAGTCAGTGTGCCTTTGCTTCCACGTTTGGTGGAGTCACCTCTGTTGCGTTCAGTCCTGATGGGCAGCAGCTTGCCACAAGCGACACAACGGGCGGCGTTCAAATTTGGCGAGTTGCAGATGGGCAACAACTCACTATTTGTAAAGGGCATAATAACTGGGTGTGGAATGTCGCCTTCAGTCCCGTTCATCCCGTTCTCGCAAGCTGTGGACAAGACCATCAAATACGGCTGTGGGATATTCATTCGGGTGAGTGTCTAAAGGTTTTAGCCGCGCATACTGGTATTGTTACCGCGATCGCTTTTAGTTCCAACGGCAATCTACTCGCCAGTTCTAGCGGCGATCAAACGGTGCGGATTTGGGATGTCGCAACGGGAGACTGCCGACAGGTTTTACAAGGACACGATGCTTGCGTTTGGAGTGTAGTCTTTCATTCCGATGGCAAGACGTTATTTAGTGCAGGTGAAGATAGCGCCATTCGAGCTTGGGATGTTGAGACAGGCGATCGCCAACAGGTTCTAACAGGACATCAGCATTGGATTCGGGCGATCGCCATTAGTCCCGATGGTGAGGCGATCGCCAGCGCCAGTTTTGACCAAACGATCAAGCTTTGGGATCTTAAAACTGGTATTTGTTTGGATACTTTAACAGGACACCATAAAACCGTAACGTCGGTTTCCTTCAGTGCAAATGGTCAATTTTTAGCCAGTGGGAGCTACGACCAAAACATCAAACTTTGGGACATTAAGACGGGACGCTGTTTGAAAACGCTTCAGAAACACACTAACTTAATTTGGTCTGTGGCATTTCATCCCCACAATTATTTACTAGCGAGTGGCGGAGAAGATTATACTGCCCGAATCTGGGAGCTTAAAACCGGATGCTGCACAAAAACCTTGCAAGGACACAGCAATGCAATTTATGCGATCGCGCTGCATTCTGCTCAACAACTGGTAGCTAGCGGTCACGAAGATCAGACCGTCAAACTCTGGGATTTTAACAGCTCTAATTTTAATAGTTCTACTACTCATCAAAGTGGTTCATCAACCGTTAAGGTGCAGCCTTTTCGCATTTTGCGCAGTCATACTGGACGCATTCTTTCTGTTGTTTTTCACCCCGATGGTCATCTCCTTGCCAGTGCCAGCACCGATCGCACAGTCAAACTCTGGAGTTCAGACACGGGACATCTTTTGCAGACGCTCCAAGGGCATACAAGCTGGGTCTGGGCGATCGCCTTTCACCCCGATGGTCATCTCCTTGCCAGTGCTAGCTACGATCAGACGATTAAACTCTGGGATGCTGCCACAGGCGAATGCCTTCAAACATTGCAGGAGCATTCGAGTTCGGTACTGGCGATCGCTTTTAGTCCTGATGGCAAATGGCTAGCCAGTGGCGGCTACGACCAAACGATCAAACTCTGGAACGCTGCCACGGGTAAATGTCATCACACCTGGCAAGCCCATCTTAATCGGGTCTGGACGGTTGCATTCAGCCCAGATTCTTGCTGGTTAGCGACCAGTGGTGATGATGGCAAAATTAATTTGTGGAATGTTGCAACAGGGCAGTGCGACAAAACTATCCTGGGACATTTCGATCAAGTTCTCTCAGTCGTGTTCAGTGCAGATAACAGCACTCTGTACAGCAGCGGCGCGGACAAAACCATTAAAGCCTGGAACGTTGAGACTGGCGAATGCACAGCGACTTTAACCGGACATCAGAATTGGGTTTGGTCATTGCAGTCTGATCCGCATTCGCCGATCCTCCTCAGCGCTGGGCAAGACGAAACTATCAAATACTGGTCAACCAAAACCGATGAATGCCTGCAAACGTTACAGGCTTCTCGACCGTATGAAGGCACAATATTGACCAATGCTACTGGAATAACTAAGGCACAGAAATCTACCCTTGAAGCTTTGGGAGCGATCGGCGAAAGAAATTAGAGAGATTTTAGGGGTTGCTGAGTAGATATTTGAATAAACATAGAACGCAGAATCTTTTCTGAATTTTAAGAGATAGGGATCAATATCTGCTTGACTGACAAAACTACGAAACTGGAATGCGGCTGAGGACAACGAACTCACGCTGAAATGAGCAATTCTGTTGTCGTTTGGACGCGATCGCCGGGAGGGGGTCAGGCAGGCTTGATAAGAACCTGCCTGATAGTCATTGGGGTAGGGCTTGGTTTTTCCAATCGCCACAGCAGGAGTGAAATAGGTTTCTCCAGAGATTTGTGTCGGTATCCCCAACTGCAAGCTGTCCTTCCTGCCCTCAAAGTTAATGACAAGTCCCGTTCTGGGCAGAAGGCGGTACATCCATCGCCGGACTCGCATTGAAGAAACCGACGGGTTTCAACATGAATCCAGAATAGGCAGTGGGCATTACCGGATAATCTTCGGGGCGAGGAATATGGTGG
>Ga0163144_10024548_pt1 | contig 11821 bp, 9 predicted proteins | sample OliLak19BULKMAT1_FD_123175 | JGI IMG/M metagenome (GOLD analysis project Ga0163144, IMG submission 123175) | Freshwater microbial mat bacterial communities from Lake Vanda, McMurdo Dry Valleys, Antarctica - Oligotrophic Lake LV.19.BULKMAT1 | ecosystem: Environmental > Aquatic > Freshwater > Lake... | reverse complement strand
CTTTCTTCCTGGCGGCGGCCATCACTTCGTCTGAATCGCGTTCGCCCGAACACCCCTGAGTCATCAGGTGGATCGGACTTCAACGGCGAAATAGCGTCCTGCGGTCCCGGTCCGACTGCTGGCGTGACAAACGCATGACAAAAATCCGAAAGCTGTCACCAATCCTTAGCCGAGCATTTCTATAACGAAGCCTACATAAACGAAGTTGGGGATGACGCGTGTTGTACATGAATCGGCTTTTGGTGCTGGCCACGATGCTCGTGGCGCTTGCAGCATGTGAAGGGGACGATGGCCGGGATGGTGCCGCAGGTGCGGCTGGTACTCCCGGTACCGCCGGACCAGCCGGCACGGGCGGAGTCAACAGTTTGGCCGTACAGCGTGTCCTGCAGCCTGGCAGTTCGTCCTGCCCACAAGGCGGTACACGCATAGAGTCCGGCAACGATACGGATCGGGACGGGATCCTCGACACCAGCGAAATCACCAGCCGCTCCAACGTCTGCTCGCCAAACGTTGAACGCAATTTTGTCCGGCTCAGCACGTTTCCTGCGTGTCGGCAATACGAGCCATCCTGCAACACCAACACCGCAGCCTCGGCCGAGATTTCTGCGGTGAGCGAAGATGGCCTCACGGTTCTCTACACCGATAGCCCCGGCAGTCTGGTGGGATTCGTCAATATCACGAATCCTGCTGCGCCTTCGCCGATCGGCACGCTGGCCATGGGCGGCGAACCGACGTCAGTGGCCGTGGCAGGTGAGTTCGCGCTGATTGCCGTGAACACGTCGCCCAACTTTGTGACACCCAGCGGCAATGTGTCCGTGGTGAACATTGCTACCCGAACCATCGTGCGCACCATCGATGTTGGCGGCCAGCCAGATTCCATCTCGGTAAGCCCGGATCGACGTTTCGCTGCGGTGAGCATCGAAAACGAACGCAACGAGTCAGCGGGCAACGGCCGACCAGAACAATTGCCTGGCGGGTACCTGTCGGTCTTGAATCTCGCCGGTGCACCAGCCGCCTGGACCACCGCTAACGTGGCAATGAATTTTGGCGGCATGGCATTCCCGAACGATCCTGAACCGGAATATGTGGATATCAACACCAGCAATGTCGCGGTCGTGACGCTGCAGGAAAACAACCACATCGCCCTGGTGGACCTCCCGACTGCAACCGTGCTCGACAACTTCAGCGTTGGTGCCATAGACCTCGTCCAGGTGGACACCCTTGACGAACGGCCGAACCGCGTCCTGCAAACGGCGACCCAGAACAACCGCCTGCGCGAACCGGATGGTGTCGCCTGGCTCACAGACCAGATCTTTGTTACTGCTGATGAAGGAGACCTGGATGGCGGCAGCCGCACATTTACTGTCTTCAATCGTGCTGGCTCTATCCTGTTCAGTTCGGGATCCGCACTGGAACACATTGCAGCGCGAGTCGGCAACTTCAACGACCGGCGTTCCGATGCCAAGGGCAATGAACCGGAAAACGTCGACGTGGCCACCTTTGGCGCTGATCGTTTTCTCTTTGTCAATTCGGAGCGTACGAGTCTGACCACCGTGTACAACGTCAACGACCCGGCCAACCCGGTCTTCAAACAGGTTCTGCCAACCGCCCTGTCACCCGAGGGCGTGATCGCCATCCCATCGCGCAACCTGTTGGTGGTATCAAGCGAGCTTGACAGCCGCGCTAACGCTTACCGCGGTGGGCTGAACATCTACCAATACAAGGTGACAGAGCCCACTTATCCGAGCATAAGCTCTTCCAACCGCACCGATGGGACACCAATTCCCTGGGGTGCACTGTCAGGGCTCGCTCGCGATAACACCGTGGACTATCTGATGTACGCAATTGATGACAGCTTTTTTGCGCGAAACCGGATTTTCAAGCTGGATCTGTCGACTCAACCGACCTCTCTCGTTGAAGAAATCACCCTCCAGGATACCAATGACGTGCTTGCCCAAACGCCAGCACTGGCAGTTGGCAACGTTGCGGACAACGACCCTCTTCGAGCTCAGTCCTTCGACTCGGTCGACCGCGCCCGGCTGTTGAATTCCGACAAGACCGTCAACATTGATCCGGAGGGCATCGCACAGGCCGCGGATGGCGGTTTCTGGATTGCATCGGAAGGCAACGGATCGGTGACGGCAGCGGAAGCAGGTCGGCCCATACTCAGCCTGAATTTCCTGTTCAAGACCTCGGCAACCGGCGTCATCGAACGGGTGGTACGACTGCCGGATGCTGTCAATGCAGGTCAGTTCCGATTTGGATTCGAAGGGGTCACCGAGCACAATGGGCTGGTCTACGTCGCCTTCCAGCGTGCATGGACTGTACTCAATGATCCTGCAAACACGGCGCGTATCGGTGTGTTCAATCCGACAACAAACGAATGGACGTTCCTGAACTATCCACTGGAAACACCGGTGTCTCCCAATGGGGGCTGGGTCGGCTTGTCGGATATTGCAACGCTTGGTGGTGGTCAGTTCCTCGTTGTTGAACGTGACAACCAGGCCGGACCCGATGCTCGCATTAAACGCCTGTACCGCATCGATGTGACGGGTGTGGCTGCTGGCGGCACGTTAACCAAATCGCTGGTGCGTGATCTTCTGGCCCAAGGTGATCTCACACGCACCGGTGGTCTTGTGCCGGAGAAGATCGAAGGTGTCGCTGTCTCGCTGAACGAGGACATCTGGGTCGTCAATGATAACGACGGTGTCAACAACAACAGTGGTGAAACGCAGCTCATCAATCTCGGAGACATTGTTCCCTGAACCTTCGGGTTCCGGCGCCAGGAGCCCACTGAACAAGCCGCCAATGCGGCTTGTTCACGTCGTAACGCATCGCGCTCGTCCCGCTGGTGTCCTTCGACGTCGTTGTCCCGGTTACTACGCTGCGGTCTACGCAGAGGACTACGCAGCGGTTGATCCTGTGAGAGTTCCGGTCACGTGGCCGGGGAGGTCCCGCGTGCGTGAAAACAGCGATCGGGACAGGCTCTCGGGACAAGAGTTGCCATCACTGCTTCTTCTGTCTTTCACCAGCCACTTTCCACCAGCCACTTTCCTCCAGCGACCTTCCACCAGCCACGCGGCACTTCCAGGACAGAACACCTCCACCCGACGATCGATGCCTTGTTCGTCAGGCAATGACGGCATGGAATCTGCCACCGGCGGATTTCTGCGTACCACAGAAAGCGGGTACCCCACCGGTCGGAACTCACCTGTGTAAAAAAGGCCGGCGACTGTTCGTATCCTGTGCCAGACCCGCAGCAGGTAAACGTCGCCTCATTTGACCACCTTATTTGCCCGCCTTATTTGACCGTCTCATTTGACAGACCCGAGGTCGCTCTTCCCTTGAGCATTGCACACCGGTCGATGGATGATGGGTTGGTCAGAAGCAATGAGCCCAGCGACCCGTTCATGACCCTGCACGCCGCCTTGTTCGCCATTGATTGTCTTGCCATCTTCAGCGTACTCCTGCTGGGCACGAACATGCTGGTGGCCCTACCGCGCAACAACGCCGCTCGACTCGTTGCGTTTATCACGGTCTGCTCAGCGGCCTTTGTTGTGTTCAGCCGAACGATGTTTGAAGGCTGGATACCCGAACCTTTCCAATTCACAACCACCGAACCCTTGATGATCTGCATCCAGGTACTGATGAACACAGTCCCGGGCGCATTCATGATCCTGTCTTTTCTGCTCTTCGAAGAGTCGAAAAAATGATTTCCACGCCCTCTCGCCGCTTTGCTCGCGCTGCAGATCAGTCTGGAAGATCTTCTGCCGTTTGTGCTCGGAATTTCTACACGCCCCAGTCGTGGCATGGTGATGACCGACGACAACGTCGCACTTTATCTGCTCTTTGAGCTAACACCGGCCGCTTTGCAGGCAGTGTTCACTGCAGTGGCGCTCTTCTGGACGTTGAAGGATTGGCGGGACGATCTGGTTGATCCACGACGGAGAATGCGCGCACTGCTGGTCGTGGTGATTGCGGTCAACCTGGTCACGTACTCACTATTGACACGATTGGTGCTCGATGCGGGCATCATCCTGATGTTCTACGTTCACGAAGGTTACCAGGCGTTCAACACGCTGATTAATACGGCGATATTGGTGAACCTGCAAGTGACGGCAAACGTTACGCAGGCAACCTCTGCAGCACTGGCACCACCATCAACAGACAAAACCACCAATAGGCCTGTCGAACCGGACGCAGATTCTGACTTTGTCGCCTTTGAAGCCGCGATGAAAGCGGGAATCTACCACCAGGCGGGACTCTCCATCGCTGCCCTCGCCTCGCATATCCGCGTACCTGAGTATCGATTGCGGCGGCTGATCAACATCAGGCTGGGCTACCGTAACTTCAGTCAGATGTTGAACGAATACCGAATTGCGGATGCCGCGGAAGCCCTGGCAGACCCGGCACAACGCCGTCTCCCGATCCTGACGATTGCGTTGTCGGTTGGGTATCAGTCCATAAATCCGTTCAATCGTGCGTTCCGTGACTTCAAAGGCACGACACCGTCCGCCTGGCGGCAGTCGAGACTCGCAAATTCGGGTCCGGCGGACCCTGTCGATGAGCCGGGGCCGGACAAATTTTAATACCGGCTTCTGCAATCTCGCACCGATTCCTGAATTCGACCAACACTTCCACAACATGACGAGACACAACGCGTAGCGGGTTGCAGGCTGATCCACTGCATCTGTTCCACATCAACAGGGGCTGGAGCGAATCGATGGCGGAAGTACTGGTCGATGTTCAACACGTGGTGAAACGCTATCGGCGTGGTGCGCACGTGGTCAACGTATTGAACGAACTCAACGTCCAGATCCCGCGGCAGGATTTTGTTGCGTTCATGGGACCCTCCGGCTCCGGCAAGAGCACGCTGCTGAATCTGATTGGCGGTCTGGATCGGCCCGATCAGGGCCACGTGATCATCAACGGACAGGACATCGCCGGGTTTCCAGATCGGGAACTGACGTCGTGGCGGGCTGCATACGTTGGCTTTGTGTTCCAGGCCTACAACCTGATGCCAGCGCTTTCAGCCGAACAGAACGTCGCGCTGCCATTGCTGCTGACCCGTCTGGGTGCATCGGAAATTCGCCAACGCGCACAAACCGCGCTGGAGGTCGTTGGTCTCGCGGACCGGTCCAGCCATCGTCCGGCCGAACTCTCTGGTGGCCAGGAACAGCGGGTAGCCATTGCTCGTGCACTGGTCAGTGACCCACAACTCCTGATTTGTGATGAGCCGACTGGTGGTCTCGACCGGACCACCGCTGACGATATGCTCTCGCTGCTCCACCTGCTGAACCGTGATCTGGCAAAAACCATCGTCATGGTGACTCATGATCCCAAAGCGGCAAGTTATGCAGGGCGCGTGTTGCACATGGACAAAGGCCTGTTGCTGGAACAGGGCCGGCTGGAACCAGGCCAGGCCCGTAACGGCGCGAGCCAGTGAGCTGGTTTGCACTCCTTGGGAGTGGTTTATGGCGCCGACCTGGACGCACGTTGTTGACTACCCTGAGTCTGGCCAGCGCGTTCCTGCTCATCGGCCTGCTGGCACCGATCCTGCTGCTCTTCGAAAGCCGGGGCGACACCACCGGCATAGAACGCCTGATCGTTCAACCGCGTCACTCCATTACAGACTTTCTGCCCATCAATCATGCGGTCGCGATCCAAGGATTGCCGGGCGTCCGTGCAGTTTCGCATCAGACCTGGTTCGGTGGCACGTTTCGCGACGGTACCCACTCGTTTGCACGTTGGGCGGTTCCAACAGACAGCTACTTTGCACTGCATCCGGAAATCGTTCTGTCATCCGAAGCCCGCCTTGCATTCTCCACCACGCGCACTGCAGCTGTTGTCGGGCGAACAACCGCAGAGCGGTTCGGATTGAAAGTCGGCGATCGCATCGCGATCGTCCCGGACATCTGGTCAAACAAGGAAGGGGACGCGTGGGAGTTCGACCTGGTCGGTGTATTTGGCGCAAGCGACAACAGGGTCGATCTGACCGCGCTCTACCTCAACCATGCATACTTCGATGAATACCGTGCCTGGGGCACCGGCCTCGTTTCATACATCAACGTCGGGCTTGAACCGGGTCGATCAGCCGGCAATGTCAGCACCGGCATCGACGCACATTTTGCGAACTCGGCAGACGAAACCAACACCTCGTCCGAGCGTGACTTTGCGCTGGGTTTTGCCCAGCAGCTTGGTCACATCGGGCTCATGATCTCAGTGATCCTTGGCGCCGTGCTCTTTACCATCGCGCTGGTCACTGCAAATACGGTAGCGCATGGAATGCGTGAACGCATGGCGGAATTCGCCGTGCTGCGCGCAATCGGCTTCCGGTGTCAGACGACTCAATTGCTGGTTACGGGCGAGGCCCTGGCCCTGGTACTGCTGGGCGCCACACCGGGGCTTGTGATCAGCGTCATTCTCCTCGAACTTGGTCGGAAGTTTGTCCCGCAGTTGGCCGGCATCAGTACTGGCCTGGATACGCTCGCAGCGTCTGCCGTGCTGGTCCTGGTGATCACATTGCTGACTGTTCTCCAGCCTGCACTTCGGTTGGGGCGGTTACAGATTGTCGATGAACTGCGCAAACCATAGCCCGGATTATTCATGAACATTCTGCTGCGTCAGACCGTTACGGTTTCCTTGCTCAACGTTGCCACACTGCGAACACGCGCCGGCTCTTCAGCGGTTGTGGTGACAGGGATCGCAGGTGTGGTGTTTGTGTTGACGGCTCTGTTCGCGATGGCAAACGGACTGCGCGAAACGCTGCAAAGCAGTGGTGAAGCCGATCGGGTGTTGCTCCTCGGCAAAGGATCCCGCTCCGAAATCAATGGTTCCATCTCGCGGGACCAGGCAGCGATCATTGCGGGTTTACCGGGTATCGCTATTTCAACGTCTCCCGGCACAACACCTTCGCTGCTTCTCTCTGCCGAACTGTACGCAACGGCAAATCTTCCCAGGAGAGACCAGCAGGGCCGCGCAGGACTGCCCCTGCGCGGAGTTGGCGCAGCAGCCTTTGGTGTACGACCCGAAGTGAGGATTGCCAAGGGCCGCTCGTTGTTGCCTGGGCGATTCGAATTGATCGTTGGTGAGTCTGCCGCCCGGTTGTTTGCGGGATTGCAGACAGGCGACACCATTTCCCTCAAAGGGGTCGACTTTGAGGTGGTCGGTCATTTTTCTGCCGCCGGTCGAGCTACCGAATCCGAAGCCTGGATGGATGTGAACGTGATGGCAAATGTCTTCAAACGCAGCGCCTGGTTGAACACGATTCGGCTGCGTCTTGAAACGCCCGAATCGCTGGGCATCCTGACCGCCGCGATCATGTCGGATCGGCGTCTGACCAACAGCATCTTTCGGGAATCTGATTTCTACAACGAACAATCAGAATTTTCGACACGCCTGATGACAATCGTTGGGGTGACGGTCGGGATCATCATGGCCCTCGGCGCGGTCGCTACAGCGCTCAACTCCCTGTATTCGGCTGTCTCGGCGAGAATGCGCGAGATAGCCATACTGCGAGCGATCGGCTTCTCCGCGGCACCGGTTGTGGTTTCGGTATTGGTCGAATCCCTCGCGCTGTCACTGATTGGCGGCATGCTGGGTGCAGCCCTGGGCTGGTTGGTGTTCGACGGGTTGCGCATGACTTCCGTGGGCGCCGCCTATTCGCAGGTGGCATTCCGCTTTGCGGTGGAACCAACGCTCGTGCTGTCGGGGGTGTTGCTCGCACTGCTCATCGGCTTTTTCGGCGGATTGTTGCCCGCCGTACGCGCCGCGCGAACAAGCGTAGTGGATGCTCTCAGGTCTGTGGCTTAGCCAGGCGCCGGGACTGCTTTCATAATGCAGGCAGTGCCATCACTATGAACGCATGAGTGTCTAACTGACGATTCGAGACGTTTCCGAAAAAACACGGGATGAACTGGCTGCGCGCGCCGCGCTGCAAGGCAAATCGATGCAGGAGTTTCTCCGCAGCGAATTGGAACGCATTGCATCGCGACCATCCATCGAGACCTGGGCTGCCAGTGTGCGGGATCGCAAAGCGTCGAGCAACACGAGGGTCCAACCCGGCAAGATACTTCGTGCCAGCGATGCTGATCGAAAGTGACAGTCGTTGTGGATGCTTCGGTACTGGCCTCGGCACTGGTGGATTCTGGAAAGGAGGGTCGCTGGTCCGAAAAAATCCTCCTCAGGCAACCCACCGCGGCTCCTGAGTTGGTGCTTGTGGAAACCGCAAACGTGCTCCGTCGCCTTGAACGAACCCGGATCATTTCTCCTGCCGAATCCAACAGCGCATACCGCGACCTCATGCGATTCAACATCGAGTTGTTTGCGTTTTCACCTTTCGCTGAACGAATCTGGAATCTGCGCCACAACCTGACAACCTGCGACGCCTGGTATGTTGCGCTGGCAGAAGCACTGGACAGTCCTTTGGCATCGCTGGACTCAAGGATTCAACGCGCCAGTGGTCCAGTTTGCAGGTTCCTTTCTCCTGACTGAACACGGCGATTCTCGCTTGCCTGTAGTTGGGCATGTAGTTGGGGATGTCGTTGGGCATGTAGTTGAGCATGTCGTTGGGTATGTAGTTGGTCATGTAGTTGGTCATGTAGCTGGTAACGTTCAGGGAACGTTTTCTGGATGTAAATGGTCTCCTCGGCAATCCAGGGGGCTCAACACACAATTTGGATCCGAGACTGGAAAACCCGGGTTCTTAAAAAAAACTTCGAACTTCTGATTCCAAACTGGCGCAGTCAGCAGGTTCAACGTGGAGTTGTCTCCGGTTGAAATCACACAGCAGAATGTGGAAAAACTATGCCGGCCTACAGAAATCTGACACGGTCAAACCCTTGCTCGTACGACAACTCTTGAACGCGCAAATTGGCGAAATATGGGTTAGATTCCGTCTCAAGGTCTTTGTCCCTGCCTCACCCGCTGCGGTACACCCGGGTAGCCGGAGATCCGCCGGAGGGAAATGATCGGCATCAGGACCGTCATGATTTGATAGTTCCCGGGAGGAGAAGCATGCGTCTACGTCACGCCTACAGCGGCTATATCTACGAATCCACAGACGATGGTCACGTCAAGGTGGGTGATCCCAAGACCGGACAATCCGGCATATTTACCCGCGACGCCAAGTGGGTCTCGGGTGATCTCACCTATGCGGACCATCACATGATCGGGCACATCGGTGGCAAAACTGCCGAGGGCGCTACTTCACTCGGCGCGTTTTCCCGCCGTCGCGGGTGAAGATCGAAGTCGAGCCTTCGTGCGTCACTTTTGACATCCACGCTGATGAAACCATCATCCAGGCGGCGTGGCGCAATGGTTATACATGGCCAACCATCTGTGGCGGCGTGGGCACATGCAAGACCTGTGTATTCCAGACACTCGCCGGAGAGGAAAACCTGTCTCCGATCGAACCATGGGAAGCCACCGGCCTGCGCAGCATAGCGGACTCGTTACCCAACAAAGGACAAGGCTGGCGCCTGGCCTGTCAGGCCAGGGTCATCGCGGATATTCGTCTAAGAAAAATCGGAGTGAGAAAAAAGCATGGCAACTGTTGATACCACCAAATCCACAAAAGCACCCAAAAAGGCACCGGACAAGGCATCTTCCACAGCAGAGCAGCGACAACCTCCGCCGGGGTATGCCCGATCACGGGGCAAGCAGGTCCAGGATCTGCTCGACGACGAAACCGTCGAGGTACCCTGGCAACTGCGCCACTCCGAGTTCACCTACCTCGGCTCGGAGCCCTTGTCGCGGGAACACTACATCTCGAAGGAGTGGGCGGAGCGCGAGATCGAAAAACTCTGGGCCAAAGTCTGGCAACTCGCCTGTTTCGAGCAGGACATCCCTGAGGTTGGTGATCACATCGTCTACGACATCGTCGACTGGTCGTTCATCATCGTGCGCACCACACCCACCGAGATCAAAGCCTTCTACAACTCCTGCCTGCACCGCGGCCGGCAGTTGTGCGAGAACCAGTCGGAGTCCGCAAATTCGCCCGAGTTTCGCTGCCCTTTCCACGGGTTGTCGTGGAACATCGACGGTTCGCTGAAGCAGATTCCGCCATCGATCGAATTCGACTTTCCCCACGTCGACAAGCAGAAGTTCGGCTTGCCGCAGGTACGTTGCGAAATCTGGGATGGTCTGGTCTTCATCAACATCGATGACAACGCGGAACCGCTGCTCGATTTTCTCGGCGATGTCACCAGACACTTCGAACGCTGGCCGTTTGCGACACGGTGGAAAGCAACCCACAGCGCCAAGGTCATCGACTGCAACTGGAAGATTGCACAGGAAGCTTTCATGGAGGCCTTCCACGTGCTGGCCACTCATCCACAGATGAGCATCGGCCTGCTGGGTGGCGACGGCTCCAACACCGAATACAACATCTATGACGGAGGCGACGCCAACTGGAGTCGAATGACGATGGCGCCGCCCATGCCAAATCCCAATCTTCCGTATGAACTGACGGAACGCGAGTTGATCGAGGAGATGTTCTTCCGCGGCGAGTCGGTCAGCGAGATGGGTGTGCAGAAGATGTCAGGCAGTGCGGACGATCTGCCCGAGGGGATTACCACCCGAAAACTGCTGGCCGATGCCGCACGAACACGAGGCGCCCATGGCTACCAGGGTTTGCCACCAACGGACATGGAACTGACATCAGCCATTCAGTACCACATCTTCCCGAACATCTCACCCTGGCCCGGCCCGATCTTCTATCGCTACCGTCCTTATGGTCACGACCCGGACAAGTGCATCTTCGAGATCATGATGATGGTGAGCCTGCCCGAGGGTCAGCCACGGCCACCTGCCGCGAAGATCAAGTGGCTTGGTCCTGATGAGCAGTTTGGCAGCATCTTCAATCAGGATGTGGAAAACGTCGCTCGTGTGCAGCGTGGCATGAAAGCCGCCAAACCACCGGGCCATCTCACACTCACCAACTACCAGGACATCAAGGTGCGCTGGCACCACCGGTTGCTGGAGAAGTGGTTGAACGCCTGAGGGCACCCGTTAGTTGACTTCCTGATCAGGGCACCTCGTCAGCAAACCGGCTGGCGATGTGCCCGCCATCGGCAAGGCGCTGATACTCTTCGTCAGTGACCTTCAGCAATTCCTTGTAGACGTACTCGTTATCCTGACCAAAGGCGACCGGTGGACGCCGTATACCAATCGGTGTCAGCGGCATTTCGTACAGCGGAGCCGGATAACAGAACACGCCGATGTCGTCCTGCAACGACTGCGGCTGGTATAGCCTGCGAATTCTCACATGCGGATCGTCCAGAATCCGCGACGCTTCCAGCACGGGGGCTGCCGGCACACCGACTGCCTGCAGACGATGGAACAATTCATAGTCGTCAAACTGCTGTGTCCAGAGGGCCAACTGTTCATCGAGCAGATCCTGTTGTGCGGCACGGCCCGCTGCAGTTTCAAGCGCAGCGGTCATCGCCCATTGCGGATTCCCCATGGCAGAACGAAGCGCCAGCCACTCCGAGTCGGAAGTCACGGCAATTGCAATCCAGCGATCAAGCCCTTCGCTTGCAGGTCCCGGCGATCTGCAGGGATAGGCACCACACGGCGCTTCGCCATCTGCCGCGTAGATGGAGCGGTTACCCAGCGCTGCACCACTCTCGCCATTGAGGCTATGGCCCATGTACGCCTGCGCAAACAGGGCGGCAGCGTTCTCGGCTTGCGCCATCTCGATGAACTGCCCTTCGCCGGTGTTGTTGCGATGCCAGATGGCTGCCATGACTGCAAATGCGATCTGCGTACCGGCGATGTAGTCGGCGGCAAAAATGCCACTGTTTTCGCTGGGTTCTGCATT
>Ga0163144_10024546_pt1 | contig 11822 bp, 9 predicted proteins | sample OliLak19BULKMAT1_FD_123175 | JGI IMG/M metagenome (GOLD analysis project Ga0163144, IMG submission 123175) | Freshwater microbial mat bacterial communities from Lake Vanda, McMurdo Dry Valleys, Antarctica - Oligotrophic Lake LV.19.BULKMAT1 | ecosystem: Environmental > Aquatic > Freshwater > Lake... | reverse complement strand
TCAGGGCTTGCGATCCACGATGTGGGTGGGGATGCCGTCGATGCTCTGCTGGTTACGCTCGTGCCAGTACTGGCGGATGCCGTCCTCGCCCTTGGCCGCGGCCCACGCGGCCAGCTGATCACGGTCGCGTTCGAAGTTCATCAGGGGCACCGCATGGCCACAGGAGGATTGCACCAGCTCCACGGCCAGATCGAATACCTGCCGGGCGCCGGGATGCGCAGGGAAGTGCCTCGAGAGCTCCTGCCATTCGGCATCATCGGGATGCACCACGCTCGCTCTGCCATACACGCGAAGGATCAACGCGTTCCCGGAGAATGCGCAGAACATGAGCGTCATGCGGGAATCGACCTGCACATGGGCGGCGGATTCATTGCCGCTTCCGGTCAGATTGAGCCAGATCACGCGATCGGGCCCCAACACCCGCAAGGTATCCATGCCTTTGGGCGAGACGTTCACGCGGCTGTCGGCCGTGGCGGTGCCCACGAAGAACACGTGCTGCTCGGCAATGAACTGCTGCTGCTGTTCGTTCAGCGCTGGAAAGCTCTTGGCCATGGTCGCCTCACGGCTGTGGAGTCAGTCGGCGTCGCGCCCATGCACGTAGCGCACGTAGTAATCCTCGAGCTGCTCGCGCGCCCACGGCGTCTTGCGCAGGAACTTGAGGGACGAGGGGATGCTGGGATTGATCAGGAAGCAGTTGATCTTGAGATCCCGCCCGAGCCCTTCCCAACCGTATTTGTCCACCATGACCCGCAGCAGCGCCTCGAGCGTGATGCCATGCAGTGGATTGTTCGGCTGATGCTGACTCATCGCGTCTTCCTTCCCGCCGTCTCCGAGGACCTCGAGGACCCCACCGGCTCGCGGCCAGTCCGCAGCACCCGCCGCCGCAGCAGGCGGCCGGGCGCGCGCCGCAGCTTACGCCACGTGTGCCGCGCGAGGAATCGCGCCAAAGTCACGTGCAATGCCAGCTTCTCCCCAGAGGGGATCGAGGCTCTCCGCACCGCCGCCATCGCGGAGAGGGTCACCGCACTCCACGAGAACCATGAGAAGTCCCAGCTCCTGGACAGGCTGTGCGGCTGGTAGATCTTGGTGCAGAGCGGTGCGGGAACACGCACGAACTCACCCAACAGGCCCATGTGCAGGAGCCAAGGCCAGTCGGCGGAGAACTCCCCCGCCGCATGCCGGCGCAGCCCACCGATCGCCTCGCGCGCGGATGCGCGGAACACGCCGCGGTTGGGGATCCACCACGAGCCGCGCTGACGCGCGATCAAGCGTGCGCGGGCCAAGCGATCCGTCACGGCATCGAGCCGCGTGTACGACTTGGACTCGCGCCGACCATCCTGTTCCACCAGAACGATATCCGTGAACGCCATGACCGCAGCCGGATTCGCCTCGAGCGCCGCGACGCAACGTTCGATGTAGCTGGGCTCGAGCAGGTCATCCTGAAAGGCGAACAGGAGGTAGTCGCCACGGGCCTCCTGCAGCAAGGCGTTCACATTCCCGGTCCACCCCAGATTGCGGGGCTGGCGGATGAGTCGAAGGCGCGGATCGCGAGCCGCGTACGCCTCACACCGCGCGGCCGTTCCATCGGGCGATGCGTCGTCGGAGATGAGAATCTCCAGATTGGGATAGGACTGCGCTGCGAGCGCTTGGAGTGTGGCGTCGATGAATGCCGCCGCGCGCCACGTGGGGACCAGCGCGACCACGCGAGGGCGGGCGGACGTGTTCATCGCCCGCCCATGGCGCGGCGGACGTCCTCGATCCGATCGGCCGTCTGCAGCGCGAACAAGGGAGCGGTGGTCAGTTTGCCTGAATCCACCGAGTGGTAGCCGCCCTGCGTGTTCACGCCGATGTGCGAACGGTCGTGCAGCGCGCTGGCGGCATCGTCCACATCACTTCGCCCGATCGCGACGATCACCCCCGCGTCCACCTGCAGCGGCACGCACTCGCCGATGCCCGGATACCATGCATCAATCGCGGCGAGCACCTCCTTCGCGAGTTGCCGGGCGAATGGCGCCGGCACCTCGCCTCGGCATGCAGGCTCCCAATCTTGCGGCGGTTGGATGTCATGCGACCACCCTCGCAGGGCCGAGGGGTACCAGGAGAGATAGGCCGTGCCATTGGGACGCACGACGACATCACCGAATCGTCCCAACACCATGGTTGCCGAGGGTGCCGCACGCATCCTCTCCGGCAGTCGTGCGATGACCCGATATTTGAGGCGGTGCAGAGCATCACCCGCTGGTGGGATGCCGAGCTGCTGGTCGAATCGCAGGCGTTGCTCCCACATCGCATTCACCACCTGCAACGCGCGAAGTGACCATGGGCCCTGCGGGCCATCCCCCTCCACGCTGAACTGGTCCCCCGATCGGGCGATTGCACGCACCTCGTGCGAGGGCATGAACGTGATCAACGGCTCTTCGAGCACCCGGCGCCGCAATGCCAGAGCCATGACCTCGGTGTCGATCGCGCATTCGGCCGTTTCGAACCCTCCGATGAAGCTCTCGGCGTCGAAGTGAACGGCGAGCGATTCGGGCGGGAGCGGCATGGCCAACCAAGAGGGTCGCTCCCCGAGATAGTCGAGTTCGGGTTGCTCCGCCAAGCGGGCGCGGCATCGCTCCTCCACCGCAGCATAGTGTTCTGCCAGAGCTTCTGGAGTGACGATCGAATCCGCGGCGACCAGATAGTGGAAGGGTGTCGACTTGGCGAGCCAGGTGGGATCCCCGCGCATCCAGCGAGTGAGTATACGGGAGAAACACAGCGCCCCATCGAGCTGCAGGAAGGCCGTCCCCATCGAGCGATCATTGGCGTAGATGATCCCCAAGTGGATCTTGCCTTCGTTCCTCAGACTCGCGCGGTTGAGCGGCAGCTCGTCCTGATCGATCAATGTGGTGGCGATACCGCGTTCCGCGAGTTCCAGTGCGATACCCACGCCCTGGAGTCCCGCGCCCAGAACGAGCACGCCGACTTCGCGTTCCTGATGCAACCGTCACCTCCTACTGTGGTGTTGCTTGCGCCCCGGGAGCGCGCGCCGGGAACAATCCGGTCAGGAGGTGAACCGCTCTCCTGCCGCCGCCTTGGCGACGAGCATCGAGCTGGGCGCGAAACGTTCGCCCTTCTCGGCGTGCAGAGTGGCGAGTCGCGCGGCGATCCCCTGCAGGCCGACCGTATCGGCGTGACGCAATGGCCCACCGCGAAACGGCGGGAAGCCGGCGCCGAAGATGAGCGCCAGGTCCACATGGCCGGGCTGCGAGACGATGCCCTCTTCCACACAGCGCGCGCTCTCGTTGACCATGGCCAGCACCATGCGTTCGGTGAGCAGATCGAGGCTCGCGGCCTTTCGCTCAACCGTCAGGCCCAGCACGCCGCGCACCGCGGGATCGAGCGTGCGCTTGCGGCCCTGATGCAAGTAGAACCCGCGGCCGTTCTTGCGACCGAGACGCCCCGATTCGGCGAGCTTCACGAGCATCTGCGATTCCGCCATACGGGTGGGGAACGCGCGCGACAGCACCGCGCCCACCTTGTGTGCCACGTCGAGCCCGACTTCATCGACCACTTCGAATGGGCCCATCGGCATGCCGAAGTGCTTCATGGCCGCGTCGATCTCCGCGACGCCGTAACCCTCTTCGAGCAGGTGCATCGCCTCGCGCAGGTACGGCATGAGGACGCGATTCACCACGAACCCGGGCGAGTCCTTGACCACGACCGGCGTCTTGCCGAGCCGTCGCGCGAACGCCACGGCCGTCACGAGCGACGAATCCGACGTGCGTGCGCCGCGCACGACTTCGAGCAGCGGCATCTTGTGGACGGGATTGAAGAAATGGAAGCCCACGAAGCGCTCGGGATGCTGCAACCCCTCGGCCAGCGCATCGACCGACAAAGACGACGTATTGGTGGCGATCACCGCTTCGGGCCGCATGCGCACCTCAAGCTCGGCGAACACGCGACGCTTGATATCCAGATCCTCGATCACCGCCTCGATGGCGAAGTCCGCGAGTTGCACGCCGGTCAGTTCAAGCGTGGGACTCACGAGCGCCATCTGCCCATCCTTCTCGCGCGATTTCATGCGCTTCTTGCGACCCCGTTCATCGATCACCGAACGGATGGTCTGCAACCCCTTCTGCAACGCCTCGGGCTTCAGGTCGCGAACTCGCACGGCAATCCCGTGGCGGCTCGCCAGTTCGGCGATGCCGCCGCCCATCACGCCGGCGCCGGCCAACGCCAACCGCTGGATGCGCGCCGGCCGCACCGTGGCGTCGTCGACCACGGCAGCCTTCTTGGCGGCCTCGCTCAAGCCGAAGATGCGCACGAGGTTCTTGCACACCGCGCCCGCCACGAGCGGCGAGACTGTATCGCATTCGAGAGCGAGCGCGATCTCACGCGTCTGGCCCACACAGCGCTCCAACACTTCGATCGCCGCAAGCGGCGCCGGATAGTGACCGCCTGTCTTTGCCAGCACGCCCTTTCGTGCCTGCGAGAACACAACGCTGCGCCCGAGCGGATTGCCATCGAGCAGCCAGGGCACGAGCCCGCGCAACCGGTGCCGGTCACGGCGCTTGTCGTCCGGGCGCTTGGCCAACTCGGCCAGCCGCCGGTGCGCATGGTCGAGCAGCCACGCGGCCGGCACCGCCCGCGCGATCAGCCCCATCTTCTCGGCGCGCTTCGCATCGAGCGAGCGGCCCGTGAGGATCAGGTCGAGCGCGGCGGGATATCCCACCACGCCCGGAAGGCGCGTGGTGCCGCCGAAGCCGGGGAATATCCCCAGCATGACCTCGGGAAGCCCGATCTGCGTGCGCGGTTCTTCACTGGCGATGCGCGAGTCACACGTGAGCGCCAACTCCGTGCCACCGCCCAGGCATACGCCATCGATTGCTGCCACGGTCGGCACCGGAAGTCGCTCGAGTCGAAGGAACACGGCGTGCGCGCGCTGGATCAGGCGGCGGACCTCGTCGGGGTCAGTGATCGCGCCAATCGCCTCGACGTCCGCGCCAGCGATGAACGAGCCCGGCTTGCCACTGCGCAGCACGACGCCGGTGAGGTCCGTGAGCGATTCGAGTTCCGACAGCGCCTGCTCGAGTGAATCGAGCGCCGCCACGTCGAGCACATTGAGTTTGCGCTCGGGATGGTCCATGACCAGATGCGCGATGCCACGCGATTGCGCTTCGACGCGGAAGATACTCATGGGCGCTCCAACACGAACGCCGCGCCCTGCCCGCCGCCCACGCACAGCGCGGCCAAGCCCAGCTTGAGATTCCGGCGCTTCATCTCGTGCAGCAACGTGAGTAGCAGTCGCGCGCCACTGCAGCCGACCGGATGGCCCAACGCGATGGCGCCACCGTTCACATTGAGGATCGCATCGGGAATCTCACCCAGCGCGCGGTCGCGGCCCAGTTCGGCCTTGGCGAACGCATCGCTCTTCGCCGCGGCCTGACAGGCCAGCACCTGTGCGGCGAACGCTTCGTTGACCTCGAACAACTGCATGTCCGCCAGCGTGAGCCCCGCCTTCTGGAGCGCGCGCGAGGCCGCGAACACCGGCCCGAGCCCCATGCGAGAGGGCGAAAGGCCCGCGAATGCGAAGCTGCGGATACGGCCGAGCGGCGCGCTGTTCCATGCCGCGGCTTGCGCGTCATCGCCGATCAACAGCGCGACCGCGCCGTCGGTGACCTGGCAGCTGTTGCCCACCGTGACGGTGCCGTTGCGTCGATCGAAGTAGGGCTTCAGCTTGGCCAGCGCCTCGATGGTCTGCCCTTCGCGCGGCCCGACGTCGTCGCGGATCGGTTCATAGCCCGGCGCCGCGAACACCGGCACGATCTCCTCGCGCAGTCTTTCGCGCGCGGCCAGCGCCTTCAAGTGACTCTGTAGCGCGAACGCATCCTGCTGCTCGCGCGTGATCAGGAACTCGCGCGACAGCACTTCGGCGGTCTGGCCCATGTTGAGCCCGCACACGAGGTCCGTGAGTCCCTCGGCGATTGCGATCCGCGGCGTGAGCATGGCTGGTTTGAAGCGTGCGAGCGCGCCCAGCTTGGCCATGGGCGACTTGGCGGTCATCAGCCCTTGCAACCACTCCGCGTATTCAAAGGTGTACTGCAGCGGAATCTGGCTCATGGATTCCATGCCGCCCGCCAGCACCAGATGCGCGTCGCCTGAAGCAATGCGATACACCGCACTCGCCACCGCCTCCATGCCCGAGGCACAGTTGCGATGTACGGTGAACGCTGGCACCTGCTCGGGCACGCCGGAGCGCAGCGCGACGATGCGAGTCGAATTCGCCGCCTCGGAAGGCATGGCGCAGTGCCCGAAGATCACTTCGTCCAATCGGGCCGGATCGAGTTCGGCACGAGCCAGCACTTCAGTCGCGGCGACACGGCCCAGTTCGTACGACGGGGTTCGCTTGAGCGGCCCGCCTGCTTTGGCGAAGGGAGTGCGCACTCCACCCAGGATCCAGCCTGTCGGGGCCATCGCGCTCACTTCCCCAGCTTCGCCAACAACCCCTTGGCCTCTGCCTGATAGCGCGCATCGAGCGCGCTGCTGGACGGTGGCAGGCTCACGGCCTTCTCGAGTTCACGCCGCGCGTCGGCATTGCGCTTGAGACTGCGGAGCAACTTGCCGTACTCGAGTCGATGATTCACATAGTCGGGCTCGAGTTGGATCGCCTTCTGGAATCCGCGCTCAGCATTGTCGAACGAGGCGCCTTTGGGCACCCCGCCGAGCACCGCGTTCGCGGCCATGCGCTCCATGGCGTTCAGGCTCGCGACTTTCACATTCCACACTGCCAGCACATGCCATGCGCGGCCCAGCCCGGAATCGAGTTCGAGCGCCCGATCGGTCTCGGACTTGATCTCACGCGACAGCGCCAGCTTGGTCTTGGCGCCCTCGCGCATGGCCTGCCGGCCCAGCGCGACCGCCAGCCAGACATGCCCGCTGCCCGAATCCGGTGCGGCCTTGACCGCGGCCCGGGCGTGCTCGACCGCGGCCGACCACGTGCGCCGCTGCTCGTCGCCCTTTTGCAACTCACCCAGTTCAGACTCGGAGCGCGACAGCCGACAGAGCGCCAGGAACGACCCCGGCGAGGCTTGCACCGCGGCGAAATAGCTGGCGCGCGCTTCGGTCAGTTGGCCGCCGCTGTAGTAGCGGTCACCTTCGAGGACGGACTCCTCAACACCCATGGCGGAGGCGGATCCGGCGGCGGCGAGCGCCAGCAGGAGAACGACGGAAGACGCAAGGCTGGCCACGAAGCGGCGCACGTGCGCCATGCGGAAGCTCGACATGACGAGTCCCTCCTTGCGTGTGGCGCTCCATGCGCCAGCGATTGATTCACCATGCGCCAGCGTCTTCGGCGTTGTCAACCAAAGCGCTCGCGACCCCGCAACGGCTCCCACGCCGGCCTCGATTGGATGATTCCCTTGTCGCTGAGCCTGACCGAGTGCTAACAATCCTCGGGCGAGGCGTCCAGGATGGCCGCGACCACCCCACCGGAGAGGGAACCATGTCCAGCACACTGATCCGCATCTTCCTCGACACGGTCGAGAAGCGCGACAAGCCGGCGCTGTTCATGCGGAAGACCGCAGCGGGTTGGGAGTCGATCCCCTCGCGCAAAGCACGTGCGGATGTCGAACACTTGGCGCATGGGCTCGCGTCGCTCGGCGTTTCGCGCGGCGACCGCGTGGCGCTCATCTCGGAGAATCGTTACGAGTGGGCGCTGACCGATCTCGCAACGCTTTCGCTCGGTGCGGTCACGGTGCCAATCTATCCGACGCTCACCGCCTCGCAGTGCCGCTATATCCTCGAGAACTCCGAAGCCAAGGTCGCGATCGTCTCGACGCCAGCACAGTTCGACAAGATCTCGAGCGCCAGCGAAGGCCTACCCGCGCTCTCGACATTAGTGGCGATGGATCCCGCTCCCACCGGCACCGGCCGCGCGCGCGCATTCGCGGGCTTGCTGCAGGAAGGCGCGACCCGCGCGGGAGCGGCACCGCATCAGTACCGCGAATGGGTCGAGCAGGTAGGGCCCGAGGACCTCGCGACCATCATCTATACGTCGGGCACGACCGGCGAGCCCAAGGGCGCCATGCTCGTGCATCGCAACATCGCTTCCAATGTCGAGGCGTGCCTGCAAGTGGTCGACCTGGGCCCGACCGACAGCTGCCTGTCGTTCCTGCCGCTGTGTCATATCTTCGAACGCATGGCCGGGCTGTACGCCATGCTGCGCGCCGGCGCGACGATCGCGTTCGCCGAGAGCATCGACACCGTGGCTGCCAATGCCATCGAGGTGAAGCCCACGATCCTCACCGGTGTGCCGCGCTTCTACGAGAAGGTGTATGCGCGGGTCATGGAGAACGCGCTGTCGCAGCCCCCCCTTCGCAAGAACATCTTCTTCTGGGGACTGCATGTGGGCACGCAAGCTGCGCGAGTGCGGTTCTCGGGCAAGCAGCCCACCGGACTGCTCGCGCTTCAGGCTCGCATCGCCGACAAGCTCGTGGGCGCCAAGGTGCGCGAACGCGTGGGCGGGCGACTGCGCTTCTGCATCTCGGGTGGCGCACCACTCGGCCCCAAAGTGATGGAGTTCTTCTTCGCGGTCGGCATCCCGGTGATCGAAGGCTACGGCCTGACCGAGACCTCGCCGGTGATCTGTCTCAACGTGCCGGGACGCGAACGCCCCGGCGCCGTGGGCCCCCCTGTTCCCGGTGTGGAAGTGCGCATCGGCGAGGAGGGCGAGGTTCTCACGCGCGGCCCGCATGTGATGCTGGGCTACTTCCGCAATGACGAAGCGACCCGCGCCGCGCTCGCAGGCGGCTGGTTCCACACCGGTGATGTCGGGCATCTGGATGAGGACGGCTTCCTGCACATCACCGACCGGCTCAAGGACCTGCTCGTCACCGCTGGCGGCAAGAAAGTCGCGCCGCAGCCACTCGAGGGGCGCCTGAAGACCTCCAAGTGGATCAGCGAAGCAGTCATGCTGGGAGACCAGAAGCCGTATTGCGTGGCACTGCTGATCCCCAACTTCGCGAACCTCGAGGCGGAAGCGAAGGCGCATGGCTGGACGCAGGCATCGCGTGCCGAACTCCTGCGCCGGCCCGAAGTGCGGGCGCTGTACCAGGCCGAGATCAACAAGCTCAACGCTGACCTCGCACAGTTCGAGACCATCAAGACGTTCGAACTGCTCGACCGGGACCTCAGCCTCGAGGCCGGCGAGCTCACCCCGACGCTGAAGGTCCGCCGCCGGGTCATCATGCAACGCTTCTCGGATCTGATCGATTTCATGTATTCGACCCCCGGAGCCTGATGCACCCTCACGGTGTCACTCCGCTCCCTCTCCCCACTCCCGCCCGAAAGGGACCCATGCGACTCACTCGCTCCGCACGGATCGCCGCACTGCTTGCGGTACTCCTCGTGCCCAGCGCCGCGCACGCCGCCGGCTACAGCATCTACGAACAGGGTGCGCGCGCACTCGGAATGGCCGGCGCGAACACGGCGTCGGTCAACGATGGCTCGGCGCTGTTCTACAACCCCGCCGCGCTCACCCGACTGAAGGGGAAGCAGCTCTATCTGGGCGGCACGTGGCTGACGACGAGCAACAGCTTCGCGGGCGTCGACCCCTTTCCGGGCCTGGGCACGGTGGAGGAGATGGAGCCCGGCCACTTCTTCCCACCGACCATTTATTGGACCAACCACATCGGCAAGAGCGACAAGCTCGCTTACGGCGTCGGAGTGAACGCACCGTTCGGGCTGGGTGTGGAGTGGAAGGACCCCGAGAAGTTCAGCGGCCGCGAGCGCGTGACCAAGGCAAGCCTACAGACGCTCAACGCCAACCTGAGTATGGCGTATGCGCTCAGCCCACGTTGGTCGATTGCGGCCGGCGCCAACGCGCTGTTCGCCAAGGTCGAGCTCAACAGCATCAAGACCTTCGTCACCAGTGGCGGTGAGCCGGTGAACGTGGCCAAGGCCAAACTTTCGTCGGACTTCACGCCGGGCTACGGATTCAATGGCGCGGTGCTGTTCACACCGAGCGACGCATGGCGGTTCGGCCTCACCTATCGCAGCAAGACCGAGGTCGAGATCACCGACGGCAAGGTCGCTTTCACGCAGATCCTCTCGGGCAATCCGGTATTCGATGGCACCATCGCCGCCGGCCTACCGGTCGATCAGGGCGTGGGGACCACGCTCAAGTTCCCGGCCATGTGGTCCTTCGGCGCAGCATGGAATCCCACTCCGGCATGGACCTGGGAAGTGGACGGCAACTGGCACCAGTGGTCGGCGTTCGATGAACTGGCGCTCGAGTTCAAAATCGATCCTTCGCTCGACCAGAAGATCACCGAGAACTATCAGGACCAGTTCCAGGTGCGCGTCGGCGCGGAACATCGTCTCGAGAGCTATCACTATCGCGTGGGCTACTACTTCGATCAGGCCGCCGCGCCAACCGAATCCGTCACCCCTTTGCTCCCCGACGCCAACCGCCATGGAGCCACGCTTGGTCTTGGCTGGCAGCTCGGCAAGTGGAACGTGGACGTCTACAACCTGTTCCTCTTCGTCGAGAAGCGCAGTACCGACGGAGTGGAGCGGGACAACTACAACGGCGTCTACAAGGCCTACGTCAACGCGTTGGGCGCTAGCCTCGCGTACCACTGGTGAACCGAGGAAGGATGACACCCATGATGAAGCGACTTCAGACGTATCTGGTCCTCGGTCTCGCGATATTCCTCGCTGGCTGTGAAGGACCGTGTCAGAAGATCTCGAGCATCTCCGCACCGGATCTCCAGAGTGGCACGGCGGATTTCACCTCCTACGTGGCGGTGGGCACCTCGATCTCGGCCGGCTATCAGTCGGGCGGCTTGGTGGACCGGCACCAGATCAAAGCATTCCCCGCCATCTTCGCGCAGCAGGTCGGCAAGACCGTGCTGCAAAGTGGCCAAGGCTCGTTCACGTTCCCATCGATCAATCAGGATGGGATTCCCGCGCTGCTCGCGATCAAGTCGTACAGCCCGTTGATCGTGAATAACATCGGCCGCACGACCGGTGCACCCATGAACTTCGGTCAGAACTTCGCGTACAACAATCTGGGCGTGCCAGGCTCGCTCGCATTCGATTTTGCCGACACCACCAGCTACTACACGACGAACGCGCCGATCTTCCGCTCCAACTTCACCTTCTTCAATACGATCGTCCGCGGACGCGGCAGCATCCTGCAGCAGACGTTGTCGCTCTCGCCCACGTTCATCAGCTACGAGTACGGATGGAATGAAGTGCTCGGCGCAACGACCTCGGGCGTCTCGACGACCGTGTTCCCCTCGGCCAGCTACGCGGCACTGTTGAACGGCCACATGAATGCGATCCACGCACTCGCACCGAATGCGAAGCTCGCGCTCTTCACCGTGCCCCACGTCACGAGCATCCCGTTCTGCACCACGTTCCCACCGGGCACGGTCAGCCTGGCCACCGGCCTGCCAGTCCCGTTGATCGGGCCGGGGCCGGCATCCCTTGTCACAGGCGATCTCGTGTTGCTCACCGCCTCCGACTCGCTCGCCGTGGGCACTGGGATCCCTCTTGGCGCCTACAACTTCGTCAACCCCGCCGCTCCTGGGAACGGAAGACCCTTGCTGGATCGCCAGATCCTGAGCGCCGCCGAGGTCGCAACGATCGAGGGGGAGATCACGAGCATGAACGCTGCGATCGATGTCGTGTCGCAGCAGCCGTGGATCGCCAAGGTGGACATGGGCGGCATCCTTGCGGATGTGGCTGCGAACGGACTGCGCATCGGTAGCACTCTTTACACGAGTGACTTCATCACCGGGGGGCTCTACAGCCTCGACGGCGTGCATCCCAACGAC
>Ga0163144_10024545_pt1 | contig 11822 bp, 9 predicted proteins | sample OliLak19BULKMAT1_FD_123175 | JGI IMG/M metagenome (GOLD analysis project Ga0163144, IMG submission 123175) | Freshwater microbial mat bacterial communities from Lake Vanda, McMurdo Dry Valleys, Antarctica - Oligotrophic Lake LV.19.BULKMAT1 | ecosystem: Environmental > Aquatic > Freshwater > Lake... | reverse complement strand
GATACGTTCCTTCATCGATGTCGCTTCCGGAAGTCGATGAGCAGGATGAACTATGTACCAAAAAGCTAACGAAGAAGTTCACAAGTGGGTTGCCCAGCGGCTCGCTAGTGGAGCGGCACCTGATGACATTTCAAGCGCACTTGCCAATGCAAATTGGGAGCCTTCGGTAGTGAATATCCATGTCTGGGCTTCCGAACAGAAGGGTAGCGGATGTCCGTCGACCGCCGTCCGCGACAGCCTCATCACGGCGGGATGGCCTGTCGCAAGTGCTCAGTGGATCGTGTCGCAATACTTTGCAGAGGCGGAGGTCAAGACCGAGATGCAAGTCAAGACTACTACGACTATTGAAATGCGCAGTTTCGACGACGACTCCAAAGTTCTCGTGGAAGTCGACCCAGACGGCCAAGATACCCGCGCCGGTGGCTTCGGCTTGGTTTGCCGCGTCGAAGGCCATGATGGATTTCTGGCCAAGCGGCTGGAGGTTAGGCCGGCATTGCCGCACGGGCAGGCCAAGAAATATCTCGCCCATGTCAGGCAAGCAAAAGCTCGCCTGGGGGACGCAAGGAAGGTGGAGTCTCGGCGGAAGGTGCAGGAGTTTCTCGACGAAATCCTTAACAATTCGCTCAGCACCCATTTTTCCTACGAGGTCGATGGCCAGGGTCTCGTAACCGCCATATGGTTTCTGCTCCCGCGCGCGTCGGGGATGGACTTGAACGAGCACTTCCGTGCGGATCGGCGCAACCCGCCAGCACTCCAGGAGCGGATCGACATCGCCGCCGCATTTGCCAACCGAATGAGGACGCTGCGGCGTCCTGGTCTGATCCACATGGATTGCACGGTGGACAACATCCGAGTCGACCGCGATCTTCGAAAGCTGGTGATGATCGACCTCGATGGTTGTGGGATCGAGCGTCAGCATTCTGGGGGGCCCCAGGGCAGAAGAAGGCATGACGAATGGGATGTGGAGCCCATGACGCTGGGAAAGCAGGACCGCCTGGTCCGCGTTCCACCGTGGTACCCGCAGGAAGGGGTGAAATGCGGCCCCAACGGCGGGAACTACAAGTTTGGCGAGAGATGGGTTGCACTGGACACGGTAATACGTATTCTGAGTTGGGACCGCCTCAATATTCTCGGCTGGCTGGAATCCGAAGTTCGTGGAGACCTCGGTTCTCGTTATTCAAAGGTGACTGAGGAAATAGCGCAACTGCTGGCCGACGCCGAGGCGAACGACGTTCTGGCCTCCTGGAACGCTTCCTGTGCAAAGCACTTGCGAGAGTGCGCTGACAAGTATCGGCCGCTTCCTAAATTTTCCGCCGAGGATGTTCAACGGCATGGCTGCCCGCCCTGTCTTGGGTACTTCGCGAATCTTGCTCAGGATGCCTATCTTGACCCACGAGTGCTGAGCGGCCAACCAGACGACGATGGGCTGCCCCGTTCCCTATACGCCGACTTCGCTACCGTGCTCCAGGGAGGCGTGCCGTGACCATTGAAGTCGCTTGCAGTCAGGTACCTTATCTCAACAAGGACGAAGATGCCTTCGTCCTACGTCAAGTAGGAGAACATTTCATCCTGGCAGTTGCGGACGGCCTATCCATGCGCAACGGCCGGGCCGCAGCCAAGTGGGTCGCGGAACACATCGAGACCACGACGGCGACAGATTGCATCTACGCGCTCTACGACAAGCTTGTCGCCTGCCTCCAGGATGTCGCCCCCGGCCAGACGGAAAGTGAAACGACCCTGTCGTGCGGCATCCTGCGCGTGGGGAGTCGTGCTCGAACGCTTGTGTTCGAGTATTTCGCGATCGGCGATTCTCCTATCTGGAAGGTCGTGCAGAGCGGTGATGGCCGGTACCCTTACCAGCGATACCTGGTGTGCGGCAGTCCCTACCCGGCTGAGAACGCAAAGCTCTATTCGACGATTTCGCTTCAAGATCGAAGCATTACTGGCGCGGTTAACTTCGGGTCCGTGACATTATTGGAAGAGGAAGTGCTCGTCGTCTGTAGCGATGGGTTACCCGAACGCGAGGTGCTTGTACGTGATCTTGCGCGGGAAAATTCACTCTGCCGCTGGCTGTTCGGGCAATCGCCTTACACGAACCAGTCCATGCAGGAGGTCCTTTCCGACTATGGGACCCGGGACATCTTTGTAGACGACACCACGGTAATTGCCGCGAGACTTCTGAAACCCGAGCGCCAGCATAACGAAGACATGCCGCTTCACGCAGCCGAAGTTACCGAGATTTCCCCACCCGAAAAGGCGTCAGTCTCGGGGGCGCCGATTCCGGTTGAAGAAGTAGTGGCGAATTCAGTCGCAGAGCATACTGGGGCGCCCTTGGAAGCGACGGCTTCGGGCGTCCCCGTTCAGGAGATCAACGCAGACACCGTTGCCTCGTTTGAGCCTCCAATTGAGCCACCGAACTACGTCGAAAGTGGCCGCCAGAAGAAGCTTGCGTCCCTCTTGTCGTCTCCGGCGAATTCTATTAAATCTCCGGAAAAGAAGAAACCCCAAAGCGGTAAAGCGGGAAAACCTTAGTCAGTCATGCTGGACGCAACCCAGCCCCTGACACACTCGATGAAGATCGCTTGGCTTTGCACGCTGGGCGTCCGTGCGTCTCTAAGTAGCACGGCTATGCGGCGTGCTGCCTCGCGCAGTGCTTCGGGCGTGGCGTCCTTTCTGAAGCGCTCGGGGATCAAGAGCTCGCACAGCACGTCAAAGCGTTTGTGCAGCGTGATGAAGCGCACGCCGGCCTCTATGGTCGACTTGAGGAAGCTGAGGCTGTAGCCGCGCCGCTGCGCAAGCGTTCGGGCCTGGGCCTCGTGCCCGCTGGCCACCAACCTCGCGCCCTTCCTCTTTCTCTCCACGAAAGCAGCCATGCTTTCATCGAGCTGGAGCGAAGTTGGATCCAGCACACACAGATACTCGAGAAACACAGTCACCATCGTATCGGTTGCGGTAACGACAGTCCCGTCGCGCAGCTCGATGCGGGCTCCCGGCATGTCGTTGCACATACGCCTTAGATCGCTCAATGCCTTGGTCATACGGAACCTGGACGCCATAGCAGTCTCGCCGGAACCGCGAGTCAACTCACCCGGAAGCGCCTGCGGTGATCTTCCTTCGGCGTCCAGATCGTAAATCTCGATCGATTCCTCAACGATCGAGTTCACGTTGGCCAGGATAGCTTGCCGCACCTGCAAGCTGTACCTGGCGGATCCGAGCTTGGCCATCAGCGAATCCGCGAGCTGGCGGACGTTGATCCTCCCCGCGCCGGACTGGCCGCGCAATGAACCATTTTCGTCCAGGCTTGCGTTGATCGCATCGACGAGGCGCTGGCGCAGTATGTCGCGAGCGCAGCCCTTGCCCTTCTCCCAGATGTACGAGGTGATCTTCCGGCCCTTCTTGGCATCCCACGCACCCAGAATTGTTCCGCGTGCGGGGCTCAGGTAGTAGGCCTTCAGTGCCACGCTCAACTCGCTTGCAGAGTCCTGGTCATGCAGGCCGAACTCCCTGGCCAGCGGACCTAACCTTCGTCCATTCCCAGTCGTGATCTGTTCGATGTAGCGCGAGAGTTCCTTCGCCAAGCGTGTCCGGTTGGCTGGGTAGGAGTCCGGTGGCTTCTGCGCGCGGTATTCGCAGAGGGCGCTGAGCAAACGGTCCTCCGCGAGGTCATGCGCGGCTTCCCCGGGGCCTTCGCCGGCCTGCCGACAGGTAGCGCCTGCGCTCCTCACATTCGTCTCCTTTCCGCGCGATCTTCTAAGGCATTGTGGCTGACATGAGGGGCTGCGTCCATGCGGAGGGACGTCACTCTAGCGAGTCACGATCGCCATACCAAGACGCCATCCTGCCGGGTCCAAGCCAAGGCGCCACTTGGCCTCGCAGACCACGACGAGCCCCGTGTCTGACGGCTCGCGTTCGATTGCGTTCCCGTGGCGCTCTGCATCTGCATCTAGGGGGCCGCGGACGTGCAAAGCCCGCGCGGCTCATAGCGAGTTCCCGAATGCGGTCCGGTCTGAGCTCGGCTGCTCTTTCACCCGATGTCTGACGGCATGCCGTATAGACCCCAATACCGAGGCTGCTTCAGGGAATCCGAATGAACTCTTCTGGCGAACGCGATACGGCCACCTTCCGTCCATCACGCTGGCCTGCGAACTTGGCCGAGCTGCCTCTGTTGCTGCTGGTATGCGGGGTCTTGGCCTGGCTGGCCACCCCGCTCGGCCATCAAGCCGCGGTCTATGGACTGGACGGCCGTTACTTCAGCCCGCAGGAACCGGTCTCCTGGTCGGACTCATGGCTACGGGCGCTACGTGCTTGGCGTGAGCCCCCCTCGGCGCAGGGCCGAGCCGTTCTTCTGGTGTCGACAGCGGGCCAATGGCTGAGCTCACTGGCGCTCGGCACGTTCGTACTGAGTCGGCTACTGCGATCGGGAGTGCGTTGGGCGCGACCATTAATGCTCGTCGTCATTGGGGTGGGGCTTGTCCTTTGGCGCCCGACCGGCATCGAATACCTCTGCACCGGCGGGGGACTCGTTAGCCTAGGGCTACTCACAGCGTTGCGCTGGATCTTCACCCGCTCGGCCCATTGCGCTGCGTCCCACGCGATGAGCGACAGCCGTCAGCAATGGCTGGTCCTTCCGGGTTGGACGCTGCTCACCGGCCTAGGTTGGCTGTGGATCGCTGACTTCGCAGCTCGTGGCCCCAAGCCCGTGGGGGGCAATGGCGCCGCACTGCTGGGCGTGTTGCAGGCCGATGGGCTGGTCGCTGCATACATCGTCTTGCTCCTGGCCGTCGCCTATGGCCATGTGGCGGTGCGACATGTCGCGCAGTGTTGCAGCGGGTTGGCGAAGCATGCGCACTCGCGCTCGGGATGGCTGCTCCTAGCCGCTGCGGCATCCATGGCGGTGCTGGTTCTAGGCTGGCTCGGGCACCGGCAGACCCACGCTTTGCCGTTGTTGAACCTACCCGGGGCCGGGCGCCCATACATTGCTGGCGAGGTGGTCCGCGTCGCCGCAGTGGTGGCGATTGCCTGGTACTGCTACCGCGTTGGGGAGTGGCAGCTAAGTGGCGCGGCCGCCCGCCGCAGTGTGTTCGCACTGGTGGCGTCCGCACTAACCTGTAGCGCCGCACTGATTCTGTCCGCTGACATGGGGCCCATGGTCATCATCGCCTTGGCAGCCGCCCTGCTGGTGCCGCCCATCGCGATCCGCAGCGCGCTGCTGGGAGTCTCACTGAACAGCGGTCGGATCCTGGTACTCGGAGCGGCGCTCGCCACGATTTGCTTCTCTGCGGCTTCGATCTGGTTCTGGAATGTAGGGCTAATCAAGGGGGCACCGCTGGTTAGCCACACCGCACAGGAACGTGAACACGGTCGCCAAATGCCGTTTCGAGCTTCCAGTCCAAACTTCGCACAAGTGAGTTGGCTGGCCGATGCGGCGAGCCCCACCCAGGGGTTCGGACTCGGCCGCGTTCCCTATTGCGGCGCCCGCGCGGCGATCGGACGGGGTACCTGCACGCTGGGCAGCGGTGCTCCGCTGCAGATGGCCTCCGACATGGCCTTCGCCGGCTTGGTGGCAACCTGGGGCTGGGGCGTGGCGACATCCATAGCAGCCGGCATGATGTTCTGGCTTCGCATACTGATACTGGCTGCCGCCCCGTCCGACTACAGGCGCGGAGACGACCCCGCAGCGGCTGATTCTTTGGACTGGCTGCGCGCATGGCTGGTGTCAGCTGCCGCCGTGACGGCGATAGTGCAGTCGCTCACGAGCCTGGGCGGAACGCTCGGGTGGACACCACTGACCGGCGTCACGCTACCGCTGCTCAGCTTCGGCTCATCGTCGCTGTGCTGCATGGCGGCATGGACCGGGTTGGCACTTGCGCCCCATTTCTCGGGGCGTGCCGTAGTGGGGCAGCAGCGACATTGAAATTAAAAAGGAGTCCGCCATGCGTCCCGTCCCGTCCCGCATCCCAGTGCTATGGCTGGCCAGCCTAATGGCATTGGCCCTCTCAGTCCAAATCGGCTGGCGTTTAATCTACCAAAGCGCCAAGCAGCCTGTTGAAGTCGTAGAAGACGACTACCGCAATCCTCGGTTCGAAGCCGAGTTGCGGTCCGCTCTTGTATGGCTTGGCCAGCACCTGCAGCCGCGCCCCCAGGGCCTAAAAGAGGCTCAAGCAAACTGCGTTGACGCCAGCGCAGCGGTCCCGAAAGGCATGTCATCACTCTGCGCGATGAGCCGGTTGGATGCCACCTTGGCGAGCACGGCGCACAAGGTGAGAAGTGCGGCCGCTGAAGCGCCGCCCGCGGAACTCTCACGGTCCTTGGCGTGGCTTGCGCGCCATATTCGACAAGGTGATCGCCTGCTTGAGATGATTGAGCAGCCGCAGCGCGGCGCCATCCAGGGAAGGCTACGTGATCCGTTCCGCCTGGACGGTTGCATCGGCGCCCCGAAGGGCCCGATGCCGCCAAGCGACTGGAGCGGCGACTGCGCCGGCGCGCTGAACACCAACCTGAACGAACTGATGCCGGGTGCCACCGCGGTGACCGCTCGGGTGTTGCACTATGTTCGTCCGGATCGCGGCAGAACGCCCAACACTGTCAAGGCCAATGCGAACACCTTGGTGAGCACGCCGCTGCTACAGGGCCGGCATCTGGAACTGGGGCTGGACCCGAAACTACAGGCAGCAGCCCAGCGCACCGTGGCCTGCTACACCGGCCAAACGGCCGCGTGCGCGCACTGCCCCTGGTGCAACACGGCTGGAGCCTCAGCCATGTTCGAGGGCGCGCGAGCGCGCGCCATGGGGATGCTAGTGGTTGATGTCCACACCGGCTTGATCGAAGCCGCCGGCAGCGCCTACACGCCGTGCTACGAAGCGCAGCAGCGCGGCAAGCTACAAGAGCCTGGGTGCCCGGTGCTGCCGCAGGTCTCGGAAGATCTCCGCCTCTATCTGTCTCGCCTGGAGAACCTTGCCCTGTTCGGCCAGGGCATGCCCGGCAGCGCGGTCAAGCCGGTAATCGCGCTGGCGTTGACCCGCTCGGGCCTTTCTGCAAACGAGCTGGCGGCGGTGCCGTCCATCCTCACCCGTTCGGCCACAGAGGAGATGATCGACCTGGTGCTGTGCAAGGAGCGTGGCTTCCTGCCTTCCTGCGCGCAACGCAGGCTCGCCGAGATCGCCACTCTTTCGCAATCACTGGGCTGGCAGGGCAGCAGCGAGGCGCTGGCCCTGGACCAGGTGCCGGAATTCAAGAAAAAGTACTTTACTGGGCGCCTGCTCCAGCTGGCCGCTCCCGGCGACCAGAAGCGCCCGATTCCGATGCTGGACCACGACGCACTGCGTGAGTGCGGCAATCGGCCCGTGCGGCTGCGCTGGCGCAACTGCCGCACCGCCGATCTCGTGGATGTCGTGGCCGAGCTGTTCGGCCAAGGCAATGCCCTCCTGAGTCCGCTTGGCGCAGCAAGCTCAATGCTGGCGCTTGCGGCAGCCGGGAATAGCCACCCTCTGGCTGCGCAGGCCCATCTAGTGTCAAGGGTGCAGGAAGCCGACGGCAGCTTCCGCATGATCGATTCGCGGCAGGCCAGCACCGTGACGTTCGAGGGCGCGCTGCCCGTGCTGCGCGGCCTGGCGCGAACCCACTTGGCGGGTACCGCCCAGTCCGCCTGCTGGGCCGCCCAGGCCGCAGTCTTGAAGCCGGCGTGGGGCATCGCCTGCTCGGAGCAAGAGGCGGTGACCGCAGCCGGACGAGGTCAGCCGCCACTGCCCATTGCCAGCAAGACCGGAACGCCGGTGTTCAGCGGCGACCGTCGAACGCTTGAGGATTGGCGCGCAAGCTGCGAGCAAGTCGAACGCGAACTGCTCACTACTCAGGCCGGCTCGCGCTCCTGGTACCAATTGCGTAACGATCGCGCCAAGTGCGGACGCCCACCGTTGAAGTGGTACGCGGCACTGGTGGGATCGGCCACTGACAGCTCTTGGAACAAGGTGATCGTGGTGCTCGCCGAGCGCAATTGGAACCTCACGAGCCAGATGATCGACAGCGTCGACGATCGCGGACCTAACGTGGCCGCCGAAGCTGCTCTCGCACTAGCCAATGCCTGGTACGCCTCGGGCCAAGGCAGCATTGGGCCAATCCCCACTGCGGAGGCCGAGTCCCGCAACATGCAAAGAAGAGAGTTGCTCCGATGAGTCTTGGCCCCGGGGCACCGTACGAAAGGCGCGCGAAGTCGAACGTCAGCTTTATGTCTGCAGCGCAAGCTCGGCGGTCAAGAGGCCGGTCACTGTCCAGCAGACGAGCTGCAGGCCGATTCGCGCAGCCACAGACTTGTGGATGAAGAGCCGTTCCTGGACCTGAGCGCCCGACCGCCTCCGTGAGCCTTGAACTGCAGGAATCTGCGGCCACGGACATTTGTTCGCCAAGTACGAAGGGCTGCACCCGGTCTGGGCGATTGAGGAGATGAGCTGATCGCAACGCAGGGACATTTGATGGACCGACTGAAGGCTGTGCAGGCCACCGAGGAAGCGCGCGCCGTCGCCGAGGATCGGCTGCAGGCGATGCGGCTGTGTCGTCACTGCCACGGCCAGCACGTGGTGCGCAATGGCATGGCTCAGGGGCTGCAGCGCTACAAGCATCGCGGCTGCAGCAAGACGTTCAACGCCCTGACGGGAACACAGCCGCCGCGGCTACGCTATCGCCAGCGCGGGCTGCGCCAAACCCAGGCGCTGATCGACGGCGTGAACATCACGAAGGCGGCCCAGCAACTGCGGGTGGGGCGCAGCACTGCGTTTCGCTGGCGCCACCGCTTCCTGACTCAGCCGCACCACGTACAGGCCGGCCACTTCAGCGGCATCGTCGAAGCCGACGAGACCTGTTGGCTCAAGTCCTGCAAAGGACAGCGCAAGGCGCAGCAGCACCAGGCGCCACCCCGGCCAGATGCCGGGGTGGCCGCGCCAAGACCCGGGGCATGTCGGCCGACCACGATGTAGTTCTGGTCGTACTCAACCTCTCGGGCGCCTGCGCCAACAAGATCCTTCGGGCACTGGACATCACCCACCTGGCAGCCGTGCTGCAGCCGCTGCTGGCAAGCGATGCAGTTCTACGCACCGACAACTCGGGCGCGCTGGCCGCGGCTGCCCGGCACATCGACATTGAGCACCACGCCGTCAATGCGAGCGCCTGCCGGCGCGCCATCGGCCCCTTGCAAATCAACAACGTCAACGAGCACCACAGCCGACTCAAAGGATGACTGCGGCGAGGCTGCGGCGATTCAACGACGTGACGTACTCGTACCTGAACCACTGCCTCGGCTGGTTTCGTGCCCTCGATCTACGCCGCCGGACAGGGCTCCAGCCTCCGGCGCTGCTCGCGCTGACCATCGGCATCTGAGGACATCACTACTCAACGCGCATAGCGCCCATCGTTGAACCTCCCGCAACTGCATGAAAGACCTCCTCCAAGCCTGAATCCCATCCGGAAGCAGCGCGCTCAACATTTCCTCCCGAATCACGTGCACCAGCAAGCTTTTCTCCGGCAAGACTGCTAACCTTCTTCCAAGCGCATATCAGTCCGCCAACCTCTGCCACGTCCTTGACGTGTCGGCAGCCTTATCGGGAGTGACCCCCGACGATCACTTTGCGCAGCAACGGGACGGGTCCCCGTGAACCTCAGCTACCACCACCGGTGGAATTCGACCAGCTTGAAGCTTGTCGTCGGCGAGAGTTCACTGGCGCCCTTGCTTGGTGGATCCTCCTTGATGACAGGCCAAAGCACTGGTCTCATCCAAGGAAATCCAATGACCCCGCTCAATCAAAACGCTGCTGTCAAATCTGTACCGGCTATAGCAGATGCCAACCTGGTCGACCCCAAAGTCACACACGACACGCCTACAAGCGCAGATCTCAGCAACCGCGATACCAACTCACAGCTCCCGAACTACAGCATCTCACCGACCCAAGCGGCTGTGGTCGTGCTTCTGGATCCTCGTGCAGTTCGACCTGGTAGGTTTCCGAATCGCGACGAAAGCTCCTTTGACTCCGAGCCGTTCGATGAACTCAAGCACGATATCGTCAACGCGGGTGGAAACGCGGTTCCGGTTCTCGCGAGACTGCTGTCAGCACCCGAGGGCGGATTCACCCACGAACTGACCTACGGTGCACGCCGGCACCGTGCATGTCTTGAGGCGAATCTCCCTCTCCGTGCAATCGTCGACGGCAACAAGTCTCTCGCTGCCAGCTTTCTCGAGACGGTGCGCGAGAACCAGAATAGAGCGGACTTGTCGCCCTGGGAATTCGGGCGGCAGATGAAGTTCGCTCTGGATCAAGGTCTTTTTCCAAGCATCCGTCGTATTGCTGCCGCTCTGGGACGCAATATTTCAGACATCAGCCGCGCCATTCAGCTGGCCTCTCTGCCGTCAGAGATTGTTGCCGCGTTCCAGTCGTCGTCTCAGCTTCAATACCGCCATGCGAAACCGCTGACAGATGCAATCGACGCGGCGGCTGACGCTGTGATTGCCGAGGCTCGGAGCATCATCAACGCGGGCAGGCAACTTGGTCCCAAAGACGTTGTAGACCTTCTGTTGGCGGCATCTGGGGTGGGTGTTGGACGGTCAAACACCCCCACCGAAACAGTCCTCGAATGTGACGGCCAACGATTCGGCAAGTGCCTGATTGCCAAGGATGGCTTCGTAGAAATCAGGCTTGAAACCGCCCTCGACGAGAAGCAGCGCGGCAGGCTGGTTGTCGAACTGCAGGCCTTTTATCGCCGTAGCGTGCTGAAGCTTCCCCGCGCCGCTTTTGCCAAAAAGGCACACGCGTCATGACCGCAGACGAAGGCCCTACGTCGGTATCGACAACAGCGCCCACGAGGACCTCTTTCGATCACGAAATGTCTTTCACATTACCGAACCCCGAAGGGGGGCCTATATCAGACGGTTCGGTAATGTGTGACGTACCAAGCCCTTTAGGGGTTGGGCCGCGTAGCGGAGTCACCGGGGATGTGGTGGGTGCAAGCGATGTGACACCGGGTGTCGATGCGAAGCAGCGAGACCCGAGTGGCGCAGCGGTTGCTCTTGCCACAGCCCACAGGCAGGCCCAGCCTGCCGTGGCCTCCGTGAGCGAAATGAGAAGGTCCGTGATCGCCGGGACACCCGTGGGCGAACTGAGCGCAGCCGAAAGATCGTTCGTTAGCGTACCCTATGCCTTAACCGTCGTCGAAGCCTTCGAAATCGTACGCACAGCCCGCAATCTGCTGAATCTCGACCAAGAAAACCGCAAGAAGAGGATGGACACGGTGCCGAGCGCTGACACGCTCGCAGACTATGAGCGAAAGTGCCGTCAGGTGGATGACGAAATTGATGCCATTCAGGACCCCTGGGCACCGCCTTTGCGAATGGTGATGAGTGGATTCGCACCCAAGAAGCAGACGTACACTGCGATGCGTTCCGCACTCAAGTCCCGAGCGATTCAACGGATGACGACGTACGTGACTGAACAGGATGGGTTGCAGCGGGCTGGGCAGCGCGGTCAGTTGTGGCAGACCACTGTTCGCTTGCTTCAGGTTGCGACACGAGATCTTTGCGCCATCAATGACTTGAACTACGACGAATGTCTGATGCTTTCAGGGAAGCCGAGAGAGCCATCAGAATCTAAGAAGGGCACGCTAAGAAAGCTGAAGCGAAGTTGGCAAGAGAGGTTCCTAAAGGCCAACGAATCGTCACCGAAGTATCGCGTAGCAGGACTCCTGCTGCGCTATTGCGGCGTACGTCCCGTCGAGCTTGAAAAGGGCATTCGCGCAGAACTCATCGGAGATGAAGTGTTGATCGAGGTAAATGGGGGGAAAGT
>Ga0163144_10024544_pt1 | contig 11822 bp, 14 predicted proteins | sample OliLak19BULKMAT1_FD_123175 | JGI IMG/M metagenome (GOLD analysis project Ga0163144, IMG submission 123175) | Freshwater microbial mat bacterial communities from Lake Vanda, McMurdo Dry Valleys, Antarctica - Oligotrophic Lake LV.19.BULKMAT1 | ecosystem: Environmental > Aquatic > Freshwater >... | reverse complement strand
GTCGACCTGTGCCTGGCAGGCGGCGCTGTCTTTCTCGACAAGCTCCGCAACGGCCATGACGTTTTCTTCCACACTCATGCCCCGGAAAATCGAGGCCTCCTGGGGCAGGTATCCGACGCCGAGACGGGCGCGCTGATACATCGGCAGGCGGGTGACATCCTCGCCGTCGATGGAAATCGCGCCGGAATCGGCTCCGATCAACCCCATGATCATGTAGAAGCAGGTGGTCTTGCCGGCCCCGTTGGGTCCGAGCAGGCCGACAACTTCACCGCGGCCAAGGGAAAGGGACACGTCGCGGACGACCTGGCGCTTGCCGAAAGATTTGGCAAGATTACTGACTACCAGGCCTTCGGCCGCTTCGTTCATTCCGATTTCCATCCATCCACGGCCGTTTTCCGGCCTCCCACAGCCTTAACCGGCCATGCTTAAGATCGCTTTCACCTGTCCCGTCAAATTCACTGGTTCTGGCCCGTTTGCGTTGACGGATCGATCACCATCCGTGTGCGTCCTGAGCCACCTTCGAGGGTCGTGCGGCGGCTTTTGACCTCCATCCGAAGGGTTTCGCCCTCGGCAACGTCGCGCTCGCGCATCAGGGCGACCTTGCCGGTGATCGTGATCGTGTCGGTGGCGAGTTCGTAAACGCCGCGGTCACCTTTGGCTTTCAGCTCCGGCGTCACATAGTAAACATTGCCCTCGGCCACGATGTTCTCGACCTGGCCGAACCCGCCGACGATGCTGGAGCCGCCCGCGCCGGACTTGCCGGTGAAGCGGATGGTGACCGTATCGGCCCGCAGGCGCGCGGTGCCCTGCTGGATGTCGACATTGCCGGCAAGAATGACCTTGCGCTCGTTCTCGAGGCTCTCGGTGCGCGCCGAGTTGATATAGATCGGGCCGCCCTCCGCCGAGATCTGGGCAAGGGCGGGCGCGCCCATCAGGGCAAAGCAAAGGGCTGCGCCAGCGGCTTTACGGAGTGCCATCTTGCTCACTTTCAGACGTTGCGGGCTCTTCGGCCGGTTGAGGATAGATCACGGTGCGTACATTGCCTTCGAAGACAATCCGGTTGCCGCCGTCGAGGATTTCATACGAGTCCGCCCGGATATCGCCAAGGGGCCCCTTGCCTTCCAGAGGTGAAAGTCCCTCCACCCTCTGTTCGCCAAGCACCATCCGGGCGCCGCGGCTGATGAAGGAATAGCCGCCGCTGTCGGTGATGTTGACCGCTTCGTAGAGTTCCAGCACACCCTGCTCGCGGTCATAATATCCGGTCGGTGCTTTGAGTTCGGCGCCTGCGCCATCGCGCATGATCGGGTTGATGAGGTCCACGACGCCGTTCTCGGCGCGCCGGCGCTGGGCCGAATCGGCGGTGATCGTGAACACCTGGCCTGCCGAATCGCGCCCCGTGAAGCGCGGGTTGATCATGGTGATCGCGTCATCGTTGCGCACGGCGGGTGGGCGGGCATCCTCGCTGAGCGCGCTGCGGAACACGAAGCCCAGGAACAGGCCGATGGAAACCGCGGCGGCGCCGACAAACGCATACCGCAGATAACGCACCCGTCCGGACCGCTTTCGCGCCTGCGCCAGCGTCAACTGGCGCCGTGGGGCCCAGAGCGTTGCGGGGTCATGGTGAAGGCTGGCGTCCATGTCCGGGGGCGGCCTGATCCTGCGATATTTCAGGCCCCATGCTTAACCGCGATAGCGCCCGAGTGAAAGCGCGGGCCGCAGGCATTCAGGAATGCGCGAAAATGTCTTCTTCGCCCCAGCCGGCCAGGTCGAGCTGGGCGCGGACCGGCAGAAAGCCGAAACAGGCCTCGGCGAGTGCCATCCGGCCTTCGCGCACCAGCATCGCTTCGAGGCCGGCCTTTATCTGGTGCAGGTATAGGACATCCGAGGCGGCGTACTGGATCTGCGCATCGGAAAGCGCAGCCGCGCCCCAGTCGGAGCTCTGCTGGGCCTTGGACATGTCGATCCCGGCAATCTCGCGGGCGACGTCCTTGAGGCCGTGCCGGTCCGTATAGGTGCGGGAAAGGCGCGAGGCGATCTTGGTGCACCAGACGGGCCCAACGGTGATGCCCATCCATTTGCGCATCATCGCGATGTCGAAGCGCGCGAAGTGGAACAGCTTCACGACCCTGGGGTCGGTCATCAGCGCCTTGAGGTTCGGGCAGTCGAACTCGCGGGTCAGCTGCACGAGGTGCGCGGTCCCGTCGCCGGCCGACAGCTGCACAAGCGTCAGGTAATCGCGGTTCGGATTGAGACCCATCGCCTCGGTATCGACGGCGACGACCGGGCCGAAGCTGAGGCCCTTGGGGAGATCCCCCTTGTGAAGCGTGATCTGGCTCATCTGCGGGCCTTAGCACGGTGCCCGTTAAGGGCAAGTGTCCGGCGCGCTTTGGCCGGCCGTCTTTCTGACTGCGACGAGCGCCGTATCGAGCGCGGAGAGGAAGCGCGAGCGGTCGGCTTTGGAGAAGGGTGCCGGGCCGGTGGCGCCGATGCCGGCGACCCCGACGCGCAGGTCGGCCATTATGGCGCGGGTCACGAGGGCGCCGCCGATCGAGTCCGGTGTGAACGGCTTGCCGGTGTGGCTGAGAACTTTCGCGCCGGCTTTCAGGCAGCGGTCCGCCAGGGGAATGTCAGCCGTGACCACAACGCAGGCCGGCGTCGCCTCTTCGGCGATCCAGTCATCGGCGGCGTCGAACCCGTCACTGACGATCTTGCGCGAGAACAGCGGATGTTCGGGGATGCGGATATAGGAATTGGCGACAATGACGGCTTCGACGCCGTGCCGCAGTGCGACCTTGTAGATCTCGTCCTTCACCGGGCAGGCATCGGCGTCAACGAGGATACGGGGGGTCATGCCTTTGCCTCCTGTCAGGGCGCGGGTGGGGCATCCTCAACGCGCCGTGTAGCCACCCAGATCATGAGGAAATCGCGGCCGTGCGACAAGGTCTGGCCTTCGATCCGCCCGTCCACGAGGCGGCCTGAATGACTGTAAGGCGCTTGCCCGTCCGTGGTGACGCTGCCGAAGGCCAGCGTGTCACCGCGCTGGGAATACTCGCCTTCGAGGAAGCTGGATCCGTAGAAAGAGCCGCTGATCTTGTTGTCCGGGCCGGCGCTCAGGACCATCAGGGTGGAACTCGGCGGCTCGGTCGGCGACCAGAACATGGTGACGTCCCAGGTGCCGTCGAGATCGCTGGCCGCAAGGACCGGCGCCGCAGTGTCAGCGGCGGTTGAAAACGGCGCGGCTGCCGTTGCGCACGCCGCGAGCAGGAAGGCAGCGAAGGGGTAAAGGAACTTCATGACGCCGGTCTCAGGGCCTGGCAGGCTTGCTCGCAGCGGGATTTAGCGCCCGCGCAGAGACAGGCAAGCCTCAACGCGGCTCCATCTCGGCGATCCACTCCCGCACCAGGGCAAGACCCTCCGGGTCCGGAACACTACGTCCAAGCTCCGGCATCGCGACGCCCGGCTCGGTGGAGGCCATGCGGTAGGCGAGGATCGAGCGGTCCGGCGCGCCGGGGACGATGACCTGGAACAGGGTGCCTGCCCCGCGGCCGGCAGCAACGGGGTGCTTGCCGATACCGATTTTCACGGGGTCGGTCTCGGTGGCCGCCAGGACGAGGCCGGAATTGGACGCCGAGCCATCCGGCTTGTGGCAATGGGCGCAGTTGATGTCCAGCCAGGCGCGGGCGCGGGCCTCGACCGGCAGCGACACGTCGTAAACCGCAGGCGCGGCAGGGGCGCCTGAAGGCAGCCGGTCCAGCACGCCCCTGACCACCCAGTCTTCGAGCTGCGCGTGGTGATTGAGATTGCGCGCCTTGGGACCGATGGGCGCGAGCGCGTCGCCCGCCTGATGGCAGGTCTTGCACTGGTTCTGGTTGGGCACCGCATAATTGATCGTGATCGGAGCACCGGCCGGGCTGATCGTCTGAATCGTCCGCTTGCCGCCGACCGGGGCATAGACCGCCTCGGTGCCATCGGCATTCCAGATATAAGGATAGGCGGCCCAGCCACTTTCCTTGTGGATCAGCAGGCGGGTTTCGACCCGGTAGGCGCCTGCGTCCGGAGCGCGCATGTCCGGCGCAAAGGCGAAAGTCTTGACAAGGACCGTTCCGACCGGAAAGGCGAACACGTCATTGCCTGCATACGCCGCCATCCGGCCGCCGGGCACGAAGACGAGGCGGTGTTTCCCGGCATGGTCCGAAAAGAGCGGATTGACCAGATCATACGGCACGACACCGGCAGCAGGCGCCGCGCCGGCGATGTCCGAAAACAGTCCGTATCCGGAAAATTTCTCAGCCGGCGCCTCCGCCAGGATCACGCCCATGTCCGGTCCGCTGCCTTTGGCGAGCCCACAGGCCGCAGTCAGACCCGCAAGTAGCGCGGCCAGCAGCAGGGCAGCAGCGCGCAAAGCCTATTCCTTGACGTGGGCCAGCACGATGGCGGCCGGCTCGGCCGGCGGCGTGCTGGCCGGACGGTCCGGTGACGGCGCAAGCGCTGCCGGATCGAGCGGATAGGAGGGAATGCCGAAATTCAGGAAACCGACTTCGGGCGCTTCGGCGATGGTGAGGTTCACCGCCTGCGCCCCGGTTGCGCCCGGCCAGGTGGAGACGCCGTCCCAGACAATCGGCGGCAGCGTGCCGCCCAGCGCCTCGGCAAACGGAGTGAGGATCCCTTGCGGATCATCCCCGCCGCCGGAGTAAGTGTTGCCACGGATGACGACATCGCGCGGCAGCGGATTGTAGGCGGCGTCGGTGAAGGGCAGCGAATAGGCCGTGATCAGGACGTGGGCGGAGCGATTGTTCTCGAAGGCATTGTCGAACACATGCACGTTCCGGTTTGCCATGATGATCACGCCGGTGCCGGAGGGCACGCCCGCGACGATATTGCCGGCGGGCGCGAAATTGCGTGTGTTGTTGGCAAGGATCTGGTTGGCGTAGATGCGCGTCGCATTGCCGCCGGAGACGGGCAGGTCCGGCAGGTCGAACACCAGGATACCGCCGGTATTGTTGCGGGCAATGTTTCCGTAAACGTCAGCGCCGGTCGAATTCTCGATCTCGATGCCGGCGACGTTGAACTCGACAACCGAATTGCGCACGATGATGTTGGAGGACTGGCCGACATAGATGCCCGCATCGGAGGCGCCGCGCACGGTGACATTCTCGACCAGCACATCGGACGATTCCACCGGGTAGACGCCGTAGGCGCCATTGGTCTTATCGGGCTCGCCGCTCCATTCGACCGTGAGGAACCTGTAGGTGATCCGGTCGGCGCCTTTGGACTTGATACCATCACCCTTGGTGTCCCGGACAGTGAAGTTCATCAGGGTGACATCATTTGAAGTGACGAGCAGGCCTTCGCCGGCGCCGGACTGCTGGGCGAAGTCCAGCACGGTTACACCCTGCCCCGCGCCGCGCAGCGTGACGCCGTCGACATCCAGTGACAGAGGATCGGCGAGCGCGAACGTGCCTTCCGGCATGACGATCGTGTCGCCGGGCCTGGCCGTGATCAGGGCGCCCTGCAGCGTCGCGCCGAAGTCGCCTTCAGCCGAGAGCGGCGGCGGCAGTCCGGCAAGCCCGGGCGGGGATGATTGGACCGTCTCCTGCGAACAGGCCGCAAGCATCACGGCAAGCGAGATCGCAAGTGCGGCGCGCGGCAGTTTCATAGTGGTCTCCCCGGATCAGCTGATGCGAGTGTCAGCCTCAATCCGGGGAAAAGCAAGACGGACCTGGAGCCCGAGCTAGTGGACGCTGAGCGGGTTCAGGTCGTTGGCCAGGGCGGCGGCAAAGGCAGCTTCGCGCCCTTCGACGATGGCGAGGCGCTGGCCGTCTGCCGAGGCGACAACGAATAGATCATCCGTATCCGCTACATCATCAAGGACTTCAGGCGGTAGCAGGCTGCGGATTTCGCCGTCGTCGAGATGGCGAATGTAGACGAAGGAATTGCCTTCGAGGGAGGTCGATTTCAGGCCGGTCGTCATGGTCCACTCCTTTCCGCGCCCCGGGTGGGGCCGCTGGCAGGCTGGCGGCCTGTCATGGACTGAAGATGGGCTCCGAATGTGTCCGGTTCAAGCACCGGCCTGCGGCAACACAGCGGCGCGGGCTCAACCGCCTGTTTAGCGGGGCTGATTGCCCGCTTTTTGACAGGGATGCCCAGAAAAGGGTCCTGGTGGAGCCAGACGGAATCGAACCGACGACCTCTTGCATGCCATGCAAGCGCTCTACCAACTGAGCTATGGCCCCTGACCGGGAGATCGGGAGGATTAGTCTCAGCCTTCCGCCCTTTCAAGTCCTATTTATCACCGTCCGTCTTCGTCATCGTCGAGGGCGAGATCATCGTCGCCGTCCTCGTCGTCGTCGAATTCTTCTTCATCGTCGTCGGCGATGATCACGTCATCGTCGACTTCGGCGCCCTCCTCTGTGAAGCCGCCCGGCACCTTGCCGGCTGCAGGCTCTTCCTCTTCCTCGTCGGCACCTTTGAGGATCACGTCGTCTTCTTCACCGACGAGTTCCTTGGTTTCCTCTTCATCGTCCTCCTCGACCTCCTCGGCCTCGGCGACATCATCTTCCTCGTCGTCGCGGATGCCGGCGTCGTCCTCCTCCTCGGCGTCGTCATCATCGTCGGCCACGGCTTTCACGGCGGCGCGGGCGGCTTTCGCCTTGACCTTGGTGATCGTGGTGCGGATCACCTCGTCTTCGGGATCAAACTCCGCGCCGCATTTCGGGCAGACGGCGGGGCGCTTGCTGAGATCGTAGAATCGCGACTCGCAGGACGGACAGACCTGCTTGGTTCCGAGCTTGTCCTTGGACACTGGCGCACGCTCCTCTTTAAAGGGAAAATACCTGATCGAAGCTGGCGCGCTTGCCATGAACGCCCGGCGCTGTCAAAGCCCGAATTGAAGTCAGCATTTTCTTGAAACAGGGCCTTCCCTCATGGTCTGGACCAGCCGACCCGTCCGGCGCCTCGCCGGTTCCATCCGTGCGCCGGGTGACAAATCCTGCAGCCACCGCGCGCTTATCTTCGGCGGGCTGGCCTCCGGCACGAGCCGGTTCACCGGCCTGCTCGAAGGAGACGACGTGATCCGCACCGGCCTCGCGATGGCGGCGCTGGGGGCGGAAGTGGCCTGCACGGGGCCCGGGGCCTGGGAGGTCCGGGGGGTGGGCGCGCGGGGTCTTGCCTCGCCCAGGGACGGGCTGGATTTCGGCAATTCGGGCACCGGATCGCGCCTGATGATGGGCGTGATGGCGGGATTCGAACTGACCGCGGCGCTGACCGGGGATGGATCCCTGTCGTCCCGCCCAATGAACCGGGTGCTCAGTCCGCTGCGCGAAATGGGAATGAACGACACGGCCGGGCCGGACGGGCGCCTGCCCTTCTCGCTGACGGGCTCCAGCGCGCTGAAAGGCATCCGCTACGCCCCGCCGCAGGCGAGCGCGCAGGTGAAATCGGCCGTGCTGCTGGCCGGGCTGAACGCAGTCGGCACGACCACGGTCTTGGAAGCGAAGGCGACGCGGGACCATACCGAGCGGATGCTGCAGGGCTTTGGCGTGAAGCTGGACTTCAGGGCGCAGCCCGGCGGGGCGGCGGAAATTTCGATCGAGGGCAAGCAGCCCTTGTTCGCGCTGGACACTGCCATTCCGGGCGACCCGTCCTCGGCGGCGTTCCTGATCGCGGCGGGCATCCTGTCTGCGCAAGGCGACGTGATGGTCGAGGGCGTGATGTCGAACCCTACGCGCTCCGGCTTCTATGACGCCGCGAATCTGATGGGCGCGCATCTCGGCGCCGAGGAGCGCGGCGAGGCGGCTGGCGAACGGCTGATCGACCTGCATTCTGGCTATGCCGGCCTCAGGGGCATCGCCGTGCCGGAGCGCCTGGTCGCGTCAATGATCGACGAGTTCCCGATCCTTGCGGTGCTGGCGGCCTTCGCCACCGGCGAGACGCGGGTGACCGGGGCGGACGAACTGCGCGTCAAGGAGAGCGACCGGATCAAGGCGATCGTCGCAATGCTACGCGTCAACGGCGTCGGCGTCGAGGAGACGGAGGACGGATTTACCGTCGAGGGCTGCGGCGGGCCGGTACCGGGCGGCGGCCTCGTCGAGACGCGCCACGACCACCGCATCGCGATGAGCGCACTCGTCATGGGCACGGCGGCGCAGAAGGCGGTGAGCGTCGATGATGTGAGCATGATCGACACGAGCTATCCGGATTTCGTGGGGCATATGGCGGCGCTCGGGGCGGATATCGGGGAGGGGTGAGGCAGGTGGTTGAGGTCATCTATCTCAGGGACGACCTGATCCTTGCGCACCGGCGCGCCGTAGAAACCGTTGCGGCGGAGCGTGTCTATTTGGGCAGTGTGACACTGCCGCCTTTCGGTCCGGAGCGCGCCTTCGCGCGCCGGCTGATCGAAAACAACTGGCCGATCTACGCGGCGATGGACGGTGCCGAACTGGTTGGCTGGGCCGACGTCACAAAAGTTGATGGTCCGGAGACGGAGCATCGCGGGATACTTGGCATGGGTCTTCTGGCGCCATATCGCGGATCAGGATTGGGAGGCAGCCTGCTAAGCGCCTGTATGATCCATGCCCGACGCTGCGGCATCAGCAAAGTTGAACCGACGGTCTTCACGACAAATGCGCCTGCCATCGCGCTCTATCGCAATTCCGGGTGCAAAGAGATCGGCGTATCTAAGGATTATCGGCGCCGTGACGGCGTGGCCTCTGATGCACTGCTCATGGAAAAATTTGTGACCTGACACCAGGGCAGGCCACTGGCCTGCGCCACGATATCTGGCATATTTTTCACATGAGCAAAAACGCCTGGCCCTGAAAATTCCTCTATGAGCGTCAATGTCCGCGTCAGCGGCGCACTGCGCGCACACGTCGAGCGGTCGGCGTCCGGGGGCGATTACGAGAGCGTCAGAGAAGATGTCCGCGACCTGATCCGCAAGGACAAGGCGGCGAAGGAAGAGGCGGCGTTCCAACGGCTGAAGTCTGAATTGCAGGCCGCGTTTGCGGTTCCCGACTCCGAATATCACACAATGACAGCCGAAGAGATCAGCGCCTTCGCCAAACAGCGGCGCAGGTGACCGGCTACCGGCTTTCTCCTTTCGCGAAGGCGGCGATTGCAGACATCCATGACTATACGCTCGATCAATGGGGACCGAAGCAGGCGGCCTGCTATATCGATGGGCTGATCGACGTCTTCGAAAGGATCGCCGCAAAGCACATTCTTTGGAGGCCCGTTTCGCCCGAACTTGGTGTGCGGGGGTTCTGGCACCGATATGAACAGCACTATGTATACCGGCGAGAACGTGCCGATGGTACGGTCTCGATTGTCACGATTCTTCACACATTAATTCACCAGTCTGACCGTCTTCGCGAAGCTTTCGGGGGCTGACCCCTGCCCCGGCGGCAGAATTGACCTGCGCGCTGCTGGCGCCAATGTGGGCGCATGACAAACCTCCACTCCCCCCTCTCCTTCGTGCGCGGCCCGGCCCTGATGAACCGCTTCATGCTGGCGCCGCTGACCAATCTTCAGAGCCGTGCGGACGGCGTGCTCAGCGATGACGAGTTTCGCTGGCTGACCTACCGGGCGCAGGGCGGCTTCGGGCTGACCATGACCTGCGCCGCGCATGTACAGGCGGCGGGGCAGGGCTTTCCCGGCCAGCTGGGCATCTTTGATGACAAGCACCTGGCGGGCCTGTCGCGGCTTGCCTCGGCGCTGAACGCGGAGCGCACACATTCAGTGGTGCAGCTGCATCATGCCGGGATGCGTTCACCCAAGGAGCTGATCGGCGAGGCGCCGCATTGCCCTTCTGCGAATGAGGAGTTCAGCGCGCGGGCGATGAGCCTCGACGAGGTGCATACCTCGCGCGATGCTTTCATTGTCGCGGCGGTGCGGGCGGAGAAAGCGGGCTTTCACGGGGGGGAACTGCACGGCGCGCATGGTTATCTGATCTGCCAGTTCCTCAGCGCGGAAGTGAACCTGCGCACGGATGAATATGGCGGCAGTTTCGAGAACCGGGCGCGGTTTCTGTATGAATGTATCGAAGGCGTGCGCGCCGAATGCGGCAAGGACTTTTCCCTCGGCGTGCGTCTGTCGCCGGAACGGTTCGGCATGAACCTGGGCGAAATCCTCTGGCTTGCCGGCGACCTGCTCAACGATGACCGGATCGACTATCTCGACATGTCGCTGTGGGACTGTTTCAAGCCGCCGGTTGAGGGTGCGTCCGGCAGCCAGACACTGGTGGACCTGTTCGGCGCCCTGCCGCGCGGAAAGACGCGGTTGGGTGCGGCGGGGAAGATACTGACAGGTAGCGATTGCCAGCGCGCGATCGACGCGGGGCTGGACTTCGTGGTGATCGGACGTGGGGCAATCCTGCATCATGACTTCCCGAAGAAGGTGGCGGCGAACGCAACGTTTCAGCCGATCGCCCTGCCTGTGCCGGAAGCCCACCTCAAGGCTGAAGGCCTCGGTACGGCGTTCCTGACCTACATGAAAACCTGGAAGGGCTTCGTGGCCGAGCCTGCCTGACATCATCCGCTGGCGGACAAATAATTCAAAGGGAGATACATCATGGAAATTACCAAAGACACAGCCGCTGTCGTGACCGGCGGCGCCTCCGGCCTCGGGCAGGCGACGGCGCGGGCGCTGGCGAAAGCCGGGGCGAAGGTCGCGATCTTCGACATCAATGCCGATGCCGGCGAAGCGACGGCCAAGGAGATCGGCGGCATCTTCTGCAACGTCAACATCATGAGCGAAGAGAGCTGCGTGGCCGGCTTCGAGAAAGCCCGCAAGGCGCATGGCCAGGAGCGGATCGCCGTGCACTGCGCCATGACGGCGAAGGGCGGCAAGACGCTGAGCTGGGATAAGGAAAACGCGCGCTACAAGCGTCTGCCCACGGAGGACTATGCGTTCGGGGCGCAGGGCGTGCTGGTAGCCTCCTACCGGATCGCCTCGCTCTCGGCGCTCGGCATGGCCGCGCTGCCGGAGCTGGAAGACGGCGAGCGCGGCGCAATCACGCTGACGGCGTCGGTGGCGGCGCAGGACGGGCAGATCGGACAGGTCGTGTACGGATCCTGCAAGGCGGGCGTCAACGGCCTCGTGCTTCCGATGGCGCGCGACCTGATGGATGTGGGCATCCGGGTCAACTCGATCATGCCGGGCATCTTCGCGACGCCGCTGATGCTGCGCGCCTCGGACAAGGTGCTGAACTCGCTGGCTTCCTCGGTGCCCTTCCCGAAGCGACTCGGCAAGCCGGAAGAGTATGCCTCGCTGGCGCTGGAGCTGGCGCGGAACACGTACTTCAACGGGCAGTGCATCCGGCTCGACGGCGGGATACGGATGGCGCCGAGGTAATCTCTCCCCCCTCCCGCTTGCGGGAGAGGGGTTCAGGAACTTGACTCGGAATATCTGGTGGCCCACTCCCCGGCCTCATGATCATAGCGATTGATGGCACTACGGCGTCCGGCAAGGGGACGATTGCGCGGCGGTTATCCGGGTATTACGGGCTGGCGCACATGGATACCGGGCGGCTTTACCGCGCGGTGGGCGTGGCGGCGCTGAAGCATGGCGTGGCGCTGGATGCGGCGGGGCCGCTGGCGGACCTGGCGCGCTCGCTGGACCTGAATGACTTCATCGAGCACGAGCTGCGCTCGGCCGAGGCGGGCAAGGCGGCGAGCGTGGTGGCGGCGATCGCGTCGGTGCGCCAGGCCCTGTTCGAGCTGCAGCGGGCGTTTGCCATGCAGGCTGGCGGGGCGCTGCTTGACGGGCGCGACATCGGCACGGTGATCGCCCCGGACGCCGACGTGAAGCTGTGGGTGGACGCGGAT
>Ga0163144_10024542_pt1 | contig 11823 bp, 23 predicted proteins | sample OliLak19BULKMAT1_FD_123175 | JGI IMG/M metagenome (GOLD analysis project Ga0163144, IMG submission 123175) | Freshwater microbial mat bacterial communities from Lake Vanda, McMurdo Dry Valleys, Antarctica - Oligotrophic Lake LV.19.BULKMAT1 | ecosystem: Environmental > Aquatic > Freshwater >... | reverse complement strand
TGGGGTTAATTTCTGCCAAGGCTTTTTCGACACTCATAGACAGCACTCCTTCAGATGCAAGTACTTTCCTTACTTCAAGTATTAGGGCGGTGCGGTCAGCGGTGAGAGCTTGGGTAATACGGTCTGTTTGTGATTCACCTGATAAGTTCTCACATTCACATAATTCTAATTCGGATACCCTTTCTTCTACGCTTGGTATTTTAGTCATAGGTGTTATTTAATTATTTTTTTGGGAAAAACCCCGTCACAGTAAAAATATCACCACTAACTGGAGTAAGTGCAAGTTCTAAATAACGCAAAAGATGAAAATCCACTCCAGCAATTTTTTCATTTTTTCTAAAAACAGAACCTGCCGGGAAATCCTCATCTTTTACACGCAGATTAATTTTTAGAGTCAGGTTTTCGTTTACATCTTCAGAAAAAACGTCTAAAAACCTCATCTTTTCTATCGTTGGTTGAGATAATGTCATATATCTATGTTATTAAGCACAAGAATATTTCAATTAAACTTAGTATCTTAGTCATAGGTTTTATTTATTTAGTTCAATTTTCCAAGCCCAGCCAATACCGATAAGTATTGCTATTCCAAGTAAGGCAAGTAATCCCTCTTCCATATACCAACCAAATATTCCTGCTAAAAATGCGATGGTGTATGGTACGGTGATAAGTAGTAATGGTGTTTTCATATAGTTATATTAGTTAATCTTTTGGTAAATCGTCGTGCCACTCAGCTTCGGCTTCTCGTTCGTCCATTTTTTCACATTCTTTTTGTGTCCATTGTCGGTTTGGGTTGGAATTTGTTGGCATCGGGCTGTAGTCTTCCCATTTTTGGGTGATTATTTGAGCAACATCTTCCGTCAGTAACGCTTTTCCTTTATGGCTGATTCCAACATAAAAATCAGAATCCCTTTGAAATTGTTTTGAACGTATTGGCTTATGGTTTGAAAATCTAATTTTAAAAATTAAATTATCGCGGTACACAAATACGTACTTTGATACTTTTACCGTATGCAGTCTCACTTCCCAACCTTTCTTTACCATGTCGCGGATGAATAACAAGAACTTTGGGGTCGAGTACTGTTTGGGGTATTCACTAATTAATCGGTTAATCATAACCTTGTTAATCGGTTTGGCTAGGTGGAAATTTATTTTAAATTTCATGGTTATTTGTTCTTCATTAAGGTGTCTAGGCGGATTGGTTGGTAGCCAACTACCTCCGGGGAAATATCAATGTGATACTTCTCGGAGTAAAAGTCACAATACTCTTCGCTTCGATGTCGGTTTCCGTGAGTGTGACCATGGATATTCCAAGTAGTGTTCCCTTGGGGCCGGGCTGGACGGTGAGTGAGGTGTAGATAGTGTCCTTTGTAGATAAAGTCTAACCCATCGCAAACAAAATCCCAGCCGTGTTCCATATACCACTGTTTTGACTTTTTATCGTGGTTTCCTAAGACAAGAATCTTCTTACACTGGGCGGTTTCAAGCAAAGTATCATGCACTTCTGAGTCAGCACCGATGCAAATATCGCCAAGGTGAATCAACACATCCCCCTCGGGAATAAAGGAGATACCCCCCCATAGTTGTTCTTGCCAGTCACCACTACGACCTCCCCACTCGGCGAGCTTTGTATGATTGAAGTGGGTGTCTGATATTAGCCAATAGTTCATAAGTGGTACCTAACTGATTTTATTGGTGCTGTTAAATTTGAAACCAGTCTTTTTCAGAAAATCTTTGTGCTCCAATAGATACAAATCCAAAGCGAATTGCACCTGTTTTCCCATCGGGATACCTTTTTCTGCGGAGATTAATTGGAGAGCGCGTTTTTGCGCGGGTTCAATATCAATGGATGTTCTAATTTTTTTCATATCAGTGGTTCTTCATAGTTATCGGGATAATCAAAAGCTCCGGTTTTTGTTTTGTATCCAGCTTGCTTGGTTTCATCAACAGGAAAGGGAACGTGAATCCCAAACTTTTCACCAATATGACGGTTAAGATGTTCATACACCTTGTCTATCTGGTTCTGCTTGGCTAAATCTTTAGTACTTTCTATATTGAGAATAGCAATTTGGGCTGGCCTCCAAATGAGGTCTTTAATAAGTCGCTCATTCCAATCAACATCTATTTTTTGTTTCACTACCACCTGAACCGAATACCCCGCGTCATTAAAGGCATTGGCCAGTAGTTTGAAGAAGAGGTGAAGTGCTCTATTTTGGGGGCTGGTTCTAGTGCCGGGGATTTCCTCAACGACAGCCGACTCAATAAAGAATTGGAGTTTTTGACGAACCAGCCATGGTTCAATCGCTGCTATTTCTTTTAATGTTTTTATTTCTTCCTTGGTCATATTTTTTACAGGTTATCTCAGTTCGAGGATTTTCCTTATCGTATAGTTTTTGGACAGTCAGTTTTACGATTTGACTATCGTCTTCGTATACAATGCCACTCATGGAGTCCAATAGCATTTTGAGGTATGCGTCAATATCCCTCTTACGCTTGTCTCCGAAATATTGGTCAAGGATTATTTCAACTGAGTCTGTTAACATCGGTTCTTTCCAGCTTGCCATTACTTCATATGACAACGCTAACTTGGCATCTCTGTATTTAGAGGAAAGGATGTTACGCCCTCTACAAATAAAGAATTTCTGGTTAATCGGTACGGGTTTTGTATGAAGAACAATCATGGGCGAAGTCGTTCAAAAACTTCTTCATTTAATTTTCTATCCCATTCAGTCGTTGCATGACAGTTTTGGCACGCGATAACCCATTCATTGTAGTCAGCTAATTTAGCGACGTCACCTTTGTAATAAGCCCTTTTATGACGATGAGCGATTTGTAGGTATAGACCGCGGAGGCATCCTTTGAGTCCAATTTCACAAAAGAAGATTTGTTCGTCTTCCACAATGCACTTGATAATTTTATTAGCAGCTATGTTAGCTTTGCCAACCTTACCTATTTTGTTTAGGGGACTCCGTTTCATTTTTAGAAAGGAATATCTTCGGGGGTGATATCGGGGACGGTACGAGTGTCTTCACTGGTACTACTCTTTCCACCCTCCTTGGTAATCACTAAGTATCCACCGTCGTCTTCATTAAGACTGTATCCAACAGGGATAAGGTACATACTAGTTAATCGCCTCCCTCCAATCACTACTTTCTCAGTCGCAATTGTTAGGATTTGGTCAGTCCAATTAATCGTATCGTCACCAAAGGCATCAATCAAAGCATTTTTAGATGGAGTGTTAATGGTTACATTAACTGGTTTGGTAGATCCTCCGGAAGCTCCTCTTAGTCTGCATTTTGCTACCAATTGAGTTCCGTGCTGGCTTTCAACTTCGGCAGCTTCGGTAACTAATTTGAGTTCGTCCCCGGATTTAACGGCTGATTTATCCAACCATGCTCCACCCGTGCCACTAGTTTTTTGTACTTTCATATAATGAGATTAATTATAGCACTAAGAGAGATAATAATAATGTAAGCGAAGATCAAGCAGCAAAGAGCAAACAGTGTTGAATCCAACGGTGACAATTTTTTGGGAAAGGTCTAACTCCTCCCAATTGTCAGCTTCTGATGATTTCAATGAACGCCACAAATCTTTCACAAAGTTTTTCATACTAATAGTTTTTTAACTGTCGGTATAATGTTAATGCTGCGGTAAACCCAATTAGGTCGGACTCATAATCAAGAGAGTAATGAGCTTCTAGTTCACCCTCGACAGGAAGATGAACAATAATCGAACCGTGGAAATTTTTATTACCCATGTGTTCCAGCATTTTTCGGTAGGCTGCCATTTGGAAGAACGGCACTCTGTCCCAAATCTTCTTTTGGGTTTTGATGTCGCCCACGTACAGATGTCCTTTAATCCTTACTACAAAGTCAGCCGTACCGCCCACAAACCATTCAGGGTGATACATCACTTGTTCACTGACGGTAAATTGGGCCTTTTCTGTGATTGCCCAATCAATGAACTTAGATACTTGCGGGGCTGTTTCAAACAAGGGGCGTTGAATATATCCGTCGGAAAATTCAATGGCTTGTTTGATAATCTCCTCAATTATCTTGTGCGTATCATGACCCTCGGCACCCCGGGCTTCTTTTTTTCTTTGGTGGGATTTTCTGGCTTCTTCTAATACTTCCGTGGTGGCTATGTACAGATTTTTGCGACCAGATTTTTCTACCACTGAATGTTCTTTGATGTAGTCAACCGCCATATTAGCTGCCCATGGGACAAGCATTGGCTTGGCAATTATACCTAAAACCGTTGTTACTCCCGTCATTTTAACTCCTCCTAACTTATAGGTATGAGTTTGTGGGTTGAACGAAAACTCTTTCTCGCTATTTATATTTATTTCCTCCTTGGACATAATTTACACAGGCAATTAAGAATGTAACCGCAAAAATTATTAGGGCATGGCCTAAGCCTAGGCTAGCAACAATAATTCCTAGGATTGCATACAAGAGTATCTCTTGGACTATTAACATTATTTAGGTAATTTACTGAGTTCGGTGATAAGTTTACGGACGTTTCTTTTAGCAGTCTCATCTTCTTCAAAGTAACCGAGCATGTTGGGCAGGGTATTCATGGTCGCCAATTCTCGCGTTGCAGCGTAGATATTGTTGTTAAACTGACGGTACAAACGAGCTAACTTAGCATTAGTTTCATTGAAAATCTTGTCTAACTTGACGTCATTTTTAATGACTTTAGCAACAGTATATTTAGCATCTTGTGTTAGCGAGTCTCTGACTTTAGTCAGCTCATTTCCATTTCTAATTTCTCCCGAGATTATCTTATTAATAAGACCAACTTGAAAAGCTAACACCTGTTCTTCTTCCATTTCAGATTCACCTTGACGAACTAATTCCCGTTGAGCTTTATTCGTACATGTTTGAATTAGTCCAGCATAGTGAATCGGGACATCACTACGAACTAATTCTTTGTTGGATAACAATTGAATGAATTTAATATAGTGTCCAATCATACTTGGATGAATCGAAAGCATTTCACCCATTGCTTGTAGCGGTACTCCTAAAGCTTCGGACAAATCACGAATTGCGATGGCTTTTTCCATTGGTTTCCAACCCTCATGTTGTTCTTGGAGGTGAAACTGATGAACGATTCGGTCAGTAGCTGACATTTTTTTCTCCACAATCACCGGAACATCAGTTAACTTTAGTTCGGTAGCAGCGCGGAAACGTCGTTCACCGTCAATAATCATAAACGTACCGTCAGGCATAGCTTCAACCACTAGTGGTTCACGAATGCCTAGTCGTTTAATTGAGGCGATTAAAGAACTCATCTTGAATACATCAAAATCCTTTCGCGGTTGGTTTTCATCAGCAATAACTTTCTTTAGAGGTACGTACTGTACGTTGATTTCTCGTTTGGTTGTCATATTTTTTAGTTGTTTCTAGTCATGTAATGCTTCCTGCAAATGGTCGTGATTTTGTTCCCGACGCTCCTCTTCAATAGCATCTTCGGTTTCAGTATCACGGGCTTCATCGAAAGCCATATTGTCGTTAATATCGGCTTCATTTTGAAAAACGCCCGGTGCAATTTGTTTGTCTTCCATATGTTTTTTTATTATTGATTAATGATGTTAGTATACACATTTATATGTAAAAGTCAATAAAGTTATCCCCAGTTACTTTAAGGCCGATATAGCAAGGTCTTTGGCCTTTTTAGCCATCTCAATTCTCTCTCGTTTAAACTCAATTAAGGGGGTAAGGAGGTGTTGGTGGGTAGCGGTTTCAGACACTTCTTTCGCCAGCGACATAATCTCCCTCAATTTCTGAATAACCCCCGTTGAATACAAGAGATTCATGTCCTCATCAGTTAATTTATGGGTGGGGTTCCAGCCCATTGTGGTTTGGTAATCGGGCACAATTCTTTGAATATCAGAGCCTTTAATCGCCAACCCATCGTCAAACACCCCGCGTTTATCAGGGTTATTAAACAAATAGTAAGCTTTGTGGGCCTCGTTTGCGTCAATTGAATATTCTTGGTCGGGACGGAAACCGCAAATGATTCGGATTTTGTATTTTGATTTGGTCATGTTTTTTGGGGGTTTAAAAGGCGGAACTATTCTTTACTTTTTCTTGTTTGTATCTATCCAGCATGGTTTCTAATTGAACCCATTTATCCCGGAGTTGAACCGGAGTGGTAATGGTTGGAAAATAAGGGGTTTTATTGGTTTTTTGGAGGAGTAAAATTCGGGCCAACACTTCTTTCAACCCAAACTCATCAATCAGGAAATCACAAGCTGTGCGTTGGGTTTTGTTGTTGTAGTAGGTTTTGTTCTTGGGGTCAACCATCTCCAACCCCTTAATTATCTCAGCACCTAGTGAATTAAACTTTGGTGCAAGACCTGTCTTGCTATCTTTATTACTTGTTCTCTTTATTACTTTATACTCTTTATTACTTATACCTTGGATTTTCCCAACCTGGGTTTTACCCAACCTGGGATTTTCCCATATTGGCTCCAACCTTGGATTTTCCACTATTGGCTCAATGGATAAAGAGTAAATCATTCTTCCGCTAGGGGTTTTCGTTCTCACTAAATAACCAGCCTCTTCAAGTTCATTGATGGCGGAACGAACGGAGTCTATGCCGTCATTGGAATCATCGGCAATCCGGCCAAACTCAAAATTCCAGCCATCGGGCTTAGAATACAAATAGGCATATAGACCTTTAGCTTTAAAGGAAAGGTTTTGGTTGTTAAGGACAGTGTTAGCGACTTGGGTAAAAGGAATCTTTTCAGTACGAAAATCTATTTTTTCCATAAAACACAAATTAAAACCCTCAATTGATAGAGAAAGGGAGGTAACGACATTGTACAACCGAACAATGTTGGGATTGCTCCCGGTTCCCTCGCTCTATCAACTGCGGGCTTAATAACTTGGTTGTTCTAATCTATCACATCAGCCATACCGTTACTATTGGCGGATGTTCAATAAATATATCATACGCAAAAACCCCTTTAGCTATTTAGACAGCGTAATTGGGGATAACGCATAAAATCCTCGGAGATTTTTATAATCAAGCTGCAAATGTCTAATCCCACATTTACCCGAAATGTAGTTACATTCAGAAATCAGGAACGAGTCGTTATCAAAGACGTACTCCACGATGGCTACGTGCCCCAACCCGGACTTTTCATATACAAACACGGCAATCATACCTTTCGCTGGTTTAAACTCGTTAGAAACGATTGTAGCCATCGGAGGGAGGTCAACACCGCTGCGAAATTCAGCCCATGAATAACAGTTGTAAGGACTGAACGCTTGAACTATGAACGGAGCTAGTAATAATACTAGGATAATTAGACGTTTTATAAATAATTAATTAGAGGAATACGGGAAGTTCTCACTATGGACTCACTCGGACGAAGAGGGTCATAGAATGCCGTTCGGAATTAATCACACCAACCACTATTTTACCACTACTTTCCTAAAAATGGTTGGTCACTATCCCCGACGCTACCCTTGTTTGAGAAGTAGAATGATGACGCGGCAATCGCTAAAATCATAAATTGGTCAACGGGTAATTTTCCTATAAGAAAGCCTATACATGAGGTTAAAATCAACATGATAAAGACAATCTTTGAGGCAGAAGTGTAGAGATTAGACATTTTGTTTTTTAATTATAGCAATACTTTGGGAACCAAAGAATTTTCCTTTCATTGATAATAGTTCGCGCACTGGTCGAACAAAGTTAAATTCAGCATGGTTGGTCAATTGCCATTCCATGAGGGCCTCGGCAGTCAGGATTCCATAGTACCCGGTTTGATACTGACGCTCTAAAAATCCCTTGCTGATTAAATAGCCTTGGAGATTCTTGACCGCGTTGGAACTGTCCTTGAATTGGCAATCAATGACCGGGAGTGGAGTGGTCGGCGGAATAGGATTAGGCATTGTCCCTTTTTTATATACCTGTGAGGCGTAATAGGCTCGTTCTTCAAGGAATTGAGCCGAAATGTAGCGAAGATGTCGGCCTCCAAAGGCAGCGCTGTCATGAACAGACAGCCAATTGACTCCATTTTCAACGAAATCACCATCAGGGATTAAACAGACAGCGTGACGAACGGCTGCTTTCCATGAGTTCAACCCCGGTTCTTTGATAGTGACATACTCTTGACTCCATTCATCCAGTGTTGCGTAAATAAAGACAACAACAGCTTTACCAGAAGCTACGGTACGAGGAACATTGCGGTAGTCAGTAATCTCAAAAAATTCAAACAAGGTTAGTTCTTTCTGGCCAGCTAATAGGGGGAGGGAGTTGGCTTCTTTTTCGGTATGTCCCTTTCGTACCGTTGCTGAAAAATGAGGGCTTTGACCAGAAATAATTTGGTTGTATAAATCAACCGCGGCACTTCCCTCAAACGGGTAATTGGTTCGCTTTCGGTAGACCAATAATTGAGACTTTCCCTCTGGGCTAGGTTTGACAATTTTTTCGTATTCTAGTTGGGTATAAAAAGCATGAGGCACACATGAGGAAGTGAACTCCTGAGAATATTTAGTAGCGGTCAATTGAGTAATCTTTTTATTCCGAAAAGGTCGGCTAATTCCCCCGGCAATCTCTCTTGAATTATAATCCTTATCCCTTTCTTTGTTTGGCCTCGCATCAAATAAAGCTCCATTGGGTATGATGGACATGATTAAAATGATTACGTATAATTAGTTCATTACAATATTAATAACATGCTTTATGAAAATTAACCTTGACATTACCATTAACAACTTAGACGGAAACGCCTTTAAGGAGAACAATAAAGAGATTACCCTCGGCGGTCTGCTCGCCTCTTGTTTGGATAACGCTAAGGAGGGAGGGCGGATGAAACTATTTGTGTTGGCTAAAAAATGTCACAAGGGAGGAAAAGTAGAGTTCGATGAAGCCGATATTTCAATGATGCGTAAGATTTTAGAGTCATCCCCGATTGCCTCAAACGTATTGATGGGGAACGCAATTTTATTGTTGGACACGGAGTCAAAATAAAATCGGCGGTCTGCTAATCCGATTTTTCTTGAAAATTTTTCCCTCTTTTTTTTCTCGGGATTCAGGATTTGACTATATTTATTAATGTTGCCTAATGATTTGACATTTCGTATAAAGATGGTCAACCGGGGGACACGAAAAAACCGCTATAACAATTTAATGTTACGCGGTTTTTTACGTTTCTAGCTTTTCACTCTTTAAAAAGAGTCTTTTGCGTTTGTGGTTTTTTACCGTTCGTGGTTTCTTACTTTGTTCTGATAGGGATACGGTAGACAATAGAATCCCCTTGCACTGGGATATGACGAACGATAAACGCGCCGTCTTCCCGGTCAATCCGGGTCTTACTTATTATCTCGCGCTCTTTGTTGGCATGCTCTACGGTGTAGACTGTTTCAACAAAGGTATTACCCCCCTGCCCTTTGGTGGCCCGTTCTGAGCTTGTAAGCCCGTATATTTTCATATGGGTATGTTTCTACGTGGATTACTATTAATGGTTGTCAATGAGCACATGCGAGCATCCGGGGCCTGTGGTAAAAGTGGCCCCGATACGAGCTTATCAGCTTGTAACAATGACTATTATTACCCCGGTCAATGTTCGTATAACGGTACTGTACCGCATCGTATATCCCCCGTGAGGGATATACTAGCGAAACGCTACGCAGTCAAAATCTGGTACGTATCACAATGAAACAAAATCTTTGCTTTCAGTGACTCATCGCGCAAATGCCTTTTTGTTTGGTTGGCTATCATGCCCCCAATAATGGTCGAGGCGTAACCAATGAAACGCGCCCCGCATGGGTCGGTATCAGCATCCGCTACTAATGTAGCCCCCCATAATTCCGCGGGTTGGCTGTGAATTTCGAGCTGTCCACCGCCCGCCCGGCCATCAATAACAAACGGTGCGTATTTATTTTTAATCATCCCGGCATTTATATCTGCCCGGATAGTCATGCTATCCACCGCACTAATCAATATCGAGGCGTCGAGTGATTCCCCGTGATACTCTTCTATCTTGGTAATAATTTTTACCTTTGGATTGATTTTCTTCATCTGTCCCGCTAGTGATTCCGCTTTACTCTTCCCGTTATCTTTTACGGTATAGTGTTGGCTGTTTAGGTTGTGCGATTCCACGTGGTCATGGTCAATCAGAATAAAATTAATCAATCCCAATCGTGCTAATTGAATCCCCGCGTTACTGCCAATGTTACCTAATCCAATGATGGCAATAGTTATTTTTGAAAATTGCCCGGGGTCAAAGATTTGTATTTGGCGGTCATAGATTACTGAATCATGTCGAGTTGATAACATAAATTATCTATTTGCATATTTAAGTTTTTTAATCTGATTGACTCTTGTTTGGATTTCTTAGTTTTTAGATCTAAAATATTGGCGGCTTTCTCCAATGCGGTGAGGCGAGTTGTCAGGGTCAAGTAATGTTGGTGAGCTGTCCCGGCAATACTGGTCAGTGGTTTACTGGGGGCCGGTAGAAAATCAGCGTCGATTGACAGTGGGCCACTTTGGAAAAAACTGTTTTTAAATCCAAATTCTCGTACCGCTGGGACAACCGGAAAAGTTACCTTTTCAGCAATTTCTGCAATACAATTGTCAATGATGGTCTGGTCAATTTCATCAACCACCACCACGGTTACTTTATCAATGTACATATGAACCGGATGATAAATATCAACGCGCGCGGACATTTCATGCTTATGATTGGTGACAAAGGAAACCAACCAAGGAAATTCCCGGCTGTTGTTGATAGTGTCGGTATCAGTGCTAGAAAAAAATGTTCCCATTTTTGCGTGCGAGTGCCACCAAAATTTATAATCCACTAATGACTCTTTCTTCTTTAATTTTTCCATCTGAAAAATTGCCAGTGTTTCCGCGGTCATGTCTACATGGGTAGGGGTAACTGTCTGGGTAAAGATTTCCGCATCCGATACAAAAAAATCCTCGCCGTCTGTTGTTACCTTGCCCAATCCCCCAATCTCACAATCGCAATTATTAACGTATGCGCGGATTTTGTCCCATGCCTTGCGTTCGATATTTATTTTCATACTTTTTATTTTTGTATTTTTATTAATTTTAAATAATCCGCTTCGGCCTGTTCTTGCGTCATGTTGTCAATAGGTGCCAATGATGAGCTGTTCGCTCTTTCTGAATACTCCCGCCCCCACTCCCGGGTCTGGGCTTTGGTCGGATTGGTGTGTAAGTGGTCAAAAAGTTCTTGCGGGTCGGTAATGAGATGCGCCCGGTAATATTTTGCCCGCCAATTATTTGTTTGTTTACCCCCAAGCAAATCATTATGACAGTATACATCTGTGAGAAAAACAACCCCCCTTGTTCCGTCATCTCTTTCTACCGTCAACACTGGTAAATACATCAGGCTGTCGCTGCTATTGTCGGTAGTTTCTTGCCTATAGATTCCATATTGTCCTACTTCGGTACAAGGGGGATAATCAGTGGATGAATTAATGCGGTATTTACGCCATGTGTGCGAGCGAACATACGCGGCTCCGTCCTCGGTACTTTGTAGGTACGTGAGCAACGTCGAGGCCAGTTGCATCATGTCCCCCCGCTTGCGGATATCTTCAATAATCGGTTGCCAATCCCCCTCGCATGCGCTGTTTTCGCTAGACACCGACCAATGAGCGCGGTCACAATCAGGAAATGAAAGATTGTATATCTTTATTTTATTACCAAGGTACACGTTTATCACTATTTTGAAACAGCCGATAAAAGTACGTTCTACATCCTTAGTACTATCATGCAATCTGATGTCGGTAAAAATTGGTTGCGTATAAATAGTTAACTTGTCCGGGTCAATTTTAATCGTTC
>Ga0163144_10024539_pt1 | contig 11825 bp, 10 predicted proteins | sample OliLak19BULKMAT1_FD_123175 | JGI IMG/M metagenome (GOLD analysis project Ga0163144, IMG submission 123175) | Freshwater microbial mat bacterial communities from Lake Vanda, McMurdo Dry Valleys, Antarctica - Oligotrophic Lake LV.19.BULKMAT1 | ecosystem: Environmental > Aquatic > Freshwater >... | reverse complement strand
GCCACATGGCGCGAGGTGATGGGCTTGTCGGCGGTTTGATCGGCGCCCTGCCCTGGGCCACCCACACCCCGATGCGCAGGCGTCACCGCCGCCCGCAACTTGCTGTGCGGCGCGAAGACGCCAGCGCGTCCCCGCAGGCCGACAGGTGAAGACCGTAGACAACGACGTGGACTCGTGCGCGGCGTTCGGCCAGGCCACGGTGAATCTGACCGACCGGCTTGCCTTGACGGGTGGGCTGCGCTGGACGCGCGACCGCAGGGACGTCGCAGTAGTGCAGCGGAATGGCGCGGGCGCCGTCACCTACACGACCGCCACGCTGGTGGCCCTCGGCATCCCGATCGAGCAGACGTTCGAGGAAGTCACGCCGAAGCTGGGGTTGGATTTCCAGCTCAGCGACGATGCGCTGCTCTATGCGTCGTTCACGCGAGGTTTCAAGTCCGGCGGCTGGAACTCGCGCGTGACGGCGGCGGCTCAGTTTTACGCGGTAGCTCCGGAGTTCGTCGACGCCTACGAACTCGGCGCAAAAACCGAATGGCTGGACGGGCGGCTGCGCATCAACACCGCAGCCTTCTACTCGGACGTCAGCGACCTCGTGATCGGCGCGATCGGCACGGCCCCGGGCGGCGCGTTCGCGACGCTCAGCGCGGACGCCGGCATCTACGGCATCGAGGCCGAGATCTCCGCGGCGGCGACCGAGCGTCTCGACCTGTTCGCCACGGTCGGCCTGATGGAAGGTGACTACAAGAATCCAGGCACCGACCCGCAGGGCTTCCGCGGCCGCACGCTGCCGCGGCTGCCGGGCGAGACGATCAAGCTCGGCGCCGAGTACGCGCTGCCGGTCGGCCAGGCCGGCGAGGTGAAGCTCGGCGCCGACTACTCGTTCACGTCGAGCTACTTCACCAGTTCGGCACCGGATGCGATCACCGAGACCGGCGATGTCGGGCTGGTCAACGCTTACCTGCGCTTCGATTCGAGCGCCGGTGGCTGGTTCGTCCAGGCGGGCTGCCGCAACTGCGCCGACAAGGAGTGGTTCCACTCGATGCTGAATTTCCCAGTCCTCGGTCCGGGGGTGGGCTTCGCCGCAGCTTACCCGTCTGATCCGCGCACCTGGCGAATCACCATCGGCGCCCGGATGTAGCCGGGCAAGCCGGAGCAAGCGCGGCGGTCGGCTTCGATCCGGACGCTCCGCGCCGAGCGACGCGACCATCGCGCGCATCGCCCGTCCGGCACGGGGCGGGCATCGCCGGGCACGCTGCCGGTGTTGCCGGGGTCCCGGCGCGGCCTACTTATGTCAACAACGGAAACGCAACCGCGCCCGCCGACGATGCCCAGTTCTTCACCAGCTCCGCCACCATTGCGTTGGTGCTGGTCAGGCGCACGCCGCCGAGCTGCATGCGCCGCCACGACATGTCCTCGGCGATCTGGTTGCCCGAGCCGCAGGCGTCGCAGACGACCTGCACGTTGAAGCCCTCCTCGACCGCGCTGATCGCCGGCGACACCATGCACACGTCGGTGGTCACGCCGGCCATCACGAAGTTGCGCTTGCCGGTGTCGCGGCAGGCATTGGCGAAATCCTCGTCATCCCAGGCGTTGACCACACCCTTGCGCCGAATGCGCGCCGCGAATGCCCTGGGAGCAATCGCCTCGAGTTCGGGCATCAATGGCCCCTGGACGTCGACGTTCGTCTCCTGACTCGACGTCAGCACCAGCGGCATGTTCGTCTCGACGGCGAACCTGGCGAGGATGGTGACGTTTCGTCGCAGCAACTCCAGCGGCGTACTTGCAGCCCAGGTGTTGGTGCCCACCTGATGGTCGATGAGAATCACAGCGGTATCATCAATATTGAAGCGAAAAATGAAGCACTTCCTGAAGACTGGATTGGATCGGCGCCGAACCATGGCCTGCCGCCGCGCTACGATCGAGGCCAATGCTGCGTCGCGCGCATCCATGGCAGCAGTGGCATCACCGGAGAAGCCCTTGCCATTAGTGGAATAGACTGCGTGGGATGGAGGACCTTTCCGCCCTGCACGACATGGCGCTGTTCTTCGAGGTCGCCCGGACCGCCAGCTTCAGCCGCGCGAGCGCCAGGCTCGGAGTGCCTGGAGCCACGCTGTCGCGGCGCATCGCACGCATGGAGCGCAAGCTCGGCGTGCGACTGTTCGACCGCACGACCCGCAGGGACGAACTCACGGACGCGGGGCGGGGCTATTTCGCGCGCTGCGGCGATCTGGTCGACCAGGCCCGCCTCGCCCGCGAGGCATTGCGCGACTCTGCCCACCACGCGTCGGGGGACGTCCGCGTGTCGATGCCGGTGGACCTGGGCGTGAACCACGTCGGGCCGCTGGTCCCGGAGTTCGCGCGCCGCTTTCCAGGCATCCGCCTCGAGTTCGATCTGTCACCGGGCCACTGCGACCTGGTCGGGGAAAATGTCGACGTGGCGATCCGGATCGGTGCAGTGAAAGGCGATCGGCTGATCGTGCGTCTCGTCGGCCGGGTCGAAATGCTGCTCTTCGCCGCGCCGTCGTATCTCGAAAGCCGGGGCAAGCCGCGGCAACCAGCCGATCTGGCGGAGCATGAGTGCCTGACCCTGCCCTCACCTCAACGCCTGATGAAATGGCGCTTGCGGCGCGATGACAGCACGACGGAAGTCACCGTGGGCGGCCGTGTCGCCGCGAACAACCCTGGGCTGCTGCGCATGCTGGCCGAGCGCGGCATGGGCATCGCGACGCTGTCGCATGCGCTGGCGCGCGAGGCAGTCGCTGCCGGAAACCTCGTGCCGGTGCTGCAGGAGTGGAGCCTCCCGCCCCTGCCGGTGTACGCAGTCACTTCTTCCCGCCTGCAGCCCGCCAGCGTGCGTGCTTTCGTCGACTTCGTGGCAGCGAGGCTCTCCTTCGCTTGACGAGGACGGTGCTCTGACCAGCCCCGCTCCCGCTCGACCGTCAACGGCGGCTTGCCTCACCGCCGTCGGTGCCGTAGCCGAGGCCGCATCATGCGCAATCCCGCCATCCCCTGGCGACGTCGCGGGTTGCGTCGCGTTCCGGCTCGCGGGGTGCTGCGCACCTTATGTTCGCTGGCGCGCACGTGTCCCTCCTCGCGACTCGGCGGGCAGCGGGGATCGTGCCAGCCAGAGGCCTTCGCAAGACCCGTCTGCGATCGGCAAGTCTGCGTTGCGATATGCACCAGCCGCGACATACACTCGACGTGGCCCGGACGATAGGACCGGTCCCTGGGAAACAGCCGAGACAGAGCTGCCCAGTTCGTCGAAGTCGAGTTCGACGCAGGTCCACCAGATCTGTTTTCGCATCGATCGAACGGGGATTGAATTTGCGAACCAGCATTGTCTTCTTGACGTTGTTCTCGGGCTCGATCGTGCTCGCCGGCTGTTCAGGCGGCGCTGGGAGCGACGGGACTGCGCAAGGCGCGGCTCCGCCCGCCGTTGCAGCCGTCGTAGCCGTCGTAGCCGTCGTAGCCGCACCCGTCGCAGCGGCGCCAAGCCAGAGCACCACGGCGCCACAACCCGCGGCCGCGCTTCGGGTCTACCGCAGTCCCTATGCGGATGTCGCGTGGCAGCTGGTGCTGCGCCTGAAGGCGCAGCACCACGACCACGTCGGTTTCAGCGAAACGAAGATCCGCGCCTACGATGTCGCCGGCTACAACGTGCTGGTCCTCCTCGACTACAGTGGAAATCCGCTGATGCCGCAGGCGCTCCGGCGGCGTCTCTGGCCATCGCAGTCGGTGCTCAGCGACGCGTTCGTTTCGACGCTGGCCAACGTCCGGCTCTTCGTGCCTGGCGCCGAAGAGGTCGGCGACGAAATCCTGCACGTGACCTCGCCCTTCCTTTCGAAGTACATCCAGCGCTGGGATCCCGCCCAGGGCCCCCGGAAGTCGGACGAGTACGAGACGACGACGGAGTTGCGCGAGCTCATCGCCGAAAACGGCGGCGTACCGATCCTCGCGCATCCATGGCACGAGCACATCGAGCCCGCCTGGGCCGCGAAGTTCAAGGGCATGGAAATGTATAGTGCGTTTGGCGCCGTCTTCTATCGCAAGCCGGTCACCGAGTTCATGAAAACGGACCGGAATGCCGTCATGCTCGCCGCCTGGGACAAGGTGCTCGCATTGAATTCGGCCGTGGTCGGCATCGCGGTCAACGACCACTTCGGCCCGTTGCCGGACTTCCCCATCGACGACGACCTGCGCGACAGCGGCAAGATCATCGTGCTCGCCGAGGACTATTCACTGGAAGCCTACCGGCGCGCGTTCGAACGCGGCGCCGTTCTCGCGATCAAGGACGTCGGGACGACCAAGGACCGCTACCCGTCCGTTGCGCGAATCGCGTCGACCGGCTCGGAGGTATCGATCGACACCGACGGAACGATCCGCTGGATCGCGATGGGGAATGTCGTCGGGGCCGGTCCGAAGTTCCAGATATCCGCGCTCGCGCCGGGCACGACGTACCTGCGCGCCGAGATCCGGAATTCGGACGGCAGCGTCGTGTTCACGCAGGCGTTCGCAATCCGCCAGGCGGAGGATTCCGACGGCGACGGCGACGTCGACGACACCGACAAGCAGATCTGCGCCGCGGCGCAAAGAGGGGCGGAGCGTGATCCGGATCGCATCGCCGCCTGCTCTTGAGCGGATCATCCACCAGCTGTTGGTGAACTGAGTCGCACTTACGCGACATCCGTGTGTCACGACGCACCAGAATTTGTAAAGTGGATCACCGCCAGTCAGTGCCGCGACATAGGGTCGCGGAAACACTGCCAACCAGATGGCCCACCCATGTCGACCCAAACGATTCTCCGCCTCTCGTCGGTGATTTGCGCACTGCTGCCGTCCATGCCGGCGCTCGCGGAATCCCTCACGCCGGTTGTCTTCAACGACAACACCTTTCTCGGCGTCAATACCGGCAACGAGTACATGAGCGAAATGGCGTATGACAACACCGCCCTGGGCTCGAATGCGTTTTCACTGAACGTGCTCGGCGCCGAGAACACCGCCATCGGATCCAACGCGCTCTGGCGCAACTTCAACGGATATCGCAACACGGCCCTCGGCTTCGTCGCCATGGCCAACAACTACGATGGCATGGACAACGTCGCGCTCGGCCACAGCGCGATGTATCGCAACGAATCGGGCAACTGGAACGTCGCCATCGGCCTGCAGGCGCTGTACCACAACTCGACTGGCAACAATAACGTGGCCATCGGGCGTGACGCGAACTTCTCGAACACGACCGGCAACTGGAATACCGGTGTCGGTGTGGACGCCATTCCGGGGGTCGAGACCGGCAGCGGCAACACCGCGGTCGGCGGTGAATCGGGATATACGGAAAGCCTCGCCAACCAGAACGTCACCGGCAGCTACAACACCTGGATCGGTTATCAGTCCGGGCCGTCCTCGCCCGCGCAGCACGACGGCGCCGTCGGGATCGGCTACCGTTCGAAGACGTCGAAGGATTTCCAGGCGGTGCTCGGCAGTCCGGCCATCGTCGAGACACTGCTGTACGGCCGCGTCGGCATCAACGCAACCGACCCCGCCGCGACACTCGTCGTCAACGGCGATGCAGTGAATCTCACGGGCGTCTGGGGCGTCTATTCCGACGAGCGCCTGAAGCACGATGTGCACCCCTATCAGGACGGGCTCGAGGCAGTGATGCAACTCAAGCCCGTGACGTTCCATTACAACGGTCGCGAAGGGCTGTCGGGCGAAGGGGCGCAGGTCGGCCTGATCGCCCAGCAGGTCGAGACGGTCGCGCCGTACATGGTTTCGCAGCACAAGGGCGCGGACTTCGAAGACGTCCGCGTGATGTCGACACAGGCCCTGCCCTACATGCTCGTGAACGCGGTGCAGGAACTGGAAGCGAAGGTGGCCGAACTCGAGCGGCGTCTCGCCGCCGCGGAGTCACGGGCAGCAGCGCCCGGCTCGCGCCCGTGACCTCCGAAGCGTCAGGGTGAAGCGCCTCCGGCTGCGCCGGCAGCCGTCGTGATCTGGAGGCGCTGACGCTGCCGGGCGTCGAAGCGCGCGAACTGTTCGGCGCTCAGCACCACTCGGGCGGTGCCCTCGAGACGCTGGTAAGAAGCCTCGGCCCGAGCGATTCTCGCCTCCGCCGTCAGCCTCTTCGATCCGGCATTCGCGCTCGCCTGCTGCTCGCGCACCATCGCGGCGACCAGATCATCGCGCTGGCCGAGCGTCAATGCCATACCGGCATCGGCGAGCTCCAGCTGCAGCCCGCGAAGCTCCATGCGCGCACCGAGGCCCTGTTGATAGGTCTTCCAGTCTTGCACGACGTTGGGGTCGAAATGCGCGGCCAGTTCCTCGTCAGCGTCGCGGGTCGATGCGGCCAGCCGCCGCCCTAGTTCCTTCATCTCCGCGCTGCTCTGAACGCTACCCGAGGCCGCGAGCTGTCGTGACTCATCGATCTTCCGCATCTGCTGCTCGACCTGCATTTCGAGAAATCGGTCGGCGTTCTCCCGACTGAGCCCAAGTGCTTCGGCAAGGTCCGGATACATGCGATGCATCGCGGCAAGCTGCTGGCGGCGCATCGCATCCCTCGTCGCGGGATCGTGCAGCGCGTTCGCGCGCTCCGCATTGCGGCTGAACGGCAGGACGCCCGGGGCAGGCGTGACGCCACGCCCGGAGCCCTCTGCCGGCCCCTGCGCGCCGGCTCCAGGCGAACCCAGTCCGCCTGGGTGTGCGGCGGCTAGCGGGTGTCCTCTGGCATCCAGGGTCGGCGACAAGGGCGTCCGGGCACCCAGCCCGGGACCCGAGCGCCCCGCGCCGACCTGGCGACCGAAGCGTGTCAAAAGCGCGGAGTTCTCCGCCTCGAGGCGTGCCACCTGGCTCTGCAAGGTCGCGCTCCGGTCGCGCTCGGCGCCGAGGCGGTCGCCGAGTAATGCAACTCCTACGGCCAGCGCCATCAACGCCAGCCCCAACAGCGGCAGAGTCTTCGCGTCGCGCCCAGCGGCAGGGATTCTCTCGCTCAGCCGACTCATGGATTGCAGTTCCGCAGTGTTCGGGGGAGTCGAAATCATAGGCCGTCGCCGGAACACCGGCGAGCAACAACCAATCCCCGCGTGAAGCGCATCACGTTCCTCATGCCGCGAGGTATGTCGATGATGGACCCACGCACCCATGACGGCCGGCCGATGCCGGAACGGCAGGCTGCGCCGGCGTCATGGTGCCCGTCCGGCGCCACCGTGCCCGGCCGTGCCGAGGTCACGCCCGGAAGCGACCTGCTTTCCATCCGGCGCCCGGGCCAGAGACTCGGCTTAGGCTGAAGGCAGGGCGAAATGGCAGCTGGACGCGGTCGACCTCGCTGTCAAGGACGTCGGCATGGTGCCAACATTCGACAACGTCCACGACATGACAGCCGGCACGCGCAGCGTGCTCAACGAAACCGTGTTCGATGCGCCAGAGCCGGCCGGAGCCGCGGCGCCTTCGGTCACATGCCCCGCCGCGACGAGCCGGGCACCGTCGGGAACTGGCGTCGCGTCGGTTGGGCATTTGCGTCCGGACGACGAACTGCGCTACGACACTGCAAGGCCGTGACCGCCAACCACAGCGACCGCTTCGCGCTGAAATTGCGCCAGCCGGTCGCTGCGCGATAGCCGCAACGGAAGCAGACCGGGGGGCCGGATCATGTCGACTCTTCCACGCCGTTCATGGTCTGCGCTGCTGGTGCTGCTTGCAGCTCCGCTGATGCTGCGCGCCGACGACGACACTGCCACGTCGTTGTTCATCGGAGCAGGTGGCGTCGACGAGGGCGACTGCGATGAACGCGAGGCGCCCTGTGCCTCGCTGCGCTTTGCACTGGCGCGCGCGGAACCCGGGCAGAGCGTCCGGGTTGCGGCAGGCGTGTACGACGTGCGCGACATCGATCCGGGAAGTTTTCTCTGGGGCGTCACGCATGCTACGGGCGGCTGGAGTGCAGCGGATGCGTACGCGGTCCGGGATGAGGATCGCAACCTCACCTACCTGATCGGACTCGATGAACCTTACCGACGCGTCGTCGAGGCACGCGGGTTCAAGTTCCTCGGTTCCGGCAGCGCCAGCGGCGCCGCGCTGCAGGCCACCGCCGCCACACCGGCCGCCTGCGTGCAAGGCGCCGCCGGACAGTTTCCCTGCCGCGAGTTCGATTTCGAAGGGCAGATCCCGCTCTCCGGATTCACGTCGAATCCATCGAGTGCCGGCAATCTGTGGGGCTTCGTCGATCTGAACGACAACCGCGAGTACGTGATCATCGGCCTGCGCAACGCAACCGCGGTCGTCGACGTGACCAACCCTGCCAGTCCGCGGCAGGTGGGATCCGTGCCGGGCAATATCTCGCTCTGGCGCGAAGTGAAGCTGTTGCAGGTGCGCGATCCGATCGCGAACCGCTTTCGCGCCTATGCCTATGTCTCGACCGAAGCCGCCGGCAGCGGCATCCAGATCATCAATCTGTCCGGGCTGCCCAATTCGGTGGCGCTCGCGGGCACGCTCTCCGACACGAGCAGCCAGCATACGTTCTACATCTCGAACGTCGACTACGCCACCAACCTCGCGGCGGCGGGGCGAACACCTTTCCTGCATGTCGCGGGCTCCAATCTCGCGTCCGGGGCGTGGCGTGCCTACAGCCTCGCCAATCCAACGTCCCCGGTACTCGCTGGAGCAGCATCGCCCGGCTCCGGATACATGCACGATTCCGTTGGCTGGCTGGTCACCGATGCGCGAGCGGCCCAATGTGGTGCCGGCCACGACCCCTGCGAGGTGCTCGCCGATTTCAACGAGAACACGGTCGAACTCTGGGACGTCACCGACAAAGCGGCGCCGCTGCGTCTGAGCTCCACCAGCTATCCGACGGCGAGCTACACGCACTCCGGATGGCCGAGCAGCGATGGCCGGTTCCTGTTCGTGCACGACGAACTCGACGAGATCCGCCGTGGCCTGAACACCCAGATCTATACAATCGACTTCGCCGATCTGCGCGCCCTGCGCGTGGTGACGAGTTTCACGGGCCCGACCACCGCCACGGATCACAACGGCTACGTGAAGGGTTCGCTGCTCTACGTTTCGCATTACCGGCGTGGCCTCGTCGTGTTCGATGCCTCGAACCCGAACGCGCTGCGGGAAATCGGTCACTTCGATACTTTCCTCAATCCCGCTGCGGACAGCGCGGGTACGGACGGTGCCTGGGGCGTTTATCCATTCCTGCCGTCGGGCACGATCGCGATCAGCGACATCGACAACGGCCTGTTCCTGGTGCGTGATCGCATCGCCGGCGCCCCGCCGAATCCCGGTCGGCTCGGCTTCGGCGATCTGGCGCTCAGCGTCTCGGAGTCGAGCGGTGGCGTAACCGTGCGGATACGTCGTACGGGCGGAGCCGCAGGTGCGGTTGGACTGCGGCTCGCCACGCGCGATGGCACGGCGGCCGCCGGCAGCGACTACACCGCGACGACGACGACGTTGAGCTGGCCGGATGGCGATGTCGCGGATCGGGCGGTTTCCATAGCCATCAACAATGAAACCGCGATGGAGGCGGACGAAACCTTCATCGTTGCGCTGTCGGCGTTGAGCGGCAGCGCGACTCCCGACGGCGCGGCGGAACTCACGGTGACCGTGCGCAACGACGATGCTGCCGTCGCGCCGCCAGCGGCTGGCGGCGGTGGCGGTACTGGTGGTGGTGGAACGGCGGACTTCTGGGCCTTGCTCGCGCTGATGGGAGCACTCGGCACGACCCGGCGCGCAGCATCCGGGGATGCCGGTCCTGATGAGCAAGGTTGATCTCGCATGAACGATCCGCTCGATACCGATGCGCCGGACCTCACGCGCCACGCTGCGCGCGACGTCCGTCACCCTGGTCGGCGCCTCTCTGGCGGGCACCGCCTGGCCGAGACCGCGCGACGAGCCACAGGCCCGGCCGGCCGCGCCACCACGGCCTGCACTGCCCTTCGCGCCGACGCTGGGCCCCGCGATCGAGGCCGCGAAGAAGAACGCGTTCATCCTGATCCCATACGGTCTGTACGTGCTCGGGGTCGCCGAGGGCGACCGCCTGCACGCCGCTGCGATCAACTGGGTGATGCAGAGTGCCTACCGGCAGCCGCAGTTCACGATGGGACTGCGTCGCCCCGGCGAGTACGGGATCGGCGCGGGACCAGCCGCCGACGCGCTGTATGCGGCGCTGCTGCGGGTACGCCGGCTCAGCCTGTACTTCCTCGGCAACGACCAGGCCGACCTGGCGCGGTCCTTGCTCGAGGCGCCGGCGATCGAGGCAGGGAGGATCAACGATGCCGCGTTCCATACGGCGATGACCGGCGCGCCGATCGTTTCCGCGGCGCCGGCGTGGTTCGAGGCGCGGATCGAGGACACGATGGAGTCGGCCGACCACACGTTGTGCCTGTGCACCGTGACCAACGCCGGCAACACGGCGGAACGTCCGCTGCTGATGGACCGCGACGCCACGGCGCGCCCGAAGGGCTGGCTGTAGCCGTCCTACTCGACCCATTCGACCCCCGCCTTCTCGACCATGCTTCGACCGCCGCGCAGCGAGAAGAAGGTCTCCTTGCTCGCGTTCATTCGCTGACGCGTCGCGAGCAGGATCTTCGATTTCGCCTCGCACTCCTCGAGCACCGCCAGTGCCTGCTCGCGGCGCACGACGACGACGCCGTCGAGATCGCCGAACACCAGGTCGCCTGGATTCACGACGACGCCCCCGCAGGAGACCGGCACGTTGACGGACCCCGGCGTCTTCCAGCTGCCGTGCGCCGGATGGCGTCCGCGGCTGAACACCGGCAGCGCACGCTCCAGGATCATGGGCGAGTCGAGCACGGCGCCGTCGACGACGACACCGGCGGCGCCGAGGTTCTTCGCCGATAGCGTCAGCCCTCCGCCCCAGACGGAGGTGTGCGTGACACCATTCGCGGCGACGACGATGACATCGCCCGGCTGGGCGACGCCGAGCGCCGCGATGCACATCAGGTGATCGACCGCCTCGAGCTTCACGGTGACGGCGGGGCCGCACACCTTCCAGTCGCGATCGGCGACCGGCTTGATCGCCGGGTCCATCCACTGCGAGCGGCCGACCGCGTCGGTGACGAACTCGCGTACGACCTGCCTGAAGCGCGCGACGATCTCCGCTGAGGGACGCTCGATCCGCGCGACCACGCGGTGCGGGCCGGCGGGCGCGTCGGGGCTGGTCGCGAAGGTTGGCTGGGCGACAGCGGGCGCCGATGCGCCGACGGCGGCAGTGCCCGCAGCGGCGGCGAGGACGGCGCGGCGGGACAGGCCGGCGCGGGAGGTTCGATCGGGCATGACGGGTTCCTCGGGGTGGGTCGATGGCGGATCCGGAACCGCGAAGCATGCCCGAGCGTCTGGCGGCGTGCGCGCTCGAGCGGCGACGGACGCAGGAAGTTTGCGAATTCCGTACTGGATGTCGCGCCGCGGGCGGGCACCCTCGGTCGCCTCTGCTGGCGCAGCGTGAGGGCGCCGGCCCTCACTCCCACTCGATTGGGATCAATGTCCAGGAGCTCTTGAAAGCGGATTGTTTCATCTGGCACGCGCCAACTTCACCGTCAGATGCGCCGTCGAATGCTCTTGCCTGGAATCGATAGAGGACGACGGATGCGGAATGACCGAATCCGTTCGCGGCGCTGCCTGGCAGCCGATTTGCTCGCTGGTTCACGGCAGCCTCACTCAGACAGGCTCGACGTCGACACCCAGCCCCTGCGGATAGTACTTTCAAACCACCTGCCCTGACGCAGTTCGCCGGAAAGGCTTGCCCGAATCCTCCCTTCCCCGCCTTGCAGCACGGTTCGCGAGGGTCAGATTCCCTGATTCCGACCTGATCG
>Ga0163144_10024538_pt1 | contig 11825 bp, 11 predicted proteins | sample OliLak19BULKMAT1_FD_123175 | JGI IMG/M metagenome (GOLD analysis project Ga0163144, IMG submission 123175) | Freshwater microbial mat bacterial communities from Lake Vanda, McMurdo Dry Valleys, Antarctica - Oligotrophic Lake LV.19.BULKMAT1 | ecosystem: Environmental > Aquatic > Freshwater >... | reverse complement strand
CGCCGTAGGGGCCGGGCATGCCCGGCCCGATTACGACGGCACGCCAGCCGATTCCCCGTCGCATCAAGTATCCGTTCCCGGTATACGATGTTCCCTGGAGGGTGTGATGCCGAACTCGGGCTCCCAAAAAATTTCTCGAAGGAATCGGACCCCGTAGGGCCGTCTCTCCGGTTAGGTTGCGACCCATGGCGGAAACAGCGGTGATGACGATCGATGCGAGAGCGCTCGACTCGCTGCCCCTCTCCGCCTACCTCGTCATCTGCGAGGCCAAAGCGCGCCTGCCCTGGCCACGCGCGAAGCGAGGACAGAGCTTCAGGGGCGCCATCGGCCTCGCCTTCCGCAAGCTGGTGTGCCACGACATCTCTCTCGACTGCCGCCAGTGCCCGCTCGAACCCCAATGCGCCTATCCGGCGGTCTTCCGAGCTCGCCCGCCCGAAACTGCGGATCGGCTCTCCAACTACGCAGACATCCCGCAGCCGTTCATTCTGGCCACACCAGACACCCAGGCGCCGGGCTTCGAAGCGGCGGAACGCTTCATGCTGCGCCTCGTTCTAGTCGGCTCCGCGGCCGAGCACATTCCCCTGTTCCTGATGTCGCTCAAGAACCTCGCCGACGAGGGTGTCGGCCCGGCCCGCGCTCGCTTTGAGATTGTCGAGGTTCGCTCGCAGCGTCCGGGGACGCCCGACGAAGTGGTCTATGAACGCGGCAACTCCCGCGTCCGCCCCGTGCAGCGGTTCTTTCGAGCCCAGGACCTGATCATGGAAGGCGATGAATCCCGCGACACGCTCCGGCTCCGCTTCGTCACCCCAGCCGAAATCAAGGACGGCGGCCAGTTGGTCAGCCGACCGCAGTTCGGGCCTTGGTTTCGCCGCCTGCGGGATCGCGCGAATGCGCTGGCCGTCTTCTTTGGTGCGGGCGCTCTCGATGTCGATTTCAAAGGGCTGGGCGATCTCGCGAACGACGTCCGCCTCACCGAACACCGAACCGACTTCGGCTCGCGCCAGCGGTCGAGCACCCGCACCGGCCAGACGCATCCCCTGCCTGGCTTTTCGGGCGAGGCGGTTTATGAAGGCGAATCGCTCGGGGCCTTCATGCCGTTCGTGCGGCTCGCGGAGTGGGTGTCGGTAGGGAAGCACGCCACGTTCGGGCAGGGGCGTGTGGAGGTGGTGGGATGAGTGAGACCGCTGGGCTTCATTGGACGGGGCACGCCCTAGTGGATGTGGGCATTGCGGGAATCTGTGCCGCCAAGAACACGGCTGAGCCGGCGGCCATCTCTTTGTCGGACCTGGATGAGGCGTCGAAGGAGATGGAGGACGCCTACTACTCAGGCCTAATGACCTCGTACCTGAGTTGCGTGTTCATGAACTCTTCTTTTGTTCAGCCTGGCGAGAAGGCGTCAACTAGGCAGGCCTTCCTGGACGACTACGTCCGCGCGCACCGCCGACTCTTGCCAGACCCGCTCGTAGCGGGCCTTAGGTGCGTGTTCTCGGGCCTTCCTGCCACTACGAGTCTGGTCCGCACCCACCTGCCCCTGTTTTCTGGTGAAGGGGTGATCAACTTTCGGCCCGTTGGCCAGTCATTTGTCCCGGCGGCGGGGCCGTTTGTCACAGCGCTGCTCTTTTGCCCGCTCGCCTCCCGACGAACTGAGGGTCGCATGCTCGTCGTCCACAGCGAGGATGCCGCGCTGCAGGTAGAGGTCGCCAGAACGTTTCTTTCGGACAACCGTCGGATCCTGGGATTGATGCGTTCAGGGAGCCATTCAGCGAAGGCGCTGGTCGATCCGTCCTTTACTCGCGAGCGTCCCGCCTGGGACGCGGCAAAGAAGAAGGCCAAGTTTCCGGACGCAAAGGGTGCGAAGTCCCTAGTTATTTCAGATCTTGTCGAGTTGGCGTCGAAGGCCGACGTGACGGACCTTCGTGACACGGCACTCCCCATAACTGTGCTTACGCTGTCGAGTTCTGGTCAGGGCCCGGCGGTTGACCAATTCGAGGTACCGGGCAACCTGGTGAGGTTCCTCCAACGAGCCTCAGTGCATCCCAAGGCTGGCATTGCTTGGAAGCGAGTCTTGCAACGGTTCAGGAATGTCTCTACCAAGGACGGAGACTCCCCGGCGGACGAGAATGCTCAAAAGGCGAAGAAGGGGGCGCGTAGCAAAGCGAAGGCATCTCCGATTGCCGGTCGGGCCGGTTGGTCGAAGAATTCCGCATGTGAGGATCTCTTCGCGATCTTCGAAGGCGGCTTTGTCGACGAGGGAGTCGCAGCCAAATGGCTTCGCCGGTATGTCCTCGGCCGTCCGGACGCCTATCGAGGGCGAGTCAATACATCGGTCGTCTACAGAGCTACAGGGGCCAGATCCTGGCCACTCGCTGAACTAATCCTGAAGGAGCTACTCGGCATGCACGAATCTCGGATCAAGGCGATCAAGGATTTTTCCTTCAAGATCGCGGATCACATCAACGCCCACCACGCCACCCGGCTCCTCAAGGCGTTTCTTCTTGATGGTCGTTACCACATCATCAGGCGCTCTTTGATCAACGCGCAGAAAGAAGGCGCCAAGAGCGGCGAAGCACTGTTCGGCTTGGAGGAGTACGCGCGCGTCTGGCATGCCGAGCGGGATGAATATCTGGTTCGCGATCTTGTCTCGATCGGCATTATCGAGCGGTTGACCGAGAAGGGCTACTTCAGCGCCCACCCAGAAGAAGTGTTGCCTGAAGTCGCGGATCTTGAGAACAGTCCGGACCCAACTGAGGAAAAAGAGGAGAACGCAGAATGAGCCACGTCACTGGAATCATGATCATCGACGCACCGGCCAGTGCCTTAAACAACGCCGGAGAGGACAAGGAGACGCGCGCCGACAATGCCGTGGCCGTGAAGTTCATCAAGACGCCGGGCGGCAGGTATCCCTACGTCAGCGCTCAGGCTGTGCGGTACTGGCTGCGGACACAATTGGCCGGCCAGAACGGCTGGGCCTGCTCGCCAGTATTTCGAGAGACCAAGATTGCCTACACGGACGCGAACCCAGCGCAATATGACGAGGATGATCTCTTCGGCTACATGCGCGCGGCGAGCAAGTCAAAGGATGAGAAGGAGACGGCCAAGCGTGCCGAGATTGCCGCGGCGTCTACGCCGGTGGACGAGCAAACGGGCGAGGTCACGAGAATTTCCCCTTTTCGCGTGGGCACTGTGGTCGCCGTTTCGCCCGTTCGCATCACGCAGGACTTTGGAACGATGGCGCGTGCGGAGGGTGACCCTGTTCTACACCAGCACCAGTTTTATCGGGCTCACCTCAAAGGACCGCTGGCCTTGGATCTCACCTCGGCCGGTACGTTCTTCGCGTCACGACGGGTTGGCTACAAGAACCTCGACAGCAACCGCATTGCAGCCACTGAGAAGGTTGGCGGCAAGAAGACGGACAACAAAGTACGGGGCTTCGAGGCGTGGCGACTCCCGCACCCTGTGCGGGCCTCGCGAGTATCGATGCTGATTGAGGCTATCGGGAGGATGGAGGGCGGTGCCAAGCAAACCCTGCACCTGACAGACACGGCACCCAGCGTCCTGGCCCTATGTGTCTGCAAGAGCGGCAATCAGCCTCTTCAGCGACTATTCACGGCCGATCCAGCCGAGGAACGGACCGTCCTGCGCCTGGACGTGCTAGCTGAAGTCCTGAACACGTTCGGAGAAGACATCCAATCAGATGTCTACCTGGGGTGGGCCACCGGCTTCCTCGATGAGGAGCGCGCGAGTCTGGAGAAGGCGCTGAAAGGGGAGGGCCCAAACCCGGTCCCTGAGAAATGGCGCGACAGGATTCACGTTTCACATCCCCGCGAAGCGTCTAGCCAATTGGCCGCGGTGCTCCAGAAGAAGGAAAGCGAAGGCTGGTTCGCCTAATGCGCGTTGCTCGCATCCGCGTACGAGCGGACGTCACCTCGTTTCGCCATCCTTTCTTTGTGACGGGGAGACAGCTTGGCTTTGATATGCCTCCGCCTTCCACGATCCATGGGCATTGCGCGAGCGCGCTTGGCCACTGGCCGGATCCGGAGACGTTCTTTTTCGGCTACCACTTCGCTTGGAAGAGTCGAGGGCATGACCTTGAGCATCAGCACTTGGCCAGCAGCCTCGGGCCCAAAGCAAAGACTTTCGTGGACACCCCGGGCGGGCGGGAGCGAGCTACAACGGAGATCAGCATTCAGCCGGTTTGGCGGGACTTCCTCTTTGGGTGCGTCCTCGACCTTTATGTTGCGCCAGACTTCGCCACCGCCTTTCGTTCTCCCGTCTATCCCGTTGTACTCGGCAGATCCCAAGACCTGGCCGAGGTCGAATCCGTCGACGAAGTCGAACTAGTGAAGACCGACCGCGCCGTCCTCCAGAACACAATCCTCCCTAGATCCTTTCGTCCGGCGGTGCGATTCGGCACGACGGTTCTCCTCACTCGTCACATCAGCCAGCCCCCAGAACGAAACGCAACATTTGCACAATACATTTGGCTCAAAGAGCCGGTCTTTCGGGGTGCGGGACCCGGCGAGCCCCGTGCATTTGTGGAGTCAAGCGAGATTCAACTTGCCGATCTTTGGACCGATCCGACTGTGCTCGACGTTGCGGGATTTCCGCGCGGCGTCTACCTTCACAAACTGATTGACCACCAGTAGCGACGTCCTACGCGAGGTATGGGCCAAGAGTTCTGCCGACCCGGCCGAGCCAGGAGAAACGCTCGCCGCGCATACCGGCCAAGTCGTGGAACGTCTTGCCGAGTGGCGCCGACGCAATCCTCTCCTTCACGAGCTGTGTCATCGCCCGAATCTGTGGGACTTGGTGGCCTGGGCGTGCCTCCTGCATGACGTCGGAAAGATTGCTCCTGGGTTTCAGAAGATGCTTCGCGGCGGTGAGCGCTATCCACACCGTCACGAGGTGTTGTCCCTCGTGGCTGTGGGTTGGCTCGACACCTCTGATGCCGACCTTGAGATTGTCGCTGCCGGAGTCGCCACCCACCATCGCGATCTCTATGGAGATGATGTGCGCTCGATCCTCCACTTCTACGGAAAGACGACGGGCAATCGCGAAGCCTTGCTGGAGGATCTGGATGCCGCGCGCGCCGGTTCTCTCCGTGCGTGGTTGCAGGGTCAAGGCAGCCCGCGAATCGAGAAGCTGGGGTTTGGCCCATTGCCTGCACTGAGAGACATTTCAAAAGGCGAAGCCCTCGGACGAGCGTTCAAGACCCTTGCGATGTTCGAGAAGCGTCTGGCGTTGCTGCCAGCTGAAGCCCACGACAGCGTCCTTGCAACATTTGCGCGCGGGCTTGTCCTTCTGGCTGATCACGCCGGGTCCGCCCACATACACCTTGGGGGGGCCGAACACGCTTCTTCGCGCGAGCGGCTGCTCGGCTCTCTTCGTGGCGCGCACGGGCAACTGCTTGAACTACTTCCGCACCAGGCAGCTTGCGGCGAAGTTCTCGGACATGCCGTCCTTCGTGCGCCAACGGGGAGCGGCAAGACAGAGGCGGCGCTTCTATGGGCCGCTCGACAACAAGAGGATGAGCAAGGAGAGGTTCCGTTGTTTTACGTCTTGCCCTACAAGGCCAGCATGAACGCCATGCATCAACGCATGCTTTCCCGCTGCGGTTTTGCGAAAGACCAGGTTGTCCTCCAGCATTCGAGCGCTCTGGCTGTTTTGTACGCCCGTCTCCTGACAGAGAAAGGCTACGGACAGAGAGATGCGACGAGAGAGGCGATGGCCGCCCGCAACCTGGGCCGACTGATGGCCGCCCCGGTTCGCGTGCTCTCGCCGTACCAGATCTTGAAGGCGTTCTTTGGCGTGAAGGGGCACGAGGCCACGTTGACCGATTGCGCACGAGGACTATTTGTTCTGGACGAACTTCACGCATATGACGTCGAGAGGCTGGGGCTGATCATCGCGGCCTTCCGGTACCTCAGCCTTTCCCTGGGCGTCCGCGTGCTCGCGATGAGCGCTACATTTCCTCGCGTGCTCAGCGAAGTGTGGGCCGAGACGCTGGGTGGGCAGGTTCAATTCGTCTCCGCCTCCCCCGAGACCTTCAAGCAATTTGAGAGACACCGCCTGATGGTCAGACCAGGCGACATGGCTGAAGGAGCTTCAGAGATTCTCGCACGTGTCTCGTCAGGCGAGGCGGTCCTGGTAGTTGGAACGACTGTTGCCCGTGCCCAGGCAATCTACGATGCGTTGAAGGAGCGCCTGCCCCCGGCTGATGTCTTCCTGATTCACAGCCGGTTCACCAGCGAGGATCGCTCAGCCAAGGAGTCGCTTCTCGCCGAGCGGACGGGCACGGGCGTCGAACGGAGCCACGGGCTGGTCTGCGTCGGAACCCAGGTAGTCGAAGTGAGCCTGGACGTTGACTTCGACGTCCTCTACTCCGATCCCGCCCCGATTGAGGCGCTCTTACAGCGGTTCGGCAGGGTCAACCGAGGGAGGCGGGGCGGGTTGCGGGACGTGATCGTCTACTCCGTTGCGCCGAAGGGCGCAGACTTCGTGTACCACCCCAAACTCGTTGCCGCCGCCCTTGAAGTTCTGGGTCCGAGGTCTGGCCAGGCCGTCGATGAGGCGACTGCGCAGGCATGGGTTGACGCGGTCTATGAACCGATCGCTGAAGCGTGGAAGGCCCAACTTCTTATCAGTGTCGAGCGCTACACTCGTGATGTCATCCAGACCAATCGGCCTCTCACAACCGTCGAGGGTCTTGAGGACAAGTTCGACGAACTCTTTGAAGGCACCGAAGTGGTTCCAGAGTCTCTTGAAGACCGATATCGCGCCCTCGTGGAAACCGACTTCATCGGTTCATCGAGCCTCAAGGTGCCGATCATGCGCCAGCAAGCTGGATGGCTATGGGCCTCGAAGAGGCTCGAGCGTCGCTCTATTGGCAAAGGATCTTACGTGGTCGCGAAACTGCCTTATTCGACCGAGCGTGGCCTTGATCTGAAGTTCCGCGACGATGATGCCTAGTTTTTCGGGAGGGGACCTACCACTATGAGCATGAACACCGTCGTCGCCCCCATTGCCCCGAGCCCCTTGCTGCTTGACGACCTCGTTCGCAGAATCCGCACCGTCATCGAACCGAAGCGCATCGTTCTCTTCGGTTCAGCCGCGCGTGGGACGATGGGACCGGACAGCGACCTCGACGTCCTCGTTGTTGCCGACGAAGGCGTCCACCGCCTTCACACTTCACAGAACATCTACCTGGCGCTCGACGGCTTCGGTGAGCCAGTGGATGTAGTCGTCGTCTCCGAGGACGACATCCGACGGAATGCCGGGAAACCCGGCACCATCATTACCCCCGCCCTTGAGGAGGGCCGCGAGATCTATGTCGGCTAGATCTGGCGAGGCGGATTCTCGCGAGTGGCTTCGCTACGCCCGGGAAAACCTGCGTCACGCCGAGGCCGGCCGCGCCGCGGGGGTGGTCGTTCAGTACCTGCTCTTCGACGCTCAACAAGCGGCCGAGAAGGCCCTCAAGGGCGTGCTCGTGGCGCGTGGCATCCACTTCAAGAAGAGCCACGATCTGAGGCCGCTCCTGACCAAGATTCGCGAGTCAGGCGTGGAGCCTCCGGATCTGATCAGGAGGGCGGCTCTGCTGGGCGCCTATGCGACCCAGGCGCGCTATCCGGGTTGGGCTGAATCCGTTGCCGTCGTCGATTGGGCCGCACAAATCATCGAAACGAGCCCGCCCCCCGGGTAGCCCTTGGAAACCACCACCCCGGTTGGCGAGCCTGAGCACGGCTTCCGTCGCGCGGAAGCACCGTCGCGGCCGCCCTGCCTACTCGCCTGGTGGCGAGTCCGGCAGCCACAGAAGGCCGAGATCCAGTTCGACCGCCTCGAAGGGTTCAATACGCGATTTCTCGTCGCCCCCGAAGACGTCCACGATCGAATAAAGGTCTCCGGTCAGCCGCAACGCGTCAACGGTTCGGTTGATCGGATCGACGAACCACAGATGCGGCACTTTCTGTTCGGCATAAGCGCGACGCTTCTGCTTGTGATCGAAGGCGTGGGTGGATGGCGACAGAATCTCGCAGACCCAGTCGGGCGTCACGGTGAACTTTTCCTGCGTGGGGGGAAACGGCAACCGGCTCTTGCGCCATCCCGCGAGGTCGGGGACGAGCACGTGAGCGCCCAGGTGAACCTCGGGCTCCGGCAGAATCCACCAGCCTCCAGGCCCACCGCCACTCCCGAATTGGAGGGGGCCGGCAAGAAGAAAGTGCATTGCACCCTCGGCCACGACGTGTCTCGGAGCGGGGCGCGGCAAAGCGTACAGATCTCCGTGGACGATCTGTCCGGTAACGTTCTCCGGCAGCCGAAGGATGTCCGCGTAGGTCGCGCTCTTCTTGAGAGGGGCCGGGCTCATGCCCGTTCAGGATACCGCAGGCCCACTTAGCCCATGGAAACCATCATCCTCGACTCGTTCGGCGCGACGCTCTCGCTGGCATCCGAGAGGCTGGTGGTTCGCGGCCCGAAGCCCCGGCGGGAGGCGGTTGATAGTGATCAACTCTGGCTGCCGTTCGAGTGGCCACGAGATCCCACAAGACTCAGCATCCTCACGACCTCGGGCGAGAGGACGCCCCCTCCTCCGCTCCGGCTTACGGCGCCAAAGCCGGGGGCGAAAGCACCCAAGGAGGAGATTGAGATAGCCCTCCTCCGGCTGAGCGAGGTGGTGGTGGCGTCTCGCGGTATCTCTTTGTCGAGCGACATCATCGAGGCTTGCTGCGAGCGAGGCATCAGGATGTGTTTCCTTGGTCGCAATGGTGAGCCCTTCGCGCTGCTCTCATCGCCGATGCTGACCGCCACCGTCGCCACGCGGCGTGAGCAGATTCTGGCGTGGGGCGACGAGCGCGGGGCCGAGCTCGCCCGCGCCTTTGTGACGGGCAAGTTGCGGAATCAGGCAGCCCTCCTCAAGTATTTCGGAAAATACCAGAAGGGCGCCTCGCCGGAGACATTCGAGGTCATCAAGATGGCCGTGGCAGACATCGGCCGAGCCTTCGGTGCGGCGAAGCGAGTCGAAGGGAAGAATGCTGATGAGGTGCGGCCGTCATTGATGGGCTTCGAAGGAACCGCTGGGCGCGCCTATTGGAAGGCACTCCGCGCTCTCCTACCCGACGGCTCGGGTTTCACCGGGCGCGAGCACCGCGGAGCACTCGACCCAGTCAATGCGGCTTTGAACTACGGCTATGGCATTCTCTATGGTCAGGTCTGGGGTGCCGTGATGAACGCTGGCCTCGAGCCCTTCGCGGGCTATATGCACGTCGACCGGCCAGGCAAGCCATCGCTGGTTCTAGATCTGGTCGAAGAATTCCGCCAGCCCATTGTCGATCGCGCGGTCTTGACGCTGTTCACCACGGGCCAGAAGGTGTCCCTCGACAAGGGGATGCTGGATGAACCATCTCGCCGCCTGGTGGCGTCGGCGGTTCTCTCGCGCTTGTCCACGGAGGCCGAGTTCCGTGGACGGCGGGCCGCGATGCGATCCTTCATTCAAAAGCAGTCGCGGGCCGTGGCTGCCTTCCTGCGAGGAGGGCCACGCTACCGGGCGTTTCCCTTCAAGTGGTGAGGGGCACGTCGCTGCTGACGGTCGTGATCTACGACATCGAGAACGACTTGATCCGCAAGCGAATGTCCGATGCCTGCAAAAACATGGGCCTGGAGCGCGTTCAGTACTCCTCGTTTCGGGGAATGCTGACCGCCGCGGAGCGACGAACGCTCTACACGAAGCTCGGTGACCTTCTTGGCGACAAGCCCGGACGAGTCCTCGTTATTCCACTCTGCGAAAAGGACGCCACGGACGTGCGCGAGATCAACAACTCGTCCTGGGGCAGCGTGAAAAGCGAGGCGTGATGGTTCCGGACTTCACGGTCACGGATCTCAAGCAGCACCTCTACTGCCCGCGCATTCCGTGGTTCCGGTTGGTTCAGCCCGTGAAGTCCGCCGCCACATACGCCATGGAGCGTGGCCATCGTGTTCAGGATCGTGTCGAGGCCCTGGAAAAGCGCCGGTCATTTCGTGAGTATGGCCTTCCCACCGGTGAGCGCTTGTTTGGGTTGTGGCTAAAGTCTGACCGGCTCGGCCTTTCGGGTCGCATCGATATGGCCGTTCGGACCCACGTGGGTGTTTTCCCGATCGATTTCAAGGATACAGAGGGTCCGGTTCGGGCGAACCATAGGGTACAGCTGGCGGCCTACTCCGTCTTGTTGGAGGAGTACTTCGAACTGCCGTCGCCGCTGGCGTTTGTCTATAGGGTCCCCGACGATTCGGTCTTCACGGTTGAGGTCGGTCCATTCCAGCGCGATGATGTCCGTCGCCGTCTCGACGAGATGCGAACTTCTGTCCAGTCGGAGGCCTTTCCCGAGCCGACATCCGTCCGAGCCCGTTGCGTCGAGTGCGAGTTCGTCAACTACTGTGGGGACATCTTCTGATGCCAACTTCGCAAACCCCCCGGTGTTTACCGCAAGTCCTGGATTTGCGAGAGAATCCCATCGGCATGATCGTTCTGGGCCAGTATCGACGATGGTACGAGGAGCGGTCGCATCCAAAGCCCCGTTCAAGAGGGGACTGAAACTCAACCAAACCCGCGAGGTACTCGACGGGGATACGGTCGCATCCAAAGCCCCGTTCAAGAGGGGACTGAAACCAACAGCTCCAGGTGACCGACCGCCTGGGGGACCCCTAGTCGCATCCAAAGCCCCGTTCAAGAGGGGACTGAAACTCCTCTCTCGCGAGATGATAAAAAAAGTGGAGAGTCGCATCCAAAGCCCCGTTCAAGAGGGGACTGAAACGCCGGAACCGCGCGCGAACCCTGGTGTACGTCTCGGTCGCATCCAAAGCCCCGTTCAAGAGGGGACTGAAACAAGCGTTCGGCCAGTTTGTCCGGGAGATCACCCAGGTCGCATCCAAAGCCCCGTTCAAGAGGGGACTGAAACCGAGCACCATCGTGTCGCGGATGTCTCGCGCCGTGCGAGTCGCATCCAAAGCCCCGTTCAAGAGGGGACTGAAACAAAGACTTCGCCCTCGTGCGCGACCGCCTGATGTGCGTCGCATCCAAAGCCCCGTTCAAGAGGGGACTGAAACTCTCGGGTCGGTCTTTGGTCCATCAGCCTCCGGCCCTGTCGCATCCAAAGCCCCGTTCAAGAGGGGACTGAAACGACTGCGCTTATGGCAACCTTGATCCCGTATGCCTCGGTCGCATCCAAAGCCCCGTTCAAGAGGGGACTGAAACGTTCAACTTTCAGGGCGGGACACTCACGCGATAGAGTCGCATCCAAAGCCCCGTTCAAGAGGGGACTGAAACACAAACGAACGGGCATCAGTGCGCCCTTTTCCGCGCAGTCGCATCCAAAGCCCCGTTCAAGAGGGGACTGAAACGCAGCGGGGGCGGCACCACAAACCACGACTTGACAAGTCGCATCCAAAGCCCCGTTCAAGAGGGGACTGAAACCGCAAAGGGGCAGAACTGGACCACCATATGAACCTGGTCGCATCCAAAGCCCCGTTCAAGAGGGGACTGAAACTTACCGAGGATCGTGACACCATTGTTATTCCCACCGTCGCATCCAAAGCCCCGTTCAAGAGGGGACTGAAACGTCCTTACCCATCGCCTCATCGGGATGGGTATGGAGTGTCGCATCCAAAGCCCCGTTCAAGAGGGGACTGAAACCAACATTGAAGCCCGCTTGGCCTGCATAACTGCAAGTGTCGCATCCAAAGCCCCGTTCAAGAGGGGACGGGACTTTCACCTTTCTCGAGGCCGCGATCGAGAGCGGCGCGGCCGGTTTCGTCTTCAGCAGTGAGCTTCATTGCCGAATCGCAAGACAAATGGGGCG
>Ga0163144_10024536_pt1 | contig 11826 bp, 12 predicted proteins | sample OliLak19BULKMAT1_FD_123175 | JGI IMG/M metagenome (GOLD analysis project Ga0163144, IMG submission 123175) | Freshwater microbial mat bacterial communities from Lake Vanda, McMurdo Dry Valleys, Antarctica - Oligotrophic Lake LV.19.BULKMAT1 | ecosystem: Environmental > Aquatic > Freshwater >... | reverse complement strand
CGGCTGCAATACGCTGCTGCCCGTCGATTCCCACCTCGTCCAGCAGGATGTGCCGCGAGTAGCGCAGCAGTTCGTCGTCGGTCATATGGAGTCGGCAAAGCCTGCTGCCGCGCAGCGTTGCAAACTGCTTGTACCCGCCGCGGCTAGTTCTCTTTCGGCTCGTCCTTGCGCTCGATGAGCGTCTTGCTGATCATCACCGGCCGACCCTTGAGCTTGTTGATGGCCTGAGCCAGCGCGAAATCCTTGTCGGAACCGAACTCCGGCATGCGGCGCTCGGCGACCGGTTTCCTGGCCTCCTCTTCCAGCCTTTTGCGCGCCTCTTCGCGTGCTTTTTCGCGCGCCGGGTCCTTTTTCTCTGCGCCCTGGCCACTGTTGAGGTGTTTTTCCAGGTCGGCTTCGCGCGTGCGCAGCGCCGCGAACAGATTGCCTTCTTCGGTTTCGTCGACCATCACATCGGGCACGATGCCCTTGGCCTGGATCGACTGTCCGCTCGGCGTGTAATACCGCGCCGTGGTAATTTTCAGCCCGGTATCGGGTCCGAGCGGACGGACGGTTTGCACCGAACCTTTTCCAAAGGTCTGGTTGCCCATGATGGTGGCGCGTTTGTGGTCTTGCAGGGCGCCAGCCACGATTTCGCTGGCAGATGCAGAACCTTCATTCACCAGCACGACCAAGGGGATGTTTTTCAATGCTGCGGGCAGCCGCTTGAGCGGGTCCGCGCTGCCACGGCGCTGGTAGAACTCAGGCGACGCCTTGTAAGTGAACTTGCTGTCCGCCAACTGGCCGTTGGTCGACACCACGGTGACGTTCTCGGGCAGGAACGCGGCTGAAACCGCCACGGCGGCATCGAGTAAGCCACCCGGGTCATTGCGCAGGTCCAGCACCAGACCTTTCAGATTGGGTTCCTGCTTGTAAATGTCTTCGACCTTGCGCACGAAGTCTTCTACCGTGCGCTCCTGAAATTGGCTCAGGCGTATCCAGGCGTAGCCAGGCTCCATCACCTTGCCGCGCACCGATACCGTCCGGATCTCTTCGCGAGTGATGGTCACCGGGAAAGTGCGGTTCTCGTCCTTGCGGAATATCGTCAGCGTGACTTTGGTATTGGGCTCACCGCGCATGCGTTTGACGGCCTCGTTGAGGGTCAGGCCCTTGATGGCCGTGTCGTCCACCCGGGTGATCAGGTCGTTCGTCTTGAGCCCAGCCCTGAATGCCGGTGATCCTTCTATTGGAGTGACCACCTTGACCAAGCCGTCTTCTTGCGTTATTTCGATGCCCACGCCGACAAATCGTCCGCTGGTGCCTTCGCGAAACTCCTTGAAGGACTTTTTGTCAAAGTACTGCGAGTGCGGGTCCAGGCTGTTGACCATGCCCGAAATGGCGTCGGTAATGAGTTTTTTCTCGTCAACCGGCTCCACATAGTCACTCTTGACCATGCTGAAAACAGCCGCAAGTTGCTGCATTTCTTCCAGAGGCAGAGGGCCGAAGGTGCCGCGCGCGACGGTTTGCAAAGAGACGGTCGTAAGTGCCCCGGCAATAACGCCAATCGACACCCAGCCCGCGATTTTCAGTTTTTGACCCATGATTTTCCTCTGCTACTGCGTTAAATATACACCTTGGAGGCGTAGCGGCGGTGGCGGTTCCCGGTGACCCGCGTCGACGCGGGGATTAAGTTGCTGGGACGGTTGTCTTTACTCAGGCTTTACCCTGCTCCGCAACTGCGGCGGCTGCGGCGGCCGCTGCTGCCGCAGCGGCGTCGCCCAGGTAGTAGTGCCTCAACGGCTGCAGCGCGGCGTCGAGTTCGTACACCAGCGGAATGCCGTTCGGAATGTTGACGCCGACGATGTCCTGGTCCCCGACCGCATCCAGGTATTTGACCAGCGCCCGGATCGAATTGCCGTGGGCGGCGATCACCACCCGTCGGCCCGCGCGCAGTGCGGTGGCAATGGACTCGTTCCAGAACGGCATGACGCGCTCCACCGTGTCCTTGAGGCACTCCGTCAGTGGCACCTGCCCCTCCTTGAGCTTGCGGTAGCGTACGTCGCTGCGTTCGCAACGTGGATCACCGGGTTCCAGCGCGGGCGGGGGGGTGTCATAGCTGCGCCGCCACACCAGTACCTGGGCAGCGCCGTACTGTTTGGCCATGTCGGCCTTGTTCAGGCCCTGCAGGGCGCCGTAGTGGCGCTCGTTCAAGCGCCAGCTGTGCACCACCGGAAGCCAGGTGCGGTCCATTTCGTCGAGGCAGTGCCACAGTGTGCGCGTGGCGCGCTTCAGCACACTCGTATAAGCCAGATCAAAATCCAGGCCCTCCTGGCGCAACAGACGGCCAGCGGTCTTGGCCTGTTCGATGCCGTTGGCTGTCAGATCGACGTCGGTCCAGCCGGTGAAACGGTTCTCGAGGTTCCAGGTGGATTCGCCGTGGCGGACGAGTACGAGTTTGTGCATGGCTGGTCTCGGTTGGGCCGGGTCTGGCGGAGGAGCGCGACCCGGCTGTGCCCGGCACCGGGTGGGGGGAAAGCTGGCTGGCGGTGCCAAGTGTTAGGCTGCATTCTAAAATGCGAAGCTGTCGCCCCAAGCTCTGGAGCCGCCAACCCACAAGGAAACGTGTGAAATTCATCGTAGACAACTGGATGTTATTGTTGGTGGCCCTGTCATCCGGAGCCATGTTGATGTGGCCGATGCTGCAAGGGGCAATTACGGCGGGTCTGACGCCGGCGGCGGCCGTGCAGTTGATCAATCGTGAGAAGGCGGTTGTGGTCGACGTCTGCGAAACCGACGAGTTTTCGGTCGGGCATGTCGGTGGCGCCAAGAATATTCCCCTGAACCAGCTGGAAGACAAGTTGCCGGCGATGGTCAAGAACAAGGGCCTGCCGCTGATTCTGGTGTGCCAGACCGGCGCCCGCTCGGGCCGGGCACTGGCCATTGTGAAGAAACTCGGGTACGAAAAAGCCCAGTCGCTCGGGGGTGGATTGGGCGCGTGGAAGACCGCCAACTTGCCGATTGAAAAGGCCTGAGGCGCAGCATGCAAACTGTCAAGATGTATTCGACTGCCTATTGTCCGTATTGCATCCAGGCAAAGCAGATTTTGCAATCCAGAGGGGTGCAGGAGATTCACGAAGTCCGGATCGATCTTGACCATGCCGAGCGCGCCCGCATGATGGACATTACCGGTCGGCGCACGGTTCCACAGATATTCATCGGGCAGACCCATGTGGGCGGCTGTGACGACTTGATGGCGCTTGACCAGTGTGGAGGGTTGGCACCTTTGCTGGCGGGCCACTGAGCGCGCCGCAGCGCCACTTCGCAACTGAGATAATCGCGTGGACTAAAGGAGTTGCAGGTGGCGGGCTGTGCGCCGAGCGCCGCGCCGTCCCGAAGTCGCAGATTTCCCCCCTAACTTGAAAGCATTTTCATGGCCGACGACAACAACCCCGTGTTCCAGATTCAACGTGTGTACCTCAAGGAGTCCTCGCTGGAACAACCCAATTCGCCGGCGATTTTGCTGGAAAAGGAACAGCCGTCGGTGGATATACAGCTCGGCGTCGAGGCCAATGCGGCTGCGGATGGCGTGTTCGAGGTGTGTGTGACGGCCACCGTGCACACCAAGATCAGCGACAAGACAGTGTTCCTGGTGGAAGTCAAGCAGGCCGGCATATTTGAAATCCGCAACCTCAGCGAGGAACAAATGGGCCCGATCATGGGCATTGCGTGCCCGCAGATCGTTTACCCTTACTTGCGCGCCAATGTTGCAGACCTGATCCAGCGCAGCGGTTTCCCGCCAGTGCACTTGTCAGAGATCAATTTTCAGGCGATGTACGAGCAACAGCGCGCCCAGGCGGCTGGCGAGACTCCGGCCGTGACGACGCAGTAGCGGCGGTTTAACCCGATTGCCCCGCTGCGTCGCTGGCGCCCGTGAAGATCGCGATCCTGGGGGCCGGTGCCTGGGGAACTGCGCTGGCCGTTTGTGCCAGCCGCTCGCGCGACGCGGAACACGCGGTGAGCCTGTGGGCCCGGGACCCTGCGCAGGTGCTGCAGATGCAGACGTCGTGCGTCAATCAACGTTATCTGCCCGGGGTACGGCTGCCGCAAGCGCTCGCCATCCGGAACTTGGCCGGCTTCGCCACTGACGGCTTGGGCGGGCACGGCGCCGACCTGATCGTGGTGGCGACCCCCATGGCCGCCTTGCGGGGAATGTTGCAAGGGCTTGGTGCGTGCCAAACACCGGTCGTGTGGTTGTGCAAGGGTTTCGAGCCAGGCGCCGACACCTCCGCCGACGTGAGCCAGCCCGGACTGATGGCCCATGAAGTGATGGAACAGACACACGGCCATCTTCAGGCCGGTGTCCTGAGCGGACCCAGTTTCGCCCAGGAGGTTGCGCGCGGACAACCGACCGCCCTGGTGGCTGGCAGTGCCCATGCGACGGTGCGCGAATGCCTGCTGCGGGCTTTCCACAGCCGCACACTTCGGGTGTACGGCAGCGACGACCTCATCGGTGTGGAGGTTGGCGGGGCGGTCAAGAACGTGCTGGCAATTGCGACCGGTCTGTGTGACGGCTTGCATCTTGGCCTGAACGCACGCGCTGCCTTGATCACGCGCGGGCTGCACGAAATGTCGCGTTTTGGCGTGGCCCTGGGCGCGCGGGCCGAAACCTTCATGGGTTTGAGCGGTTTGGGCGATCTGGTTCTGACGGCGACTGGTGACCTGTCGCGCAACCGCAAGGTTGGGCTGGCTCTGGCCAGTGGTCAGACCTTGCAACAGGCAGTCGCTGCACTGGGGCATGTGGCCGAGGGTGTGCACTGTGCGCGTACCGTGGTGCAGCGCGCCCAGCAACTTGGGGTGGTAATGCCAATCTGCGCTGCCGTGGTGGAATTGCTCGATGGTCGGTTCAAACCGGAGCAGGCCGTCGCCGCGTTGATGGCGCGTGGCGCACGCGACGAATAACTCGCCCAGGGCGGTGACTTCGCGCATGCGCTCATGGAGCGTGGCGCACGCGACGAATAACCCCCGAGCGCCGCTCAGAAAGTTGGGCTCAGGTGGTTGTATAGGCCAGTCGCACATAAATCGGTGCGAACGATTCGGCCTGGGTGATCTCGATCAGGGTCTCCTTGGCCAATTCCAGCAGGGCCAGGAAGGTGACCACCAGCACCGGCACTCCTTTGCCGCCGTCAAAGAGGTTCTCGAATTCGACAAAGCGGCGTCCTTGCAGGCGCCGCAGCACGATGCCCATGTGTTCACGCACCGAAAGTTCCTCGCGCGATATATGGTGGTGTTCGATCAGCCGCGCGCGGTGCGCAATGTCGCGCCAGGCCTGCTGCAGGTCGGCTACATGGACATCCGGAAAACGCACTTGCAGCGACTGCTCGATCACGACCTGGGCACGCAGAAAGTCGCGGCCGGCCTGCGGTAGTGAGCCCAGGGCGGCCGCCGCCAGCTTGATTTGTTCGTATTCCAGCAGACGACGCACCAGTTCGGCACGTGGGTCTTCCGGCTCCTGGCCCGGTGCGGCCTTGCGCGGCGGCAGCAACATGCGCGACTTGATCTCGATCAGCATGGCGGCCATCAGCAGGTACTCGGCCGCCAGTTCCAGGTTGCGGCCCCGGATTTCGTCCACGTAGACCAGGTATTGGCGTGTCACGCCGACCATCGGGATGTCGAGTATGTTGAAGTTCTGCTTGCGAATCAGGTACAGCAGCAGGTCCAGCGGGCCTTCGAAGGCTTCAAGGAAAACCTCCAGCGCATCGGGCGGAATGTACAGGTCCTGCGGCAGGGTGAACAGCGGTTCGCCATACAGTCTGGCCAGGGCCACCTGATCCACCACGTCGGGCATACCGGGCTGTTCTGCCGACGGTGCCAAACCGGCGGCCACCGCAGCCGCCAGGCCAACCTCGAAGTGCTGCGCTTTTTTTGTCATGCGCCCGTTGCGTCCTGCTGCCGTGCCATCGACCCTTCCTGCCCGTGCAGTCGCAGGGCTCAGGAATGATCGGTCTGGTAAACGTAGGCCTGTTGCGCGACGCCACCAGCGCGGAACTCCTGCCATGCCTGCCGGTCGACGGCCTTGTCCCACAACAATTCCCGGCCCTGGCGTTGCTGGGTTTCCAACTGGGGCCGATCCTGCTTGAGCGACGCAATGAACTGCGTGATTTCGGATTCGTAATCGGGACGGCGGAATATGGACATAGACTGGAACCTCTGGCCATAATTTTACAGGGGCGCACATGGGGACTTCTATTCGCTGGATGTGGCTACTGGCCGTGGTGCTTGCATTGGGGGGGTGTGATCTGCAGCGGATCAGCGAACTTGAGGAGGGTGTGGCCAGCGAAGCCGACGTTCGAGCGCGTTTTGGTGAGCCGGAGAAGATTTGGGACGCCCCGGCCGGGGCGCGCATCTTGGAGTACAACCGCCAGCCGGAGGGCGCCAAAAACTACATGATCACGATTGGGGGGGACGGCAAGATGGCTGCACTGCGCCAGGTTCTGACGCCGCAGAACTTTGCGCGGGTGCTGCCAACCATGATGATGGAAGACGTGCGGCGCATTTTGGGCAAACCGATGCGCGTGACTGCGTACGCCCTGAAGAACCAGACCCATTACGACTGGCGCTACCAGGACGGCCCCAACAAGTCGGATATCCAGGTGTTTACTGTGGTGTTCGATTCGGATATGCGGGTGCTGGGCACGGGCTCAACACCGGACCCGGATCAGGAGGTGCGGCGCTGACACGGCTTGCAACCTGTTCAGTACACTGCAACCATGGACAGCCACTCCCCCGATGCCGTGATCATGCTGTGGCTGGCCAGTATTGCGGTGCTCGGTCTGCTGGGGTTTGTGCTGGCGACCTTGGCCTGGTGGCGTGCCCGGCGTCAACTGGCGCAGCAGCAGCAGTTGGCTCCGGCGGACGAAGGGCTGCATGCCGCGCTCGATACGGCGCGAACGCAGGCACGCGCCAGCGAACAACGCTTGCGCGAAGTGCTCGATGCAGTTCCTGCTGCGCTGGCGGTGTACGACAACCAGGACCGGCTGGTTTGCGTCAACCAGGAAGCGTCCCTGCAGCACCCCTACCGCGGCCGCGGCGTGCTGGTCGGAACCTCGTTCGAAGAGTTGATGCGCGGTGCATTGGCTGGCGGCTTGATTCCGGACGCGGTCGGGCGCGAGGAAGAGTGGCTGGCACTGCGCCTGTCCGGCCGTGCTGGCAAGGGACCGGCGCTGTCGCGCCACGCCGACGATGGCCACTGGGTTCAGTCGTACGAGACGCGCACGCCATCGGGTTACCTGGTCATGACGCGGCTCGACATCGCGCCGCTGGTCGAGAAGGGTCTGGCGCTGGAACGCTCGAACGAACAGTTGTTGCGGCTTTCCACAACCGATGGCTTGACGGGCATCGCCAACCGGCGTCAATTCGAGTTGACGCTGCAGGGTGAATGGCAGCGCAGTGCGCGCAGTCAGGCCCGCATCTCCCTGTTGATGGTCGACATCGACCACTTCAAGCGCTACAACGACCACTATGGGCATCTGGCGGGAGACGAGTGTCTGCGCCAGGTGGCACGGCTGCTGGGACTGTGCGTCAAACGTTCCGGAGAACTGGTGAGCCGTTTCGATGGCGAAGAATTTGCCGTGTTGCTGCCGGGTGTCGACGCCACAGAAGCCAGGCGGGTGGCCGAGCGTTGTTTGCACCAGTTGCAAGCTGCGCGGATTCCCCATGCCGGCGCCCCGGATGTGGCCTGGTTGTCGGTCTCGATTGGGGTGGCCTCGTGCGTCGCGGCACCCGGGCAGGCGGCGCTGCGCCTGGTGGATGATGCGCTGCAAGCGCTGGCAAATGCCAAAAGCGCCGGCCGGGCGCGCGTGGAGTTGCTGGACCCGCAGCCAGACACTGTTTCCTTGCCAGCGCCGCTTTAGCAGCCTGAACTTCTTCCCGGCGAACTGTTCGTGTGAAGCGGCATCGGCCCGCCGCGGCAACGCCCAGCGGACTCTATTGCCAATCCGCAGAGCCGGCGGCGCGCAGTGCTGCCCAATCAGCCGACGGATATGCGCACACCAACATTGTTTGTACCTGGAAACCGCAGTTGGACGCGCCCGAGTGGGCTGCGATGGGGTGCGCTGGCAAGGCGAGTCGACGCTGCGGGCTCCTGAGCGCAAGGAGAAGCAATGCCGCAAGCAGGCGCCAGCGCGGCTCAATCGGGTGCGTAGCGCTGTCACCCTTGAGGTGACCTTGCTCGTGAGCTCGAAAGCTAGAGTTCACAAGGCGTATCCAGCGGAAGAAAGCGGTCAACTGCGGTTTCTAGGTTGAAACACTGTGTAGGGGTCGGTTTTGCTCCCAGCCGTGCGCACGGTGTTTTCGCTATTTACCACTGTAAAAATGATCAGTTTGGACTTTGAGTCGACGAGTCGACTCGACGGAACATCTGGAAGTGTCGGCATATCTTCGTGGCGTCAGTAGCGAAGCGGCTGCGAACCCCGATGGGCTACCCACGCACAAAGCCGTTATCGCCGTAGCCGAACCTGCTTGCCAATTTTTGAACCGCTCGGCGTGCAGTGCGCTAACGGTAATTCACGAGACGTACACACGCCCGTCGCCTGCTTCAGTCGCGCGCAAGTCTGTTCGCCCGGCGCTGCGCTACTTCTTAAATACAACGGCGCCGCTGACCCGGCCCACCTGCGACGTGAAACCAAAATTGGCGCCGGCACGCTGGGCTGCGGCACCGGTGAAAAACCCCTGGATCGCATTACCGAACGGAATATTACCGGCGCAGGCTTGAGTGCAACCTGCGCCAGTACTGGTAATCGTTGAGGTTGAGCCGAGGAACGCGGTACCGTTGAACTGATTCGCGCTGCCATTGACGGTGAAGGTCTGGCCTGCAACAGGGATGCCGAGCTGGTACGTCAAGCTGCCTCCGGAGGCAAGACTTGGAAAGTTCACCGTGAGCGTTCCGGTGACGGAGTTCGACACCCCGGTAGCGACAACTACGCCGCCGCTTGTGACAGTCGGTGCGGTCGACCCGAATGCGGTGTAGGTGCCTACGATGCTGGAAGCCATCACGGCGTTTGCGTTCAACCCCGCGATGTAATTCATGGTGCTCAGACTCTGGCCGCTTTGGCCCAGCCCGGTGTTCCAGCGGCCCCAGCCGATGATGCCATCGGCACCGAAATCTGTCGAAACTCCGCTGGTGTAGTTGTTGGCTGACGTACAGCAATCGATGGATTGCACCAGTGCGCCGCTGGCTGCGAATGTCAGGGTGCCGCCGAGTAGCCCGGCGGAGAACGCCCCTGCGGTAGTGACAGACGCCAAAGGCAAGCCGCCGGGGCCGTTGGCGAGTGGCACAACCAGCGGTACGACGGGGGGTACAACTGGGGGTACAGCAGGTGGCACAACGGGTGGCACAACGGGTGCGATGGCGATGAGCGCCACGCTTTGCCCGCTATCACTGCGCTGCTCAGCCGCCACGAAAGATCTTGACTCAATGGAAGCCGTCGGCGGCAAACGTGCCGGCGCAAAGGAAAGGGTCGGTCGGCTTTGAAGGTCCGGCGCGAATCCGGATTGCCCGGCAGCAATGTCCAGGCACCCGCCGTCATTGCACAGCGCGACCGTGCCGTCGGTAACGTTGACACGCGTGCCGTTGTCGGCGGTCACGGCGAACTCCGTACCACGAATGCCAATTGTGGCAGTCGGTGTGACGAGCCGGTAGTTGGCGCGATTGACGCGGCCGATGGTACCTGTGATTGTGCGCAATCCACCGCGTAGCAATCCCAGCAATCCTTGCTCTTCGCTGGCGCCGCCGGCGACCGAGGCGTATTGGTCCAGGCGCAAAAGCGTTTGCGGTTGCAAGGAGATATAGGCGCCGTCGACCATCCGTATTTGCATTCGTCCCCGTGTGGTTTCTATCGTATCGCCGACCACGATCATGGCGCCGCGTTCGGCAGCGCGCGTCTGCCCGGCTACGCTGCTTATAGAGGCTTGTCCTGAGACGAAGTCGACAGTACCGGCCGTACTCTGCGCCTTTACGTATGAAGCCCACGCAAGTAAAGCGATGGCCAGCATCGGAACGGCGCTACTGCGAAGGTGGCTGTGATTCATTCGAATGTTCTCAGAATTCGCGACGCAAGTTCAAAGATGTAACGACGCGCTGGAAGTTGTAAATCGGTATGTTGGAGCGGTTGCTGGTGTATGCCAGCTGCGGGGTCAGGCGCCAATCGGCAGTGATCATGTAGTGCAGGCCAGCGACTAGCGCGCTCTGGCGGTCATGCCGCAGAGTACCGAACAAGGGTTCATCGCCGTTGTAGCGCCTGTCTTCGAAGTTCAGGTTTCCGAACACCGTAAGGCTCTCAGCCGTCTGCCATTGGAAGCCGGTCCGCATCCCGGCAAGCCGATGGCCGAGATGCGGTACGCCGCTCGCTCGCGCGTCTTCTCGCCCACCATAGCCCGATGCAAATACCACCGGCCCGGCTGCCACAGCTTTGGCGTAGCCCGCGCCGACGACCCACCGGTCTGCGTCTCGGATCGAGTTCCCCGGAAAACTGAGGCGGGTCGACTGCGCAAACACGGTCGTCTGCGATCGCGCGTCGAGGTTGTATTGCCACTGGCCGAGCACGCCAATCGCCTTTCGAAATCGGTTTCCTCCGATCCAGTTGGAAGAGGCCTGAAGCGCGCCGGAAAACACGCTATCGCCGACAATTTTCGACAGTCCTGCGCTGGCATCCAGTACACCTGTCTCGAAGCGATTCTGATCGCGATTAAAAGTCTGGGCTGCGGCAATGTTGCCGACAAAGGCGAGGTCAGGTGCGATGGGGACACGTAAATTCGCCCCCCCGCCGAGCACGGCAAAGGAATCTTGGGCCCTTCGGCTGGCCGCATCGATATTGACGACCAGACCACCCAATGCGGGTACGGCCACCTGGCTGTCGCCTGTCGCGCTATTGACGTTGGAGTCGTGTCCGACGCCCGCATCCAGATAAGCGCGCCACTGCGTTGTCTGTTGCGCCTGCAACTGGCTGATCGCTCCGAGTAGTCGATCAACCGCCGGTACGGCAGCGGGCGGAATCGGGCTGGCACGGACATTTGTCAGTTCCTCGCGCGCCGTTTCGGTTTCCCCCGCGGCGACATAGGCACGGCCGATTTCCGCCCGCGCCAGTGCGTTTTCGGGCTGCACTGCGAGCACGCGCTCAAGAGCGAAAATCGCCCGCGAAATCCGACCCGAGTCCAGCGCTGCAATGCCGAGCAAGTAGTCAAAATCTGGTTGTCCAGCGCGCGCGATTTCGAGCGGTTCAAGCAGCGCGTATGCGCCGCCAGCGTCTTTCGAGGCCAACAGCCTGCGTGCCTGGTCAAGCGAAGCGTCAACCTGGGCGCTGGCGGTACCGGCGCACCCAAACGCGATCACAAGCACCGCAAGAAAATATGAAATCGATACTTTGTGTGTGTTCGCATGGGCGATGCGAGATCTACGAGAAAGTCTCGCGGGGCGGAGTTGGGTGAAATAGCGCATGAAAACTCTTTGTGATCCTTGAGCATGTTAGCGTGGGTTCCCCTGGCGTGTCCAGTTTTGCGGATACGGAATTCTTGCTCCAGGCTCGAACGCCTGCTCGAACTCCCGGCCGCCATGCAAGCGCGGGCCCGCTATACGCAGGGCTATCATCCTGGAAACCGCAGTTGACCGCTATCTTCCGCTGGATACGCTTTATGAACTCTAGCTTTCGTGCTCAAGAGCAAGGTCACCTCAAGGGTGACAACGCCACGCACCCGATTGAGCCGCGCTGGCGCACGTTGGCGGCGTTGCTTCTCCTTGCGCTCAGAAGCCCGCAGCGTCGTCGACCTTGCAGGCCGCAGTCAAGCCAGAGGCTT
>Ga0163144_10024535_pt1 | contig 11826 bp, 8 predicted proteins | sample OliLak19BULKMAT1_FD_123175 | JGI IMG/M metagenome (GOLD analysis project Ga0163144, IMG submission 123175) | Freshwater microbial mat bacterial communities from Lake Vanda, McMurdo Dry Valleys, Antarctica - Oligotrophic Lake LV.19.BULKMAT1 | ecosystem: Environmental > Aquatic > Freshwater > Lake... | reverse complement strand
GAGCTCGGGCGCGCCCTGCGCCTTCGCCGCGGAGAGATCCCCCGTCCGCCCACCCACGTGACCTACTTTACCGAAAAGGCCGGAGGGCGCGGCATCAAGCTGTCGACCGTCCTCGAGCTCGAGCACCTGTCCGAGGCGATCACCGAATCGGCCGAGATAAAGGCGCTCCGAAAGGCGACGACCCCCGTCTGGCGCCGGGCCCGCGGCGGGGCTATACTGGGGACGTGAGGCCCCTCTCCCTCTCCCTCGCCGTCCTCTGCCTTTACGCGGCCTCTTCGCGCGCGCAGGTCCGTACGGCCGCGGTGGAAGCGGGCTCCTATTCGGGACCGCAGTCAGGGTCCCTGGGCTCCGGCGTCAACGCGCCTCCGGCGCTGATCACTCTGAATCTCGCCGCTCCCTCGCTCGGCGGGACGCCGTCGCTGCAGCCCCTCGCCCTCGCCCTCGTTCCGACGCCTTCGATCGCGGCCGCGCCGTACGCGGCGGCCGCGCCCTCTCCCCTCGCCGCCGCGGCGCCCGTCGTTCCGGTCCTGCCCGTCTCCTATATCTCCCCCGCGCGCCCAGCCGGGCACCGTCCGGCCGGGACGTCCGGCGCAAAGGCGGCCCTCGTCGAGGCTCCGCCCGACCTCGCGGCCGCCCCGATCGGCGACCTGATCGATTACACCAAGCGCGTCTTCGGCGAGTCCACGAAGACCGGCTTCGAGTCCGCCGACTACCTGCGCCTCGGCGAGCCCTTCCTGTTCGGCGCCGCCGAAGCCGCCTCGTACCGCGAGGCGCTCGAGGCTCCGCGCGCCAAGTCCGGAGCAGGCGAGCTCGAGGCTCTGGTCCGCTCGGCGGGGACGCTCGCGAAAAGCGCCGGCATCAACGCCGTGACCGGCGAGCGCGCGGGCCGCGACGGCGTCATGCGGCCCGTGCTCACGATCATCCCAGAGCGCGACGGCCATCGCCTCAACCGGCTCGCCTGGGACCTCGCGCGCGGCTTCGACTCGGCGGTCGAGTACGCTCCGCACCGGACGATCGGCGGCGTCGCGGCCTACAACTCCGCGGAAAAGGTCCTCTTCCTCCCGGATTTCGGCCGTGAAGACGCCTTCGAGGCCGTCCTGCACGAGTCGCGCCACGCTTCGTTCGCCAAGCGACTTCGCCGAGGGGATCTTAGCGCCTTCCACGCCGCGCTGATCGCGTACGCCGGCCGCTCGATCGCGCGGGGCGCCCAGACCTACGACGCCTACATGTCCTTCGAGGAGCTCAGCGCCCACGTGAAGACGCTGCTCCACGCGATCCTGCGCGCCCGACGCGCGCCCGGAGGCACGGGGGCGGCGGACGCGCGCAGGTACGCCAATCAGCTCGCGGACGTGCTGCGCAGCGCCGAGATCAATCTATTTCAGCTTTCGCGCATGCTCGCGAAGGGCGAGATCAAATCCTATTCCGTGGCCGGCGAGACCTGGCCGGACATCCCCGGCGGGCATTGGGAGGCGATCAACCTCCCGAACTCGATCTTCGTCCAGCCCGTGCTCGATGAGGCGCCGGCGCCCGCGCGGAGCCTGTGGGACCGCGTCTTCAAGGCCGCGCCGGAGACGGCCGCGGTCAAGGCGGCCCGGCGCCGCGTCGAGACGCTCAGGCCGCTCACGGCCGCGCTGTCCGGCGAGCTCCAGGTCTTCCTCGACGCGCTCACGAGCGGCGAGCCCGATCTCGGGAAGGCGCGCGCCTCCGCCGTACGGATGGTGAGCCTCGCGGACAAGGCCGATAAGCGCTTCGCCTCCGCGCCCTAAGCTACTTGGCGGGCACGGGCGGCGCGCCTTCGATCTCGCGGATCTGATCCTCCGCGAACATCCTCGTCCCCTCGTCGACTTGGATCCCGAGCGCCTTCTTGAAGAACCTGAGCGCGTAGCCATCGTTGTTCTCCCGGCGCAGGCACAGCCCCATGCCCGTATACGCCTTCCCTTGGGAGTCGGACGCGACCTTCAGCCTCAGGGCGGCCTTCAGGGCCGCGGTGAACGACGCTCGCGCCTGGGGGATCTTCCCCTCGCGCAGCCAAGAGGCGCCCGTGCGCTCGTGATAACGGACGAGGCGCGGATCCTCCGTCTTGAGCGCCGCGAGAACCTCGTCGAGCGCGTCGCGGGCCTTCACGTACTCGCCGGCCTCGATCATCGCGTCGATCTTCTTGAAGCTCTCATCCGCGGGATCGTGGCGGGCGGCCGCGGCCCGGAAGGGCGCGAGCAGCAGGCAGAGGGCCAGAACGGTTCTCATTCGCCCCAAAGGATAACGGAATGCCGCTCGTCGTCAATACCGGGGCGGTCTCGGGGCGCGCGGAATCGAACCGCGAACCTCTTGGTCCCAAACCAAGCGCTCTACCAATTGAGCTACGCCCCGTAGACCGTAGGGGACGTTCCCCGCGACATTATAACACTTGGCGGTATGCCGCTGATCAGCGAAGCAGCGGGATTGGGCTGTTCGACGCCGGCGCGGGAGCGGAACGAGCGGCGGGAACCGGAACGCGGAAACTCCGCAGCGCGGCTTGGTAATGACGCTCAAGCTTCGCAAAACCCGTCGGGTCGCAGTAGAAGGTCAGGGATATCGAGCGATCGGCGACAAATGTCGTTTCGGCGTAACTCATCGGCTTTCCCGCGTGGTTCGTGAAATTGATGCCGCGCTTCTGGTAGGCGACCATCCAGCCGCGCTCATCGCCTATCAGCAAGCGGGCCGGGCCCGTAAAAGTTCCTCCCGTTCCCATGGACGACTTCGCCTTAAGGATTTGTTCCTCGCTCGAACCCATATCCGTCACCATGTAAACGATAATACTGCAGCCGGGGCTCGGAGGCGGCGAATCCCATCGGATTTGGATTTCCGTCGGGGTTCGCGGCGAGGAAACCATCTTCCACCCCCGAGGCGGCGTCAGCGAGAATTCGCCCGCGTCGAAAACCGCGCTCTCGGCGGGCTTCGGCCGGATGTCCGACGGATGACTCGGTACGCAAGCAAAAAGCAGAATTCCGCCGATCGCCGGTATTTTCCAATTCATCATTTTCTCGGTTTAACGCGGCTGGGAATGCGGGCACTATAGCAAACTCAGGAATCTCGGGGGCGCGAAGTCCATGCGGCGCCTTTGACAGTTAACAATTCCGTCGTTGCGCGCCCGTCCGGGCGCGGGTACACTAGCTTCGTGAAGATATTCCTCGGCCTCGCGCTCGTCCTCTCGTCGCTGAACGCCTGCAAGTCGGGCCCCCCCACGATACTCATCAACGACGACGACCGGGAGTCCTACGTCCGCGACAACGAGTCCGAGGAGCGCCGCGCGCGCGAGGCGCTCGCCAATATCGAGAAGAAGGTCGAGACGGGCGACCTGCCCAAGATCCAGTTCGAGTTCGACCGCGACGCGATCACGCCGGAGTCCGATCCGACATTGATCCTCATCGCGGAGCTTCTTATCAAGAATCCCCGCATGAAAGTCATCTGCCTCGCGCATACCGACAGCGTCGGGACCGCGGAGTACAACCTGGACCTAAGCGAGCGCCGCGCGCGCTCCGTGAAGAGCTTCCTCGTGCTGCACGGCGTCGCCCCGCCCTCGATCCGCTTCCGCGGCATGGGGTACTCCCGCCCGCTCGCGGACAACTCGACGGACGAAGGCCGGGCCAAGAACCGGCGCGTCGAGTTCCGCGTGACCTACCGCGATTGGGAAACCGTCTACTGACGCGAAACTAGGCTTTCCTACAAGTCCACGCGACGATCCGGCTCTTCTTCTGGCCTTGAGCCATGCCGATCTCCCGGCGCTGGAAGACCCCGGCCCTGTTCAACGCCTTCTCGACGGCGGGCAGGGAGGACGCCTTCGAGATCAGGACGGTGAACCACCGCACTTGATCGCGGAAGCTCGCGCTCTCCTCGATCATGCGGCGAGCGAAGGTCTCCTCGCCGCCGGGATACCACAGCTCCGACTCGATCCCTCCGAAGTTGCTGCCGGAGTCCGCCGGGCGGCCGAGCTTCGTCCACTTCTCCCGAGTCGCCGCCCGCGCGTCCTCGAGCGAGGCGTGGAACGGAGGGTTCGACATCACGAGGTCGAACGATTCCCCGCCGTTGATGATCCCCGCGAGGATCGCGTGCGAGGCCGTCTGTAGCCGCAGCTCCACACCGCCGGACAGGCCCGGGTTCGAGTCGACGATCCGCTGGGCCGAGGCGAGCGCGATCCGATCGGTATCGCTGCCCGTGAAGCGCCAGCCGTACTCGGCGCGGCCTATGATCGGATAGGCGCAGTTTGCGCCCGTGCCGACGTCGAGGACGCGCACGCCGTCCCCCCTCGGGATCTCGCCGCCGGCGGCGAGCAGGTCCGCGGCATGGTGGAGATAGTCCGCCCGGCCCGGGATCGGCGGGCACAGATAGCCCGGCGGCAAGTCCCACGCCGAGACGCCGTAATATGTGCGCAGCAGGGCGCGGTTGAGGATGAGGACCGCCTCGGGATCCGCGAAGTCGATCGTGGGCTCCCCCGAAGGATTCAGATACGCGACCGACTCGAGCTCGGGAGAGCGCTTTACGAGCAGGTTGAAGTCGTAGCGGCCGGTATGGCGATTGCGGGGATGCACTCCCCGCAGTCTACCGAAAAAAGAGGAGCCCCGGCCTCTCGGCCGGGGCTCCTTGTTCGGACGGGAAGAGCTAGACGATCGGCTTCAGGAGCTCGAGGAGCTTCTGGACCGCCTTCGCCGCGTCGGTGAGCACCGGGAGCCGCTCGATGCGCGTGACTCCCGCCGCGAGGGCCTCGCGCACGGCGACCGGGATCGCCGCGCCCGCGACGTCCCTGCCCGCCATCAGCGCCGCGCCGAGCATCAAGGCCGCCACGCCCGAGACGTGAGGCGCGGCCGGCGAGGTGCCCGAGGCGTGGTTGTAAGGGACCGGCTCGTGCGGGTACATCTGGGGCGGCAGCAGCATCGCCGCCTTGATGTTCACGCCGGGAGCGTAGATGTCGGGCTTCTCGTTCGCCGTCCCATTTGACGGGTCCATCACGTAGCCTTCCGACGAGAACGGCGAGATCTTGCCGTGGTAGTCCACCGCGCCGACCGCGATGACGTCCGGAGAGGACGCGGGCGAGCGGATCTGCATGCCCTTCGGGAGCGCGTCGCCCTCGTTTCCGGCCGAGACGATGACGACGATGCCTCTCTTGACGAGCTCGGACGCCTTGATCGCGACGGGATCGTTCGCGTAAGCCATCGGGAAGCCGAGGCTCATGCTGATGATGTTCGCGCCGTTGGCCGCCGCGCGGTCCATCGCCTTGAGGACGGCCTGGACCGTCTCCTCCTGGCTCAGCGCGACGCCGATGAGGCCGTCGGTGTTGGGAAGCGCCTGGTAGTTCTGGATCTCCGCGTCGGGAGCGATCGCGTGGATGATCGAGGCCATCGGCGTGCCGTGGCCGCCCTTCGTGTGGGCGCCGCGGTCGCGCGTCATGTTCTCGTTTACGGGATTCTGGATGTCCGCCATGTCGGGGTGGCCGAAGTCGATGCCGTTGTCGATGACCGCGACCTTGACGCCCTTGCCCGTGAGGCCGTCGGCCCACAGGTCGGCGACGCCGAGGCGCAGGAGGCTTTCACCGAGAGGGAACGCGCGGATCACGGCGGTGACCACCGCCGCGGGAGTCCCGCGGCGCGACAGCTCCGCGAGGACCGGCTTCAGCGCGCGATGCGTGATCGGCAGCATCTGCATGCCCGTGGGCGTCTGGACGGGGCGGCCGATCGCCGCGTGCATGTCCGCGAGCAGGTTGAACTGCTTAGTGGCCTCCTCGGGGGTCGCGGCCGGATCCTCGGAGTACGCGGCGAACTTCGCCATGAGATCCTTGAGGATGCCCAGGAGGACGGCCGAAGGATGCAGCTCCACCGGCGTTTCCGTGAGCCCGGCGAGCTGGTCGCCCGGGAGCGGCGTCTGCGTCAGCTTGCGGCGGGCGAGGTCAACGAGCGCCTGGCGCTGCTCGGGATAATTGTAGCCCGCGCGGCCGCCGCTGAGGCGGATCTTCTTCATGCCGTCGGGCGTGCCCTCGTCGAGGCCGTACTTGAGGCTGTCGCTCAGGTACTGCGCGGCCTCGTGCAGCTGCGCGGCCGTGACCTTCGAGAGGAACTTCGGATCGGCGGCGATCAGCGGCGCGATCAGATCGTGCAGCGCGGCGCCGAAGTCCGTCGGCATGCCGTTCAGCCGATAGGTCCTCGCGTAGCGCATGCCGGTCTTCTGGTTGATCGAGATCGAGATCGGCACGCCCCATGCCTGCAGGTCGGTGCCTTGCTTCAGCGTCTCCGTCATCGCCTTGAGCGCGGCGCTGTTGCCGAGCTCGTTCATCTTCTCATGCACGGCCGCGTGCTCGCGGTCGTTCTCCTCGAGCGTCGAGACCAGCTGCTTGAGGAGCGCGGGAACGGCGGCGTCGAGGTCGGCCTTCGCGAGCTTGAAGGCCTGGAGCGGGATGGAGGCCGCGACAAGGGCGCCGGCGAGCTTCCGCGGTTCGACCATCTTGCCGTCGAGCGTGTAGACGACGCCGTAGGAGAGCTGCCCTTTTTCGACCTGATAGCCGATCTTCACGCCGAAGCGGCCCGACTTGAGCTTAGCGACGGCCTCCTCGAACGCCTCGAGGCGCGCGGCGGACGCCTTTTCCCACGCCATGTGGAGCGCGGCGGCTTCTTCGGAGACTCCGGCTTCCTCGGCGCTCTGGCCGTGGACGGAAGGAGCGTCGTCGCCTTCCTGGGCGGCGAACCTGCGGCTCGCGTCGAAGACGCCGGAGATGAGCTCGGCGGCGTTGCCCTTATCCGCGAGCGCCTCGGCGAACGGCGACATCGTGCCGCGGACGGCGGCCGGCAGGGACTCGAACGGGACGGCCTGGACCGTGATCGGAGCGAGCGCGGCGGGACGGCCGGCGATCGCGGGGGCCGCGAGCGCGGGAACCGCGAACGCGGCGGCCGCGGCCATGGGCTGCGCGAGAGCGAGCTGCGCGGCGGCGATCGACGGAGCCTGCGCCGCGACGGACGGGGCGCTCAGGCTCAGGTTGGAGAGCGAGAGCGCGCCGATCGAGACCGGGGCGTTGACGCCTCCGATCGCGCCGAGCGTGCCCGCGACTCCGAGGCCGCCGGGGACGCCGGTGACCACCGGCGCGCGGACCACCTGCGCGAGAGCGGTGAGAGGAGAGCCCGCGAAAAGCGCCAATGCCAGCACGACGGACAAGGTCTTTTTCGCGGCGGCTTTCTCGATGATCATGTTCGGCTCCTCAAATAGAAGGCGTTGCGGCTTGCTGAATTATAAAGGAGAACCGTCCGAGCGCACTGGGGCAGGTGGGTAAGCGGGGCCTGGACAAGAGGCCTACACCCAAATGGGCCGGAGGGGGCAACCGTTCCTATTAAAGGAACAGGAATAATTGTAACCCCCGCGCGACGCGCTAGTCGGCGCGGAAGACGACGGCCAGGCCGCCCGCGTCGGGGTTCGCGGCGAAGGGGCTCAGGTCGACGGAGGCCACCGGGAAATCGGGGCGGAAGCGCAGGCCGCGCTGGCCGCCCGCGCGCGCCAGCCCATGCTCGACGACCGCCTCGAAAACGAGCACGGGCGCGCCGACGTCCTCGGGATCGAGGTCTACGGCCTTCGCGAACGCCTTCGGCTTGACGCGGCATTCGGCGATGACGGACACGCGCCCGCCCAGCGGCACGACGCGCGTCGCGAGCTCGCCGCTCGACGCGCGGCACGAGTATTTCCACTTCCCCCCGCGGCGGCGCGCGATCGATATATTCAGACGGGAGCCGCCCGAGAGCTTCCCGTCGCCCGCGAACGAGAAAGAGAACTCGGCCTCGTAGCCGCGCCAGCCGAAGCGGTCCGGGAACTCGATCGTCCGCCCCGCCGGATCGAAGCCGCCCGCGTCGCGCACGGTCATGCGTTCACCGGCGAAGGCCGGGGAGGACAAAAGTAAAAGGCCGATCAGCGCTCGCTTTCCCATGGACCCAGTATGCGCGCGGCCTGTTGCGGACGTGTTGCCCGGCTTCGCCTAACGGCGGCTAGATCTCGACCTGAAAACGAGGAGGCGGCTCGAGAAAGGGCCGCGCTTCGGTTCCGGCTCCCTCGCGCAGGTCGAGCAGCTTTTTCCAGGGGACGCGGAAGCCGCCTTTGCCCGGAGCGGGCGCGCCGAGATCAAAGCCCGCTTGCGCCGGCAGATGGAGCGAAGACGCGGCCGATGACGGCGAGGCGACGACGACCGCGGCTCCGAGCTCGACCGCGCGCGCCGCCGCGCAGCGCGCGACGCGCGCGGCGCCGGCCGCGTCGTCCGCGGGCGCGGACACGAGCAGAAGCTGGAGCGCGCGTCTCTTCAAGGAGACCGCGATCTCGGGCTTCTCGATCGAGTACGCGGGCAGCGCCGCGACGATCCCCCCGCGGAAGCGGAAGAGCGGCAGCTGCATCCCGGGCTTGACCGGCGGCTTGCGATCGCGCTCGGCGGGCGTGGGATCGAGCTTGTCCATCGTCTGCCACGAGCTGCCGGAGAGGATGTACGCGCGCAGGACGACATGGTCCCAGCCCGGCTGCGAATACGGGGCGTTTCCGAGCACGACGAGCCGGTCCGTGCCCGCGGCTTCCTTCACGGCGGCGAGGACGCCGTCGAGCGGGCGCTCCTTCGAGAAGCCCTCGGGAAACAGGATCACGTCCGCGCCGTTCTGCACGGCGGAGGCGACCTCTTTCACGACGCGCGCGTCCCAGTCGCCCTGCGTCGCGGGCTTCCACGCGAGGTCCCAGGCCACGGCCTGGACGTTGAGGTATTCCGGAGCCGCGGGCGCGCCGGCATGAACGGAAGCCGCGTTCAACAGCGTCAAAAGCATCAGAATTCGCATGGCGCGATCGTATCATTTCTTCCGCCGCGGGGACCTTGGACCCATCGCCGAGAGTCCAAGGTCCCACCGCGGGAGTAGTGCGATTGCCTGGCGCGCGTGGGACCAAATCCGGCCATGCATTCGGTTGTCGCGTGCTAACATGACGCCAATGAAACTTCGCGTTCGTTCAGCGATGTCCCTCGTAGTCTCGCTCGTCCTCGTGCTCGCGCCGTGGCCCGCTTGGGGCCAAGCGGCGCGCATCGTCGCGCCGGTCTCGGGATCCGCTTCGTCGGCCGCCGCGGGCGCGTCGATCATCCAGCCGCTCTCGAGCGCTCCATCCTCCCTTCTTGCCCCTTCGCTCGGCTCGCTGTCGGCTCCGTCGATTCAGACCGCGGGCGCGCCCGTTCCGCTCGAACGCGCCTCGATTCCGACGGCCCTCGCTCCGATCGCGCAGGCCTCGCGGCTCCCGGCTCCATCGGCCGTTCCGCTCGAGCCGTCCGCCGTCGCCGTTTCCGCCGCGGCTCCCCTCTCCCGGGCCGCCACCGTCTCCGAAGCGGAGCTCCGCGGCAAGACGGTCGTCATGGTCGGCACGAAGGGCTCGCGGCCGTTCATCCTGCTCGAGGCGTTGCGCGTCGCGAAGGAGCTCGGCCTCAACCTGGTGCTCGTGGACGATCCCGGGAACCGCAAGAATTCCATCGACTCGATCCCCGACGCCAACTTCATCGCGGCGCCCGTGAACACGCGGGACGCGAAGACGATAGGCAAGATCGTCGAGACCGTCGCCGCCCATCCGGCCGCTTCCGGCGCGCACGCGGTCGTCGGCTTCATGAGCCTGTACGCGAATCTCACGGGCAAGATCACCGATCGCCTGGGAGCCGCGGGCATTCCCGGCGCGGCCGTCGCCGCCGCGGACAATAAGCCCGAGGCGCGCAAGCTCCTTAATAAGGTCCCCGGGCTCGAGGTCCCGTTCCAGGTGATCGCGAGCGATAAGCAGGCGCGCGCGGCCTACCACTCGGTGTCCGGCGGCGGCAAGTATAAGGTCATGCTCAAGACCAGCCGCGGCGAGAACAGCCGCTTCCTCGACATCAATATCCGCTCCGAGAACGAAGCCGCCGCGGCCTATCTCAAGATGGACTCCGCCGTGCGCGATTTCGTCGCGCGGCCCGAGGCGAAGCAGACGACCTTCAGCTCCCACCCGGGCATCATGATGGAGCGCATGCTCGAGAAGCTCCCGGGCACCGAGGAGACCTCCGTCGAGGTCGTGATGCAGGACGGCCGGGCGGCCTTCGCGATGGTCACCGACACGAAGGGCATCGGCCCGAAAGGCGAGCTCGCGGGCGGCATCATGGTGTTCCCCTCCCAGCAGCCCGACGCCGAGCAGGCCTCGCTCATCATGGCCTCCGAGGCCGCGCTGAAGGCGCTCGGCATCGAGAACGGCAACGCGCGCCTCGACCTCTTCTCCACGCCGGACGGCCCGCGCGTCATCGAGATCAACCCGTTCATGGGCGGCGTCGCGATCTGGCAGGCCGTGAAGAGCCTCACCGGGATGAGCCTAGTCGAGCAGGGCTTTCGCTCGGTGCTGGGCCTTCCCGTCGACCCCGGGCACGCGCCCGACGGCGTGATCCACTACATCTTCCTCGCCTCCGCCCGGAACGGCACGCTCGTCGCGATCGAAGGCCTCGAGGCCGCCCAGAAGATGAGCGGCGTCGAGCTCGCCCGCGCCTTCGTCGAGCCGGGCGACAGCATCGTCGCCGCGAAGGGCAACGCGTACGAGGAGTGGGCGGAGATCATCGGCAAGGGCGCGAACTGGCGCGAGGCGATCGGCGCCGCGCTCGGCGCCGCGCGGCGCATGGTCCTGAACATCAGGCGCGCCAACGGCGAGATCGTCCGCGCGCGCGGCGACTATCAGCAGCCGACGGCCGACGACTTGGCGCCGCTGCCGAAGCCGGCCTCCGCTCCGGCTCCCGAAGCGGAGGCTCCGTCCCAAGCTCCCGGGCTGTTCTCCAAGGTCGTGCTCGGCTTCCTCTCCACGTTCATCCTCGTGTCGACGGTCGTCGAGTCGACCTCGCTCGCCGTCTCGCAGATGACGCAGCCGCTCACGCAGGGCTTCCTCGCGCTGGCGGGCCTGACCGTCGTGAGCTATCTCGCCTACACGGCGGGGGCGCTCTTCGGCGGCCGCTGGGTCGACAAGTTCGGGATCTCGCGCACCTACCGGACCGTGCTCGCCGTGCGTACGGGCATCTGGATCACGATCGCGCTGCTCTTCAACCCGCTGACCGGCACGCTGCCGCTCGCCGCGCTGATCGGCCTGTTCAGCCTCGACTACTTCTTCCACTCGATCGGCCGCGTCGCCGAGCACAAGCTCCAGGTCGCCTGGTTCCACGACAAGCCGACCGCGTCCAGCCGCTTCGGCTCCTTCCGCGACTTCATCGAGTACGGGACCGTGTTCGTCGCCTCCGCGATGGGCCTCGCGATCGCCGCGTTCGGCTTCGGCGCGGTGATCTACCCCGCTCCGGTCGCCTTCGCGATCGCGATGGGCCTCGCGTTCCTGCTCAAGCTGCCGAAGGCGACGCCCGCGCACGCCGTCGAGGCGAAGAAGGCGGGCTGGGGCGCGGGCTTCCGCGGCGTGTTCAAGAATCCCGGCATCGCCAAGCCCCTGATGGGCTACATCCTGCTCTCGAGCTTCCTGTACATGATGTACTACATCATCGCGACCGCGTTCGGCGCCTACGTCGCGGGCGACCCGAAGCACGCGGCCGCCGTCGCGGGATCCCTGACCGGGCTGTACGGCGTCGGCGCGCTGTTCGGGGCGCTCGCGATGGACCGGCTCAGCCGCCGCATCGACTTGAAGACGGCGTCGCTGCCCGAGGCGGAGCGCGACGACGCGGGCCGCAAGCTGTACGCGAAGAGCGCCGCGAAGTCGCTGGTCTGGACGGCGGCCTCGATGGTCGGCTCATGGGCGTTCATCAGCCAGACCGCGCTTTTCACCTTCGTCTGGCCAATCTTCCCGATCTCGCCCGTCCTGCTGCTG
>Ga0163144_10024534_pt1 | contig 11826 bp, 6 predicted proteins | sample OliLak19BULKMAT1_FD_123175 | JGI IMG/M metagenome (GOLD analysis project Ga0163144, IMG submission 123175) | Freshwater microbial mat bacterial communities from Lake Vanda, McMurdo Dry Valleys, Antarctica - Oligotrophic Lake LV.19.BULKMAT1 | ecosystem: Environmental > Aquatic > Freshwater > Lake... | reverse complement strand
CGGCGATCCCGTGATCCGCGCCCAACTCGAAGCTGCGCCGTTGAGTGAACTTCTGGTCGAACTCGAAGCCAAAGACCCCGCGACGTTCGCCGTCATCGACCGGCGCAATCCCCGCCGCGTCGTCCGCGCGCTCGAAGTCATCCGGCTGACCGGAAAACCCTTCAGCGAGCAGCGTGCGGCATGGAACGAAGAAAAGGCCCAACGCCAGGCCGCCTTTCCGCCAATCTTCGGCCTGCGTCGTTCACCGGACGATCTCCGCCGGCGCATCGACCGCCGGGTCGACGCCATGTTCGCCGAAGGCCTCGTGGCCGAGACCCGCGGGCTGCTGGGAAATCGGTTGGAAGGAAACCGCACCGCGCTCCAGGCCCTCGGCTACCGGCAAGTGGCCGACCACCTACGCGGCGAGCTCGGACTCCGGCAGACAATCGAACTCGTGAAGCTCAAGACGTGGCAATTCGCGCGCCGGCAGATGACGTGGTTCCGCAACCAGCTTCCCGTCCAGTGGCTCGACATCGCGCCGGACGAAAACGCCGGACGCATCGCCGAACGGATCATTGCCGGGGCGTGATTTTGGAGTGCTTCTTAGGACCCTAAAGGACATCCGGGTCACACCTTGTCGCCGATCTCTTCCCCGTTGAGCACTTTCTTGTAGGTGGCCAGCGCGAGGAGCGGCCAAGCGTTCCGATACATGTCGTATTTCAGGTAGAACACCTTCGGAAATCCAGTGCCCGTCACTTCGTCCTCGGTCCAGGAACCGTCGGTGTTCTGGGTGCGGACGAGGTATTCGATTCCGCGGCGAATGCTCTCGCGATTGGCATCGCCGAAGGCGAGCAGGCCCATGACGGCCCACGCGGTTTGCGAGGCGGTGCTCGGCCCCCGGCCCTTGAAGACAGGATCATCGTAGGTGTTGCAGCGTTCGCCCCAGCCGCCGTCGTCGTGCTGCACGCTCTCCAGCCAGTCGAGGCCTTTGACCAGCCACGGCTCGGTCATGTCGATCCCGAGCGCGGCCATGCCGCGGCAGACCTGCCACGTGCCGTAGATGTAGTTCACGCCCCAGCGGCCATACCAAGAACCGTCCGCCTCCTGCTGCCGTTTCACGTAGTCGAGCGCGTCGACAATCTGCGGATGCTTCAGGTCCCAACCATCGTAGCCGAGGAGTTCGAGGATGCGCGCGGTGATGTCGGCGCATTCGGGATCGAGCATGGCGTTGTGGTCGGCGAAGGGAACCTTCTCGAGGATGCCCTTCGTGCAGTCCTTGTCGAAGGCCGCCCACCCGCCGTCCTTGCACTGGAAAGCCATCATCCAATTCAGGCCGCGCCTGATGGAGTCGTCGCGCTTCTTGCGGTCGGCCAAGGCCACCTTTCGCAGGGCGAGGAGGACCATGGCGGTGTCGTCGACGTCGGGGTTCCACTCGTTCTTGAACTCGAAGACCCAGCCGGACGGCTCGACCTTGGCGGGGTTCTTGTGGACCCAGTCGCCCTTGAAGCGGATCTCGCGGTCGATGAGCCAGTCGGCGGCCTTCTGCATCTGCGAATGGTCGGCGGCAACGCCGGATTCGCGAAGGCAGATGGTGACGATGGCGGTGTCCCAGACTGGCGAGAAACAAGGTTCGCAACGGACGCTGTCGTCGGTCTCGTGCTGGAGCTTCTTGATCTCGTGCCAGGCGCGTTTGACCTGCGGATGGTCGTCCGCGTAGCCCAGCGCCTTGAGGGCGATGAGGGCGTTGAGCATGGCCGGGAAAATGGCGGCAAGGCCGTCGCTGTTCTCGAAGCGTTCGAGAATCCACTCCTCACACTTCTTCAAGGCGCGGCGGCGGAAGGGATGGATGCCGCCGCGGACGAACAGCTCGGCGAACTTGTGCAGCCCGTCGAGCGAGAGGAAGAGGTTCCGCCAGGTGAATGTCTGAGGATCGCGCGGGAGCGCCAGATCACGCTCGTGGTAGCCCTCGGGATACAGCTCGTTCAGGTCGACGGCGACGGCGCGGGTGGGCCGGAAATGGTTGATGATGGCGAGCGGCACGATCATCGCGCGCGACCAGTTGCTCATGTCCCAGAAGTTCACGTGGAACCACTTTCCGATCATCATGACCTCACACGGGATCGTCGGCAGCCACTTCCACGGGAAGAGGCCGATGAGCGCAAGATAGAGCTTCGAGAACGTGTTCATCCGCGGCACGCCGCCGAGGCGCATCGCGACTTCGCGGGCCTTGAGCATTCGGGGATCGGTCAGGGACACGCCGGCGAGCTTGAGGGCGAGGTAGGCCTTGATCGTGGCGTTCACCTCGGCCGGACCGCCGAAGTAGATGTTCCAGCCGCCGTCCGGAAGCTGCTTTTCGAAGATGTGATGGACCGCCTTTTTCTCCCACGTCTTATCCACGGAACGGTCCCAGTGGTGGTAGGCCACGAGATCGGCGATCAGCGTGACATCCACCATCAGCTCGCCGACCCAGTAGCCCTCGGGCTTTTGGACGTTGAGCAAATAGTTCTGCGACCGCTTGAGGGCGGTATCGAACTCGTTGAACGGATGGAGGACCGGAGCCGGGTCGATGGCTGGCGATTTCTGCACCCGATCCGCGTGGGACTGCTGGACCTGCATTGCGGCAGGAGGGTGCGAAATGGCGCGGAACGAGGCAAGGGCAACTTGGTTGATCGACTGGGTGGCAGGGACTGTCCGGCAGTTGGCCAGTTGGGCCGCCGCCGATAACAGCGGCACTGCCAATGCTATTCACCCGCAATGAAATGCCAGGCGGCAAAGGTTTCCCACCGAAACCAAAAAAACCAACGCATGTCGTCCGGCTGCCTGAAACCGGGTGGCCGGACGGCTGGCTTGCGAACCGCAGGGGTCAGGCTTCGGCCAACTTCAGTGCCAGCCGGATCGCATGGACCATGCTCGACGGATTGGCCACTCCCTTGCCCGCGATGTCGTAGGCCGTGCCGTGATCGGGCGAAGTCCGGATGAACTTCAAGCCGAGTGTCCAGTTAACGCCGGTCTCGAAGCCAATCAGCTTCATTGGCCCCAAACCTTGGTCGTGATACATCGCCACCACGGCGTCGTATCCCCCGACAAACGCCTGGTGGAACAACGTGTCCGCGCTCATGGGCCCAACGACATCCAGGCCGTCGGCCAAGGCCCGTTCGACGGCGGGCCGTATGATCCGTATTTCCTCGTCGCCGATATGGCCTCCCTCGCCGGCGTGGGGATTGAGCCCGCAGACGCCGACCCTCGCGCGAGGCAGCTTCAGCAACCGGCAGGACTCGGCGGCTCGTTTGATCGTGTTGAGGACGTTGTCGACGGTAAGCGCGTTCGGCACGGAACGAAGGGGGATATGCATCGTCACGAGCGCGACACGGAGCCAACGCCTGCGATCATCGCAGCCGAGAAGCATCATGGCAGTGTCCTTCTGGCCGCATAGCTCCGAGAGCAGTTCTGTCTGGCCAGTGAAGCCGGGATGACCCGCTCGAAGGATCGCTTCCTTGTTAACCGGGGCCGTGACCAGCCCGAACAACTGGCCGCCGAGGCATTGGCGCGCACCTTCATAGACGAAGGCCAGCGACGCATCGGCCACGGCCGGGGAGCCCGTGGGAAGCGAGTCGGGCATGGCCGAACCAATGGGATCGATCACCAACAGGCGATCGTGGGGACCGCAGTTCACCGCGGCCACGAGATCGAGTTTGGTTCCAAGTTTCCGGTCAAGGGTGCGGAGAAATCCCAGCGGCCCGATCAACGCGAACCGCGTCTTCGGCTCCTTCAGCAACGCCGCGACGGCCTTGAGCGTGACCTCCGGACCGATCCCCGTGATGTCTCCGACTGTGATTCCGATCATGAACGTATCACTCCAGCTTGCCGGCATACTCCGCGAGGGTCACGGCCATGCCGTCGATGATCTCCCTCCCGGAGGGTTTGCCCGGACCGGCGGAGTAGTTGTTGAGGAGCAGCGAAAATGCAATCCGCTCCCCGCCGGCCGTCGTGACGTAACCGGAGAGGGACGCGACGTAGGATAGCGACCCGGTCTTGGCCGTGACATTGCGCTCGCCGCCGGTCCCCTTGAAACGGCTGCGCAACGTGCCGTCGACCCCGCCGACCGGCAGCGAATCGATGAACGCCTTGGACTGCGGATGAGTCGCCATGTGCCGCAAAAGCGACACGACCGCGTCCGGGGTGACCAACGCCGTGCGCGAAAGGCCTGAGCCCTCCTCGAGATGCATGTCCGAAGCTTTCACTCCGGCGGTGGTCAGAAAGGCCTTCAAGTCTCGAACTCCCAAAGTTTCCGTCGTCACCATCGGCGAATCCTCCCGCTGAATCTTCCGCCCAGCCTGCAGCAGGAGCAGCTGCGCGTAGAGGTTCTGCGAAGGCTTCATCATCCCCTTCACGAGTTCGCCCATGGGCATGGAGGTCGTGAAGGCGATCTCCTTCCAGTTCGGGTTCAGCGGCGCGACGTCGCGGTCGAGGCTTCCCATGGAACGAGGATGTTGATCGACGATGATCCCCCGCGCGGCGAGGGCCGCCTTGAGCTGCGTGACGAAGAACAGGACCGGGTTGGAGAGTGTGGCGGCGTCGCTTGTGGAAACGCCCACCGGCAACGAGCCGTGGACGTAGACGATGTTCTGGCCCAGTGGCCGATAGAGTTCGATGGCGCTCCGCCCGGCTTTTGCCACGGTGACGGCGCGATTGCTGAAGGAGAGATAGGACGTCTCGGGCTTGAGCGCGAGCTGGACGGGAGCGCCCGGCTTGGCGCCGCCTTTCGCCACGATGTCGATGACGTTGTCCTGAAGCGTGAGAGCGGAGACCTCGGCGCCGTAGTAGGATTGCAGGTCGTCGGTGGTCCACGAACTGCCGTAGGGCGGCGTGCGGAAGAAGCTGTCATCGCCGATCAACGCCCCCGTGATCCGCTTCACTCCGGCCTTGGCGAAAGCATCCACCATCGGGGCGAGCGCCTTGGAGTAGTCGCCGTTGTTGAAACGGGACGACATCGAAAAATCGCCCCGGCCGTAGACGACGACGTCTCCTGCGACCACGCCGGTCGCATCAGGCAATGCGGGAGCAAAGACGGAGGTGCGGATGCGGAAATCCGCACCGAAGCGGTCCAAGGCCAACGCCCCGGTGAAGAGCTTGTTGTTCGACGCCGGCTTGCGGAGCGCGGACGGCTCGCGTTCAAAGATCGTCCGGCCCGAATCGAGCGCCACGATCTTCACCCCCAGCGCGGCCTGCCGGAGATGCGGCTGTGTCGCCTGCGACCCGAGTTTGGCGATAAGTTCGGGCAAAGTCCGCAGCGGGGCATTGGTCGTGGCGGCGATGGCGCCGGCAGTCGAGAGCCAGCCCGCGACGACGAGGACTACCAGGCGCGTCGCGCTGCGATGACTTGTTGCGATGAGGGCGGAATTCCATGCCATGGCCCCGGGATGTTCCTTCACACAACAGGCTTTGCAACCCCGCACGAGGTTGCCGATTCTTCGTCCGTGGAAATGCCGCGAATCGAACCCCCCGACGCCCACCGTCTGAACGCCGCCATCGGCTGGGCGGAGCTGGGCCTCCATCACGACGCCCATTCGGAGCTGGATCGGCTTCCGCGGGCGCTGTTGGGCCATCCGCAGGTGCTGGACGTGCGCTGGAAAGTCCATGCCTTGGCAAAGGACTGGGAGTCGGCGCTCGTCGCATCCCGGGCCCAGGTCCACGTTGCTCCGGACGAGGTGGGCGGATGGCTCAACCAGTCCTACACCCTGCACGAAATGAAACGGACCGGAGAGGCCTTCGATGCACTTTCCGCCGTGGCCGCGGAGTTTCCCGAGGAAGGCACCATCCCCTACAACCTTGCCTGCTACACCTGCCAGCTGGGCCGGCTCGACGAAGCGCGTTTCTGGATAAACGAAGCGCGGCGCCTCATCGGCAAGGATGCGCTGCGAAAGATGGCGAAGGACGATCCGGATCTGAAGCCGCTGCGGTCCGAGCTCTAGTCCGCCGCCGCCAGGTCACTCTTTCGGCAGGAAGAACCCGCGCTGCTTCCCGGAGATCGGCAGGCTGAGGCGTTCGAGGACTTTCAGCATGTCCTCCCAGACCTTCCGTTTCTCGCTCAGCGCCTGGTTGCGCAGCAGAAAGGCGGGATGATAGGTGGGCATGACCGGGATTCCCCGGAACGTCTGCCAGCTTCCACGCAGCTTCATGATGCCCGTGAAGTTTCCGAGCAAGCCCTCCACCGCCGTGCCGCCGAGCGCCACGATGACCTTGGGTTTGATCAGCTCGATCTGCGCGAGGACGTAGGGCGAACAGGTCTTCATCTCGTCCAACGTCGGTTTGCGGTTGCCGGCCGTTTCGCCCGGGGTATCCGGCCGGCACTTCACCATGTTCGCGATGTAGACCGTCTGCCGACTGAGTCCCATCGTCTCGATGATCTTCGTCAGGAGCTGCCCCGCCTTCCCAACGAACGGTTCGCCCTGTGCATCTTCATCGGCTCCGGGCGCTTCGCCGACGAACATGATCCGGGCGCGGATGTCACCCACGCCGAAGACGACGGATTTCCGCGCGGCGGCGAGGTTCGGGCAACGGGTGCAGGCCAGAGCCTTCTCGCGCAGTTGAGCCATCGCCTCGTCGAGCGACTCGGGCACAACTCCGAGGATGGACGTCGCCGCGGAAACGCCTGACGATGCCATCGGAGCGGACGCAGGAGCGGCGGCGGGACGCGGTTTCGCCGATTCGGAACGGACTTCATTCCGGGGGCTGGCCGAAGCGACTGCTGGCTTCGCCGGCTGCGCGGCAGGAGCCGTCGAGACCGGGCCTGACAGGCTGGCGAGCGTGTCGGCCTCGACGCGGACGAAGCTCGAACCGCGTGCCTTGAGCGACTCAAGGTGATGGAGTGTGCTGTCGAGAAGCTGACGATAGGCGTCGGTCACCAGGGGAGCTTAGGAGCCGGTTTCTTCGCAGGCAATCATGCGGCTAGGATGAGGCGTTTTGAACCGCCTGAAGCCGCTTCTCAGAAATGACTGACGCAAATTGGGCAGATTGTTTCCCGGCCGTCATCTTTTCGACGCGGGAGCCCGCCAATCTCTATGGCATAGGGACTGCGACCATTGATTAAGACGCGCGAGCGTCGTCCGCAATCCCAAGAACCTTGAGGCCGGGTAGGAACCAAAAACTACCTGCACAAAATCTGGGTCCGCCGCTCAAAACTACTTAAACGAGCCTGCCCGGTCTTTCGGTTCTTGGGATTGTCCCTTCAGCTTCCGAGCCGCGCGAGCGAGGTCCTCAGCTTCTTCACCACTTCGGCCTGACGTTCCTTCGTCTCCAGTTTCCGGCCGTCGCGTTCCGTGACGTAGAAGCTGTCGATCGCCGCACCCTTCTCCGTGCAGATCTTCGCGAGAGTGATGTCGAGATCGAGGGCGTTAAGAGTCTGGCTGATAAAATAGAGCAGCCGGATCCGGTCCTCGGTCTCGATGTCGATGATGGTCTTGGTCTCGGAGGTGTGGTTGTCGAAGCGGATGACCGTCGCCATTTTTTCCAGCGCCTGCTTGCGGAAGGGCGAGCGCGGGAGCTTCTGCTTCATGATGATCTCGTGCAGGTCGACGTCCTCGCTGTTCAGCGTCTTCGTGATCAGCTCCTCAAAGCGTTCACGTTCCTCTTTCTTGGCCAGCACTCCAGCCTTGGCATCGGTGACAAAGAACTCGTCCAGCACGATGCCGTCGGTCCGGGAGAAGATCTCCGCACCAAGGATGTTCAGACCCGAGGCGGTCAGGGCGCCGCAGATCTTGCTGAAGAGCCCGGCGCGGTCCCAGGTGCAGATCTGCATCGTGGTGAAACCGCGGTCCGGTTCGTTTCTCCACGCGACCACGGGCGACAGGGCCTGGTCCACCTCGTCGAGCTGGTGGTGCATGAACCTGTGCACGAGCCCGAGGTGGGAGGCGATCTCCTGAGGCGACTGGATGACGTAGTAGTAGCGCGGGAGGTTGCGGAAATGCGCCTCCAGCTCGTCTTCCTGGAACGTGCGCGGCACCAGGGAACGCACCTCGTTCTGGAGCATCTCGCGCTGGCGGGCTTCGGCCCGGATGAAGTCGGTTCCCTCAACCAGCATCTGGTGGGTGCGGCGGTAAAGCGTCCAGAGGAGCGAGTCCTTGAAGCTGCTCCAAAGCTGGTCGCTCGTTCCCATCGAGTCGGCGAAGGTGTGGAGCGTGAGCATCTCCAGGTTGTCCGCGTTCTGCACCTGGTCGGCCACGTGGCGGATCACCGTTTGGTCCTCGAGGTCGCGCCGCTGGGAGACCTGCACGAGCAGCAGGTGCTGCTCTATGAGGAGCCTGAGGCGATGCGTGGTTTCGCCGTCGAGGCCGAGCCGCCGGCCGACCTTGATGGCGAGTTCGCCGCCGACCATCTCGTGTTTCCCGGTGTGGTAGGCCTTGCCGGAATCGTGCAGGAGCAGCGCGAGGTAGAGGATCCAGGGCTTCTCCACGAGGTTGAGGATCTCGGTGTAGTTCTTGTAGGGCGCGTCCTTCGCCTCCCACACCTGGTCGAGTTTCTGCAGACAGACGAGCGTGTGTTCGTCCGCCGCATACTGGTGGTAGAACTCGTGCTGGACGAGGCAGGTGAGCTTGCCGAACTCGGGCAGGAATTTTCCGATGAATCCCACCTCGTGCATCATGCGGAGGACGGGTGCGACGTTGCCCCGCTGGTTGAGGATCTCCAGGAACGTGTCGCGCACGCCCTGATCGGCGAGAAAACTCCGCTCCACCAACGACAACGAATTCCGGATGAGCTGGGCAAGCTCGGCACTCGGCCGGAGACCACGCTGTTGGGCGTGGAGAAACGCCCGCATCATGCGGCGGGGCTGGTCGATGAAGATGCGGTTGGAGCCTGCGTGGATCTCGCCGTCGAGGAACTTGAAGCCGTCGACCAGCTGCTCCCGCTGCAACCGTCGGCGTTGGTCGAGCAGGCTCCGGAACTTCGGCAGAAGGCCCTTGGCGGGATTCAGGGCGAGGCGCTGTTCCAGCCCGCGCGTGATGTGGTCGATCGACCGCACCGCGAGATAGTAGTCGCGCATGAACGCCTCCAGGCGGCGGTTCGGCGAACGGTCGGCGTATCCCAGCCCCAGGGCGACGGCCGGTTGCAGCTGGCGCACGAGGACGTCGCTGGATTTGGCGGCCTGGTAGTGGAGTTCATTGCGGGTGCGCAGGAGAAAATCGTAGGCGGCGGCGAGCTGCTTGCGCTCGAGCTCGCTGACCATCTCCTTCTTTTCCAGGTCCTCCAGCGACCGTGTCCTGTGCCGGAAGAAAGTCATCCAGACGAGGTTCTGGTAGTCGCGCAGGCCGCCGCAGCCGTTCTTGATGTTCGGCTCCTGCATGAAGGGGAAGTTGCCGTGCTTGGCCCGCCGGGTAGCCTGGTCCTCGAGACGCATCTGGCTGTATTCCGCCTCATAGCCCTCGACGCATTTCGCGACGGTCTGCTTCTGGAATTCCTTGAAGAGCTTTTCGTTTCCGAACACCAGCCGCGACTCGATCAACGACGTCTTCGATTGCATGTCCTTGTTCGCCACCTCGACCGCGTCCGCCACGGAACGCACGCTGTGGCCGACCTTCATGCCGATGTCCCAGAGCGTGTAGAGCAGGCCGTCCACCACGGCGGTCATCTCCGGGGCCGGCTGCCCCTTCTTCACGAGAGAGCCGTCGTGGAGGAACATAATGTCGATGTCGCTGAAGGGATTCAGCTCGGCGCGGCCGTATCCGCCGATGGCCACCAGGGTGAAGCCCGGGACCTTGCGTCCAGGGATCTCGGGACTCGAAGCGAGGACGCCGTTCAGGATGTGGCGGATCAGCTCGTCGACGAGGGTCGCCCGGGCGTTGCAGACGACGCGGCCGTCCGCGCCGGCCCGGTGGACAATTTTTAGGCGCGCGGTCTCCACCTTCAGGAAGTTCCTGTAGCGGGGCAGTTCCTGAAACGGCAGTCGACCGGGCGGAAGCATCAGCCTTTCGGCGGCGCTGGCCCGTATTTTTTCCAACAACGTCGGCATCCGGAGGCGGACGCTAGTCGAGCGCCTCGGTGCGCGGCAATGATTGGCTTGCCGGAAGTCTTCAGGCGTTGAACTGCAGATCGTGCAGACGGCGGTAGGCGCCGTTGAGCGCGAGCAGTTCGGCATGTTTCCCGGATTCCACGATCCGCCCCTCGTCCATGACTACGATGAGGTCGGCGTTCACGATGGTAGACAGACGGTGGGCGATGCAGAGCGTGGTCCGCCCGCGCATCAGGACTTCAAGCGCGGCCTGGAAGGCGCGTTCGGACTCCGTGTCGAGCGCGCTCGTGGCCTCGTCGAGGATGAGGATCGGGGCGTTTCGCAGGATGGCCCGGGCGATGGCAACCCGCTGACGTTGGCCGCCCGAAAGCTGGGAACCGCGTTCACCCACGGACGTGTCATAGCCTTCCGGCTTCTCCATGATGAAGTCGTGGGCGAAGGCTGCCATGGCCGCTGCTTCGATGTCTTCGCGAGTCGCACCCGGCCGGCCCAGGGCGATGTTCCCGGCGATCGTATCGTTGAAGAGCACGATGTCCTGGCTCACCACGGCGATCTGTTCACGGAGCGATTTCGTGGAAACGTCTCGCAGATCGACTCCGCCAATGGTGATAGCACCCTGCTGCGGATCGTAGAAGCGCAGCAGCAGGCTGCTCACGGTCGTCTTGCCGGAACCGCTCTTGCCGACGAGCGCGATCTTCTGCCCGGGCTGGATCGTCAGGTCGAAGTCGATCAACGCGGGCTTCGATGGGTAGCTGAACGAGAGCTTCTCGAAACGGATCTCGGCGCCGGCGGCCTTGAGCGCCTTCGGCGATGCCGGCTCCGGCAAGTCTTCGCCCAGCGCCATCAGTTCGAAGACGCGTTCACTGGACGCGCGTGCCTGTTCGAGCTGGCCCGGCAGGCGGCTCAGTTCCTTGATCGGCTTGTAGAGGGAGACGATGGCGAGGACGAACTGGAGGAAATCCCCCGGGGTCTTCTTGTCAACCAGCGCGACATAGATGAGCACAAGGGACACGCCGACCGCCCCCATGATCTCCACGAGCGATCCCGGAACTTCCAGCGAACGCACGATGCGCATGTAGTGGCTGATGAACCGTCCCGTCGACGCCTTGAACCGCGCCAGCATCGTGTCCTCCAGGTTGTTGGCCTTCACCATGCGGTGGCCGGAGAACGTCTCCTGCATCAGCTCGGTCAGCTCGGCGAAATTCTCCTGCAGCTTCTTCGTCGATTTGCGGACCTTGCGTCCGTAGATCGCGACGGGCGCGACGCAGAGCGGGAGCACGACGAGCGAGATCAGCGTGAGCTTCGGCTGTTTGGCAAGCAGGACGCCGACCAGCGCGATGACGGTGGCCGGGCCGACGACAATGACCGGCAGGATTCCTGTAATCGCCTTCGTCAACGAGTAGGTGTCGTTGCTGATGCGCGAGATCAGTTCGCCCGTGTTCGTCGAGTGGTAGAAGCCGACGGAGAGCCGCTGGAGCTTGTCGAAGAGCCGCACGCGGATGTCGCACACCGAGCGGATCGCCACCCATTGCAGCAGGTAGAAATTCAGATAGGCCGAGACTACCTGGATGAACATCAAGGCCGGAATCACGAGGATCATCAGGACTTTGCTGGCGTCACTGGAAGGCGATGGAGCCGATTTCAGCAATGCGACCGCCCATTCGGCCGCGCCACGCAGGAACTCCGGCATAAGGGACGTCTTCGCAATCGCGTTCGTCTCCTCGCCGGCCGCGAAGACGACGTCCATCACCTCCTTGACCCAGATCATCAACGCGGCTGAAGCCAGCGCCACACAGAGCCCGAAAAACAACCCGAGGATCAGCCGTCCTCGGTAGGGCCGG
>Ga0163144_10024533_pt1 | contig 11826 bp, 8 predicted proteins | sample OliLak19BULKMAT1_FD_123175 | JGI IMG/M metagenome (GOLD analysis project Ga0163144, IMG submission 123175) | Freshwater microbial mat bacterial communities from Lake Vanda, McMurdo Dry Valleys, Antarctica - Oligotrophic Lake LV.19.BULKMAT1 | ecosystem: Environmental > Aquatic > Freshwater > Lake... | reverse complement strand
TCTAACATTTTGAAAATTAATGTGTTCTCATGCGGTGGCCCTGCTAGAACATCCATTCGTATATTGGCATTGCATCGGTATTCGTATCATTGGTATAGATTAGTATATTAGCATCGTATTTTTTTATGATTTCAGCTCAATCTTCCATAGATAAAGCCGCTAAACTCGGCAAGAACATTACAGTTTCTCCATTTGCTGTTATTTATGGCAATGTAGAAATCGGAGAAGGCACCTGGATCGGCCCTCATGTAACTATTATGGATGGTGCACGCATCGGTAAAAACTGCAGGATATTTCCGGGGGCAGTGATAGCAGCTATCCCTCAGGACTTAAAATTTTCAGGAGAGGAGTCCACCGTTGAGATCGGAGATAACACAACCATCCGTGAATTTGTTACCATTAACAGAGGTACAAAAGACAGAATGAAAACCTCTGTCGGAAGCAATTGTCTTCTCATGGCGTATGTACATGTGGCACATGACTGCGCAATTGGCAATAATGTGATCCTGGCAAACAGTGTGAATCTTGCAGGGCATATTACAATAGAGAATTGGGCAATACTTGAAGGCCTGGTAGCCGTTCAGCAGTTTGTACATATTGGCGCGCACTCCTTTGTTACTGGCGGTTCTTTGGTAAGAAAAAATATTCCACCGTATGTAAAAGCAGCGCGTGAGCCGCTTTCCTATATTGGAGTTAATTCTGTTGGATTAAGAAGAAGGGGTTTCTCTAATGAGATCGTATTGCAAATAGAAGACATATACCGCACTATTTACGTGCGTGGGTACAATGTTTCCAATGCACTTAATATTGTTGAGCAGGAAGCGCCAGCTTCTTCTGAGAAAGACTTGATAGTAAAGTTCATCCGGGATTCCAAAGATGGGATTATCAGGGGGATAACTGCGTAACACAAGTCTCTCTGCTTTGTTGCCGCGTGACTGATTAACGAATAAATGTAATCCCTTTCCTTGGCTTTGCTTGGAGTTTTCTCAGGATGGCGGGAATAAGGGCCAAGATAGTATCAGGGCGTACAAATTTAACATCAAGGAGAAAAACCGAAATGGGAAATTTTTTCAAGCTCTGCTGAAAGTGAAGGTTTTTATCGGCTGTGATGAGAATACTAAAATCATTTACAGTCATGAGACCAAGTAACTCGCCATTGCGTTTTCCATCCCATCCCATTTCCTGAACGGTGAAAGCCTAATATGATTTTTCCAAATGCTTTTTAAGCATTTTAGGGATATTTTCATCTAAGAGTATCTTCATCAGGCAGCAACAACAAGCTTTTCTGCAGATTTAAGCAAGGTAAGCGCTTGTTTCTTTTTTACTGTCGGGAAATCATTAAGAAATTCATCCAGGGAGTAATTTCCTTCCAGATAATCGAAAAGTGTTTGAACGGGAACCCTTGTTGAGCAGAATACAGGAGTGCCTCCGAGAATTCCCCTGTCAATACAAACGATATCCGAGTTTTGTCTGGTTTTCATCAGATGATTTTATATAGCAAATTTACAACTTTATTTTTGATTTGTGAAATAGCGAGCAAGCAAGCCTAGCGTCAAAAACTCAGGAGGGCAATAATACCGATGCCCTCATATCTTTTAGTCCAATTATAATTTGTACTTGATCGGCATTATACCAAATGTTATGGACTAATATATAATCAGTAATGGTATAAGATTTCACTCACACCCTGCGAAAATAGATCAATATTTGAGGTTATGAATTGCGACCTTAAAAGGACCTTATTATCAAGTTCATCCGGGACTCCAAGGATGGAATTATCAGGGGAATAACAGCTTAAAATACTAAAAGGATATTAAGCCTGCGCAGTAGGCCCGCCAAAGGAGAGGGGAAGGGCACAGGAAGGGGTCTCGGTATCTTTTATATTGCCATTAACCGCTTCGTACTTCGAGATATTATCTTTTAGTGCCTTCATTAAGCGCTTAGCATGTTGAGGAGTAAGGATAATCCGAGCCTTCACTTTTGCTTTAGGAACGCCCGGCATCACTTTAATAAAATCCAATGCAAATTCAGAAGGGGAGTGGGTGATAACAGCCAGGTTAGAATAAATGCCCTCTGCAATTTCCTCTGTCAGTTCTATATTTAACTGATTGGGATTGTTTGGATTGTTAGGGTTGTTTTCCATGAAAAGTTTGCCCCTGCCCTAAAGGGAGTAACGCGATCTGCATTTCTCCCTTTAGGGTCGGGGCTTCTTTTTTATGCTTCTTGTGTCTCGGTAGCTCCTTCAGTTTTCGATGCCATTAAGCGATCGAATTCTTCTTTGGAACCAACGATGATCTTTTCGTATTCTCGTAATCCTGTTCCTGCAGGGATCAAGTGACCAACGATAACGTTCTCTTTCAATCCTGATAGATCGTCCATTCTTCCTGCAACGGCTCCTTCGCTCAGAACCTTTGTAGTTTCCTGGAACGATGCAGCAGAAATGAAACTGTTTGTTTGCAGAGAAGCACGTGTGATACCTTGAAGTATCGGGCGTGCTGTTGCAAGAACTGCATCACGTGACTCAACCAGCTTAGAACCTTTACGTTTTAGCATTGCATTTTCATCGCGCAGCTTACGTGCATTTACTAGTTGTCCAGTTTTCATTGTAGTAGAATCTCCGCCATCCGTTACCATTTTGGAACCAAACAGATTGTCGTTCTCATCCATGAAATCAGCACGATTGGTGAACTGCTTAGGCAGGAAGATAGTATCTCCGGCATCGTCAATTTCCACTTTACGCATCATTTGTTTTACAATAACTTCAAAGTGCTTATCATTTATTTTTACACCTTGTAAACGATAAACTTCCTGAACTTCATTTACCAGGTATTCCTGCACGGCAGTAGGCCCTTTGATCGCCAGGATATCGGCAGGAGCAATGGCTCCATCAGTAAGCTGTTCGCCCGCTTTACAGAAATCGTTTTCTTGTACCAGGATGTGGTTTGACAAACGAACAAGATATTTCTTGATTTCGCCAGTTTTTGCCTCAACTTGTACTTCACGGTTACCACGCTTGATCTTTCCGAATGTAACAATACCATCGATCTCAGATACAACTGCCGGACTGCTTGGGTTACGTGCCTCAAACAACTCTGTAACGCGTGGAAGACCTCCTGTAATATCACCAGATTTACCGGTAGTACGAGGGATCTTAACCAGAATTTGTCCTGTTTCAACTGCATCACCACCATTTACGGAAATGTGCGCGCTAACAGGGATGTTATATGACTTAAGTGCATCGCCTTTTTTATCAACCAACTTGATAACTGGATTTCTGGTTTTATCCTTTGTTTCAATAATAACTTTCTCGCGGAAACCGGTCTGTTCGTCAAACTCTTCGCGGAAGGTAACTCCTTCTTCGATGTTTTCGAATTCAACTTTTCCCTGGAAGTCAGCAATGATAACGGCATTGTAAGGATCCCAATCGCACAGGAGAGTTCCCTTTTTTACTTTATCACCGCTTTCAACATACAGCAAGGATCCGTAAGGGATATATCCGGTGGTAAGAACAATTTTAGTGTTCGCATCCACAATGCGGATTTCTGCAGAACGTCCAACTACTACATTTACTTTTTTGCCATCCGGATTTTTACGTTCAACTGTACGTAATTCATCTATTTCTACAACTCCGTCATATTTAGCTTCAATGCGTGAAGAAGAAGTCATTCCTCCTGCAACACCACCCACGTGGAATGTACGGAGTGTTAACTGTGTTCCTGGCTCACCAATGGATTGCGCAGCGATAACTCCCACTGCTTCTCCTTTCTGAACCATTCTGCCGGTAGAAAGATTTCTTCCGTAACATTTTGCGCACACACCTAATTTTGATTCGCAGGTAAGTACTGAACGAATCTCAACAGCTTCAATAGGTGAGTTCTCTATTTTGATCGCATATTCTTCCTTGATCTCATTTCCGGAAGTAATGATAAGTTCTCCGGTTAATGGATGATAAACATCTTGCAAAGTAACACGTCCTAAGATACGGTCATACAACGGTTCAACAACTTCATCGTTCTTTTTAAGAGCGGCAGCCATCAATCCGCGGAGTGTTCCGCAATCTTCAACAGTGATAATAACGTCCTGTGCAACGTCAACCAAACGTCTTGTCAAATAACCCGCATCCGCTGTTTTAAGAGCCGTATCCGCTAGTCCTTTACGTGCACCGTGCGTTGAAATAAAGTATTCATGGATCGACAAACCTTCACGGAAGTTCGAGATAACCGGATTCTCGATAATTTCTCCTCCAACCATTCCGGATTTATGAGGACGAGCCATCAGTCCGCGCATACCGCTCAGCTGACGTATCTGCTCTTTAGAACCTCTCGCACCGGAATCCAGCATCATGTAAATGGAATTGAATCCTTGCTTGTCGGCAGAGAGACGGTCCATTACTTTTTTAGTCAGCTTGGAATTTGTGTGAGTCCAGATATCGATTACCTGGTTATAACGTTCGTTGTTTGTGATAAACCCTTGATTGTAATTCTCAACAACATCTTCTACTTCTTTGTATGCCTCTCCGATCAGTTTTGGCTTGTCTTCAGAAACCATTACATCATCGAGGTTAAATGACAATCCTCCCTTGAACGCATGTAGGAATCCAAGTTCTTTGATGTCATCAAGGAACTTAGCCGCTTTTGCAGTACCGGCAACTTTCAATACATCACCGATAATATCACGCAGAGATTTTTTAGTCATTACATCATTCAGGTATCCTACTTCTTTCGGAGTAACCTGGTTGAAAATCACTCTTCCAACGGTAGTATCAATTATCTGAGTTACCAGTTCGCTTTTGTCATTTTTTGAATTGTCAATACGAACTTTGATTGTTGCATGCAGATCAACTATTCCTTCGTTGTATGCAATGATCACTTCTTCCGGAGAATAAAATTTAATTCCTTCTCCTTTCACTTTATGTTCTTTCGTAGACTTTCTTGCTTTGGTCATGTAGTACAGTCCCAAAACCATGTCCTGAGAAGGAACTGTAACAGGGGCCCCGTTTGCAGGGTTCAGAATGTTGTGTGAACCAAGCATCAGAATTTGTGCTTCCAGAACGGCTGCGTGTCCTAGTGGTACGTGAACGGCCATTTGGTCACCATCGAAATCGGCATTGAATGCTGTACAAACCAAAGGATGAAGCTGAATAGCCTTTCCTTCGATCAGCTTAGGCTGGAACGCTTGGATACCTAATCTGTGCAGGGTAGGAGCACGGTTGAGAAGGATCGGGTGTCCTTTCATCATGTTTTCCAGAATATCCCAAACAATAGGTTCTTTGCGGTCAACAATTTTCTTTGCTGACTTCACAGTTTTAACAACTCCACGTTCTAAAAGTTTGCGGATGATAAATGGTTTGAACAACTCCGCTGCCATGTCCTTTGGAAGACCACATTCGTGCAACTTCAATTCCGGTCCTACAACGATTACAGAACGGCCGGAATAGTCAACACGTTTTCCAAGTAAGTTCTGACGGAAACGTCCTTGTTTTCCTTTCAGGCTGTCTGAAAGAGATTTCAATGGGCGGTTTGCGTCTGTTTTAACGGCACTTGCTTTGCGTGAGTTATCAAACAATGAATCAACCGATTCCTGAAGCATACGTTTTTCGTTACGTAAGATTACTTCAGGAGCTTTAATTTCTATAAGACGTTTTAAACGGTTATTACGGATAATAACACGTCTGTAAAGATCATTTAAGTCAGAGGTAGCAAAACGTCCGCCATCCAGAGGCACAAGAGGACGAAGTTCCGGTGGAATAACAGGTAATATCTTGATCACTGTCCACTCAGGGCGGTTTTCAATATGCTTGTTTGCTTGTCTGAAAGCTTCAACAACTTGTAAGCGTTTCAGAGCTTCGTTTCTTTTTTGCTGAGAAAGTTCTGTGTTGGCAGTAGCACGCAGCTTGAATGAAAGTTCATCCAGGTTAAGGCGGCTCATCAATGCAATGATCGCTTCGCCACCCATCTTTGCAACAAATTTATTAGGGTCGATGTCATCCAGGTGTTGATTATCTTTTGGAAGAGAATCAAGCGCCTTTAAATATTCTTCTTCGCTCAGGAAGTCAAGATATTTTACTCCGTCCGCAGCTTTTACGCCTGGGTTCACAACAACATACCGCTCATAATAAATGATCATTTCCAGCTTCTTGGTAGGAAGTCCTAATAAAGCACCAATTTTATTTGGCAAAGAGCGGAAGTACCAGATGTGAATAACAGGAACAACAAGGTTGATGTGCCCCATTCTTTCTCTACGTACTTTTTTCTCAGTCACTTCAACACCGCAACGGTCACAAACGATACCCTTGTAACGGATACGTTTGTATTTTCCGCAATGACATTCCCAATCCTTTACAGGACCAAAAATACGCTCGCAGAACAAACCATCACGTTCCGGTTTGTATGTACGGTAGTTAATTGTTTCCGGCTTAGTTACTTCACCATGCGACCACTCGAGTATCTGTTCAGGAGACGCGAGAGAGATTGTTACTTTGGTAAAGTTGCTTTTGGGCCTTGCATCCTTTTTCATATATAGAAGTTCGTTAGTTCGTTAATAATTAATCGTGAAGTGATATGTTCAGACCTAATCCTTTTAACTCATGCATCAATACATTGAATGATTCAGGAATTCCTGGAAGAGGGAGGTTATCTCCTTTCACAATAGCTTCGTATGTTTTTGTTCTACCAACAACGTCATCGGATTTAACCGTGAGGATCTCCTGAAGGATATGCGCAGCACCGAATGCTTCGAGCGCCCAAACTTCCATTTCCCCAAAACGCTGGCCTCCAAACTGTGCTTTACCACCCAGCGGCTGCTGTGTGATGAGCGAGTAAGGCCCGATAGAACGTGCATGCATCTTATCATCCACCATGTGGTGAAGTTTCAGAATGTAGATCACACCTACAGTTGCAGGCTGGTCAAAACGTATTCCGGACTCTCCGTCTTTCAGATAAGTTTTTCCGTGACGTGGTAAACCCGCTTGATCAGTGTAAGCATTGATCTCGTCATTCGAAGCACCGTCAAAAATAGGAGTGCTGAATTTCATTCCGAGTTTCAATCCTGCCCATCCCAAAACAGTTTCGTAAATCTGTCCCAAGTTCATACGTGAAGGTACGCCCAGTGGATTCAGAACAACGTCAACCGGTGTCCCATCTTCAAGGAAAGGCATGTCCTCGTCACGAACGATCTTAGCAACAATACCTTTGTTACCGTGACGTCCTGCCATTTTATCTCCCACTTTCAGCTTACGCTTTTGTGTGATATATACTTTTGCAAGTTGAATAATTCCTGCTGGTAATTCATCGCCTACCTGAACAGCAAATTTTCTGCGCTTGTGTTCGCCCAGAATCTCATTGTGCTTCACTCTGAAATTGTGAAGTACTTCGTAGATCTGATCGTTCACTTCTTTGCTGGTAGTCCATTTGTATGGATTTACTTCAGTGTAATCATCAATTTTGCTGAGGAGCTTTTCAGTGAATTTTACTCCGCGTCCAACCAATTCTTCTTTCAGGTAGTTATTTACTCCTTGTGAAGATTTTCCGCTAACGAGCTTCATCAGCTTATCTACAAGCTTGGATTTTAGTTCGGCAAATTTATGGTTGAACTCTTTGTCTATTTTATCAAGCACATCTTTCTCGTCTGATTTTGCTTTTTTATCTTTCATCAGGCGTGAGAAGAGCTTTGTTTCCATTACGATCCCGTAAGTAGAGGAGGGCATACGTAAAGAAGCATCCTTCACATCTCCGGCTTTGTCACCAAAGATAGCGCGAAGAAGTTTTTCTTCCGGTGAAGGATCTGTTTCTCCTTTTGGAGTGATCTTTCCAATCAGGATGTCACCTTCTTTTACTTCGCAACCTACGCGAATGATTCCAGTTTCGTCCAGATTTTTTGTTGCTTCTTCACTTACGTTTGGAATATCAGCAGTTAATTCCTCCATTCCACGTTTTGTTTCACGCACTTCAAGGGAATATTCATCCACGTGAATGGAGGTGAAGATATCTTCGCGAACGATACGCTCGGAAATTACAATCGCATCCTCGAAGTTGTACCCTTTCCATGGCATGAATGCCACAACCAGGTTTCTTCCGAGTGCTAATTCTCCATCCTGAGTTCCGTAACCTTCGCTCAGTACTTGTCCTTTTTTAACCTTTTCGCCTTTCTTAACAATAGGGCGCAGGTTAACGCAAGTACTTTGATTTGTCTTGCGGAACTTAGTTATGTTATAAGACCTTACATCGTCTTCGAAGCTCAGAAGTTTTTCTTCTTCATCGCGTGTATAACGAACAACGATCTCTTTTGAATCAACATATTCTATAACTCCATCATTTTCTGCAGTTACAATTGTGCGAGAATCCATTGCAACCCTTCCTTCTAATCCTGTTCCGATGATCGGAGATTCAGGGCGAAGAAGCGGAACTGCCTGGCGCATCATATTCGATCCCATCAGTGCACGGTTGGCATCATCATGTTCCAGGAACGGAATGAGTGAAGCCGCAATAGATGCGATCTGGTTTGGAGCAACGTCCATGAGGTGAACCTTATCAGGATCAACCAACGGATAGTTACCTTCAAAACGTGTTTTTACTTTATCATCCGTGATAACACCTTTTTCATTGATGGTCATCATGGATTGTGCAATAGCTTTTTCGTCTTCTTCTTCTGCCGTCAAATAAGTAACAGGCTTGTTCATATCTACTTTTCCTTCATTAACAGTTCTGTAAGGAGTTTCGATAAATCCAAGCTTATTGATCTTAGCATATACGCATAGAGAAGAGATCAAACCAATGTTCGGACCTTCCGGAGTTTCAATTGTGCAAAGGCGGCCATAGTGAGTATAGTGTACGTCACGAACTTCGAATCCTGCGCGTTCTCTTGATAAACCGCCTGGCCCCAGTGCAGATAACCTGCGCTTGTGAGTTACCTCAGCCAGTGGATTTGTTTGATCCATGAACTGAGAAAGCTGGTTTGTTCCGAAGAATGAATTTATTACGGAAGAAAGTGTTTTTGCATTGATCAGGTCAATAGGAGTAAAGACCTCATTGTCGCGAACGTTCATACGTTCACGGATGGTACGAGCCATACGGGCAAGACCAACTCCAAACTGAGTTGATAATTGTTCGCCAACTGTTCTTACGCGCCTGTTACTCAAGTGATCGATATCGTCCACGTTCACTTTCAGATTGATAAGCTGGATCAGGAATTTGATGATCGCAACAATATCTTCTTTTGTAAGAACGCGTACGTTTTCAGGTATAGAAAGCGTTAATTTTTTGTTCAGACGGAAACGTCCTACTTCTCCAAGGTCATAACGTTTATCAGAGAAGAAAAGCTTTTCGATTACAGCTTTTGCAGTTTCTTCATCCGGTGGTTCAGCGTTACGCAGAAGACGGTAAATATATTCTACCGCTTCTTTTTCAGAGTTGGTAGGATCTTTTTGGAGTGTATCATAAATAATGCTGTAGTCGCTGAACTCTTTATCTTCTTTGTGGAGGATAATTGCTTTTACGTTTGCGTTCAGAATCGTTTCACAATGTTCATCTGTGATGATTGTTTCACGTTCGATCAATACTTCGTTACGCTCGATAGAAACTACCTCTCCGGTATCCTCATCCACGAAATCTTCTACCCATGTTTTAAGAACACGTGCAGCTAGTTTTCTTCCAACTGCTTTTTTGAGATTTGGCTTATTAACTGTGATCTCAACAGCAAGATTGAAAAGCTCTAATATTTGTTTATCATTTTCAAAACCAATAGCGCGAAGCATAGTAGTAACAGGAAGCTTTTTCTTTCTGTCAATGTATGCATACATCACGTTATTGATGTCAGTAGCGAATTCGATCCATGCTCCTTTAAATGGAATAACACGGGCAGAGTAGAGGCGGCTTCCGTTAGGATGGCGGTTCTGTCCGAAGAATACCCCTGGAGAACGGTGCAATTGAGAAACAATAACACGTTCAGCACCATTGATGATGAAGCTTCCTTTCGGAGTCATGTACGGGATGGTACCTAGGTACACATCCTGGATAACGGTTTTGAAATCTTCGTGTTCCGGGTCTGTACATGAAAGGCGAAGACGCGCTTTCAATGGAACGTTATAGGTTAAACCTCTTTCCAGACATTCATCGATCGAATACCGGGTTGGGTCCACATAGTAATCCAAAAACTCAAGAACGAAATTGTTTCTTGCATCAGAGATCGGATAGTTTTCAGAGAAAACCTTGTAAAGTCCTTCATTCTTCCTGTTCTCAGGGGTGGTGTCCACCTGCATGAAGTCTTTGAAAGATTTCACCTGGATCTCCAGAAAATCCGGATAATCGATCTGATGTTTTGAGCTGGCGAAGTTTACGCGGGAATTTTTCTTTGGTGCAGCCATAAACGATTTGCTATTTTAAAGATTACGATACCATTTTTAAAATCCTAAACCCACTTTACGTTTCTACAAACGCAAATAGACCTGCGTCTGTCCAAGCACTACCGCCTGGACAGAGAGATCTCCAGATATCTATCTGATAGATTATTTAATTTCAACTTCTGCTCCTGCTTCGGTCAGTTGTTTTTTCAACGACTCAGCATCTTCTTTCGAGATACCTTCTTTTATAGGTTTTGGTGCAGCATCTACAAGATCTTTTGCTTCTTTAAGTCCTAATCCTGTAAGTTCCTTTACAAGTTTAACAACCTGAAGTTTGGCTTGTCCTCCGCTTTTGAGTATCACATCAAAAGTTGATTTTTCAGCAGCGGAAGCTCCGGCAGCGGCTGGTGCAGCAGCGGCAGCAGCAGGCTCAATACCGTACTCGTCTTTAAGTATTTGAGCTAGTGTGTTGACTTCTTTTACAGTCATGTTAACTAACTTTTCTGCAAATTCCTTTTCGTTGGCCATCGTGTGTGTGTTTATAGTTGATTGTTATTTTTCTTTCTTACAATTATTCTTTTCTTAGTTTGCAGGTGCAGTTCGAGCTTCAGGTGCTGCTGGTGCTGCTGGTGCTGCTGGTGCATCGGGTGTTTTTGGTGCATCAGGTGTTGTTGCAGCTGCATTTGCTTCTCCGCCTTTACCTTTTCGTTCTGCCAATAGAGCGCCAATAACAGTTTTCGCAGGCGATTGAAGGAGCCCGATGATCTCACCGATCATTTCGTTCTTGCTCTTGATATTCGCAAGCGTATCCAGCTGATTGTGCCCGATATAAACAGATTCTTCTACCCATGCAGATTTCAGAGTAAGCTTATCGCTTCCTTTTCTGAATTCCTTCATGATCTTTCCGGGTGCGTTTGCAACCGCAGAGAACATAATGGCTGTAGTGCCTTTCAATGTATCGTGGAACGGATCATACGTATTGCTTGTCTTTTCCATCGCTTTGCTTAAAAGCGTGTTCTTAACTACAAGCATCTTAACATCCTTTTCAAAACACATGCGCCTTAACTGGCTTGATTTCTCAACAGTAAGCCCCGAAGGATCTGTCAGATAAAAATGAGCGTTCTCTTTCAACATGGTTGAAAGGGTATCGATCATCTGATTTTTTTCTTTTTTGTTCATCTTAAAAATTATTAACCAACAATTTTAGAGTCTATCTTAATGCCAGGGCTCATGGTGCTGGACATTGTGATACTCTTTATATATGTTCCTTTGGAAGCAGCCGGTTTTAGTTTAGCAATGGTTTGAAGAAGTTCGTTCGCGTTGTCCGCAATTTTATCTGCGTCAAACGAAACTTTTCCGATGGAAGCGTGAACGATCCCTTGCTTGTCAGCTTTGAAATCTATTTTACCTGCTTTCACTTCTTTCACCGCTTTTCCAACTTCCATTGTTACAGTTCCTGATTTTGGGTTTGGCATCAATCCGCGCGGACC
>Ga0163144_10024531_pt1 | contig 11826 bp, 10 predicted proteins | sample OliLak19BULKMAT1_FD_123175 | JGI IMG/M metagenome (GOLD analysis project Ga0163144, IMG submission 123175) | Freshwater microbial mat bacterial communities from Lake Vanda, McMurdo Dry Valleys, Antarctica - Oligotrophic Lake LV.19.BULKMAT1 | ecosystem: Environmental > Aquatic > Freshwater >... | reverse complement strand
TTAAGAGATTTTTTCTCCCGGATGCAGTCCGGCCATTCTGCTTCGAGAAGGTTAAGAATGGGTGGAAACTGGTGCCGCTTAGGTGACTCGAACACCTGACCCCATCATTACGAATTTCGAAAGAAGGCTTCTCGGTGAATCCTGTGTTTGCACGGTAGTTCACTAAGTTATTGGAATTGCGTCGATATGTGGATTGATGATTACGCTAGTGTTCTCCCAACTGCCTGCGATTTCCTTGCCTTTTGCTTTCCCCCTGCTTCCCCGACATCTATTTTAGGCTCAGCGGGGAAGCAAATAGCAGGAATAAAGTGAAATGCCACGATTGACCAAACGTATTGTTGAATCGCTCAAACCCAATGAACATAGAGATGTTTTTGTTTGGGATAGCGAGATCAGGGGGCTTGGCGTCAGGCTCAAGCCTTCCGGTACAAGAACCTTTTTTGTGCAGTATCGCAATCACGCACGCCGCACGCGCCGCTTCGTTCTTGGAAAACATGGTGTGCTTACAGTCGAGCAGGCTCGTGAACTGGCACGTGAGCGTCTAGTTGAAGTGATCAAGGGCGAGGATCCCTCGGCTGAGCGAAAAGCGATGCAAAATGCATGCACGGTTCAAGATCTGTGTAAGTGGTATCTCGGCGAGGCGGAATCAGGGCGATTGTTGAGCCGTCGGAGAAGGCCCATGAAGGCATCGTCTGTGAGCATGGACCGGACCTGCATCAACACACACATTCTCCCGCTCTTGGGAACTCAATCGATCACCGGGCTAGGCAGAATCGACATTGAACGTCTCCAAGCCGACATTGTTGCCGGCAAGACAGCCAAGAAGAGAATTGGGCGGGGAGGTCACACGACAGGCGGCCAAGGAGCAGCTTTTCGAACCGTGACCATGCTTCATTCCATCTTTGAGCATGGCATCCGGATGGGTCTTATCGAGGCGAACCCTGCCAAAGGTATCCGGAAAGCGGTCCCCCAACCGCGAGATCGGCGTCTTTCAGAAAGAGAGATCATCCACTTGGGTAAGACGATCACTCTATCGGAGGCTGAAGGGGAAAGTCCGACTGGGCTTGCCGCCATCAAGCTTATTCTTTTGACTGGGTTTCGTCGAAATGAGGCACTTTCCCTTGAATCCTCATGGCTCGATAGTGGACTTCGTTGTGTCAGATTCCCAGACACAAAAACTGGCCGGCAGACCCGCACCATCGGTAGGGCCGCAGCCCAACTTATCAAGTCTCAATGTCTGCGTTCAAAATCACTGTTTGTATTCCCTGCAGATATCGGCGAAGGGCACTTTATTGGAGCGCCTCGTGTCATGCAGCGGCTCATCCGTAAAGCTGGATTTTCAGAAATTTCCCTCCATACCCTCAGGCACACGTTCGCCAGCATTGGCGGTGAACTCGGCTTCTCTGAACTCACGCTCGCGGGACTTCTTGGTCATGCTTCCCGCGGCGTCACACAGCGCTATATCCATCTCGATGAAGCACTCGTCGTTGCGGCCGACCGCATATCCGAAAGAATAGCCCATCTTCTCGAAACGGGGCGACGTGAAGCACGAAATTACAAATCGAATTCACAGAATCCGAAGCGTGTGCGCAATGAGTGCAGTCAAGTTCAGTAGCTGGCGCGTAATTCAATGCAATTCATGGTGCTTTGCTTCGAAAAGCGAGGCACTTTCCTGCTCGAATTTGCCTATGCCTTCACGAAACTAATCGAAATCGCTCCAGTGATGGATAGGAATGACAATCCAATAAAATAAACGCTTTAGAAACCATCGTGTGCGCTGCGTGTGCAGTAAGCGACGGTATGTTGCGTGAAGCGGCGTGAAAAGTCCCGCCAAAAAATAACGATTTGCCTTTACCGTAATATGATTGCCTAAAGAGCAATGCTGTAGCCGATCGTCTTCGCGACACTTGGAGTTTGGCTCCAACTCACGGCTCTATGCCAGTGACGAAGCTGCGACCTGTCCACTTGGAGAAGACATGCTGAACTCTCAATCGTAAATTCCACTGTTTGAGAAAACCTGTCTGCAGGCGGATGCAAAGCAATCTTAGCATGACTACGGCCACAGTTTACACTTTGATCTAAAGCGGACATCGCGTGCTTATTGACAGCTACACTATGAAAACTGGCGCGAAACCACCTCCGGGCGTCCTGAAGTTCGTGGTCTGGCCTTGATAGAGACGAGCGGCAGCAATGAGCAATTTGCCGTCATAGGTGTAGAGCCGCACATCCATCTTGCGGGTTTGGTGCATTTCACCGATTTCAACAATGCGTTCGCCGGGCGTTACGAGCTGTTGTGCAATATATCCGCCCTTGGCGATCCCCGCCCAGGTGGATTTTGTAAGTTTGTCGCCGCGATAGACGGCCTTTCCGCCGTGCCCGCCTAAGGGCTTGAAGAAGAGCCGCTTGCGCTCGCCCCAGAGCTGTGGCGCATTCTCTGGCGTCACTGCTTGTGTGCGCGGCACTGTAATGAGTGCAGAAATATCGGCCATATCAGCGCCCATCTGCCGCAAGGCTTCAGGGTCAGACAACATGATGAGGTTGCGCTTGTTAGCGAGAATGGTATGGTGATGTGGCCCCGGTGTCACGACAACTGCACCATCCGCATAGGCCCGCCGCAGAACTTCATGTTCCGGCTTGTCGAAAGTGAAATCCACCAGTCGATTGTAGACGAGGTCGATAGTGTGGTCACCAGCCCACAATGCACCATTCGAAAATGTCAGTTCCGCCGGATCACAAATGTCCACATCTAAGCCCTGACGCTCCAACATGGCTTTGGCGAGAACAAACTCGGGATAGAGATATTGTTGCTCGGGCACATCGTCTAGGATGCCGATAGTCCGCAGCGGGGCCGTCTTCCCCTGCAATCGCCACTCGTTTCTAAACATCGCCGCGATGACAGTTTCGAAATCTTCGCCAATGGGCAGGAGAAAGCGATCGTTCACTTCTTTGCAGCAGGCCCGTTGGGCCTTCAAAAGGGCGGCATTAAGAAAAGCACCTCCCGCATTGGTATTAATCTCGATGAGTTTTGGGCCCTCAGGTGTTACGTGGAAGTCATACCCCATGAAGGCGCCATGCGGGCCGAAGTCACGGCGCGATATCTCGGGCGCGGAGGACAAAACCTTCTCCTGATAAGCCGCAAGTCGGCTGACCCGCTCAGCGGCTTGCGTGGTAGCCAACATGTCCAGGAGGTTTTGCTCCGAAACAAAGGTGGGTGTGCTGGCAAACAAATGCGGATGTGTAAGCAGCAGTTCGTCCCACATTTTTTCGTGACCGCTGTCGATCTTCAGATGCTGCAGAAGCATATTCTGGTCAAGCGTCATGCAAAAACAACCGGCATTTAGCTTATCGCTTAGGCCGACCGGTAAATTGGTTCTTGCGACTGTCTGATCCATTAAAACCCCCATGCCTTGCGCCTGATGCGACCTTCGATCCCGGTGGCCACTGCAAGTGTGTTGGAATCAGTATCATATATGCGAAAATTCAACTGAGCCATGATTCTCATTGAGCACTGCGTCCAGCGTCGTCAGATCGCGGCGATAACGCGCCTAAGCTTACCAGTGACGGATTCAGCGATTACTTTGAGCGATGTATTTCCAACTTGCTCCATGGATATTGCCGGGTTGATGGCGGCTACTTCTATCTTGCCACCCCCGAGGTCCTGCACGATCACGTTGCATGGCAGCATAGTTCCAATCTTATCATCGGCGGTCAAAGCCTGGTGCGCCAGCGGGGGATTGCAGGCGCCGAGTATCCGATAATCCCGAAAATCGATGTCGAGTTTTTTCTTCATCGTCGCTTTGACATCAATTTCGGTCAAAACACCAAAGCCCTCGGCTTTGAGTGACTCGATGACGCGTTCAACTGTGTCGGGGAAGCCTCCGCTTACGGTTTTAGCGATATAGTATTGCATCTGAATACCTCAACAGAGTTGGGATTTTGGTTTGGATTGGCAATTCATGCAGCCTGAGTGCTTGGGCCTTAGGTCATGGGCTAGCGGGTCATGCGTTTCGGCCCCGGAACACGAGGATAGCGATGCCGATGACAACCAGAACGACCACCAGACCGCCGATCCCTCCGTATCCGCCCATTCCCCAACCCATTCCCCATCCATCACCCATCATCTTAGTTCTCCTTCAAAAAAAATTTCGTATGCTTGTGGTAAGGACACCTGAACAGCACATTTCCTCGGGAAATGACGACCAGAACCAGATCAATGCACCGGCACGGTGACTTTGCGATTGTCGCCAAAACTGAGTTTCTCACCGGTCAATCGCGCCTTGGCGAATTCGAATGCCGCACCTGCTGCGCTCGATGGACCGTCCCATAATTCGGCGGTAATCGGCTCTACGCGAAGCACGCGCACATTGGGATCGTCCGGTCCGCCCTGCAGCCAGATGTCGTCAGTTTTCTTCCAGATTTCTTTCGCCTTGGCGGTATCGCGGATCACGGAAGCGCGGCCGGTGATGGAAAGATAGGCGCGGCTGTCCTCATCGGTGAAAACGAGCCCGATTTCCTGGTCCGCGTTGATCTCGTCGTCCTTGGCACCGCGTACATCGGTCACGAACCAGATGAGGCCGGCGTCGCGGTCAGCCCGCGCTTCCAGCGGTCGGGCACGCAGGCCGCCAGCAAATTGCGTTGTCAGCATGCCGATGCGCGCCTTCTCGATAATATCCCAAGCGCGGGAAATGTGGTTCTGCTTTGTCATGTTGCAAATCCTTGCCGAGCAACCCGAACACCGGGGGCTGATCGAATAACTCAAAAGCCCTACTTTGGTTCCCGGGACGTTTACAATATTCGTGGTTTGACCATCTTTTCTTGGAACCCAATGTCGGAATTGGAGTTTCATATTAGGGGATGATTATGTCCCTCCTTTGAGGATATAGAGTTGACGAAATTACTACTCAGCGCCGCGGTCTTTGGACTTTTTCTGACCTCCCCTGCCAATGCCATGGAAGCAATGAAATGTGATGACGCTACCATGATGAAGATGCAAACCGACATGGATGCAATGAGCGATCCGGCCATGAAGGCGAACAAGGACATGGCCATGAAGCAAATGGGTATGGCCAGGACCGCCATGAAGGACAATAAAATGGATGATTGCTCCATGCATATGGGTATGGCCAGTATGAGCATGACGATGAAGTGCGACGATGCATCAATGATGAAGGTGCAGACTGAAATGGATGCCATGGCCGACCCAGCCATGAAGGCAAACAAAGACATGGCGATGAAACACATGGATTTGGCGAAGGTTTCCATGAAGGACAGCAAGCCCGATGAATGTATGATGCATATGGGCGAAGCGATGGACGCCATAAACAAGAAAATGTAGTGGTTGCTTAAACCTTACATGTTAGAATGGGGCGGAGAAATCTGCCTCATTTTGCCTTTGCCATATCGCGGGCCCGGAGCAGAAAAAATGCCATGTTGATTGTTCGTCGTGAGATAAATATGGCCTCTTGGCAGCCTGAATAAATGGAAGCTCTGAAGCAATTTAAGTGATCGCGTGACGGCTCACCCCGAGCCCTTGTCCGATTCAGCCAACCATCCTCCGGTGAAGCCAGCTCGCCGCAGCCCCTCTTCAATATAGGAACATTTGCGCATCAAGCGCCATAACAGTTCGCTGCGGTAGTTCTCGATCATCAACACGATCGGACCCTCGTTGAGTCCAAAGTGCCATGGCGAAACCCACCAGCCAAAGGGATTGCCGGGTGCGCCCGGATGTGTTGGATTGAACGAGGCCTTGAAGCCATAGGCGTTGGACTCTTTCAACTTGGCCTGGTGAATGCAGTAGTTGATCGCGGGTAAAACAATTTCGGGCGCAAACGGCAGGGAGGCAACCACGGCCCATGGCGCCAGCGTACCATCGTCGGGCCCATAGGGAACGCCGCGCCCGACGTAATCGAAAAAGGTGCGTTCGACGCCTTGCAGCTTCCGCGTTTCAGGCCCGGGACCCTCGCTGGCCGTGATCCCCCAGCAATGCTCGCCATAGCCCGCGAACTTGCGCGGATTCTCGATGGCGTAGCGCTGTTGTACGTATATAGCTCGCCGGCTATTCTCGAAGTAGTCGATGCCCTTGTCCCGCATGAACGCGTCCTGGATTCCGCGAAAATCGATCCAGACGTGAGACAGCTGGTGCGTGAACAGGGAGCCGCCATAGAGGTAGTCATAGCCGTAGCATTGCTCCCATCGATAGGAGGACAGCCATGCGTCATAGCTGTCTTTCGGCAAGGGATGGGTGGGGGAGGCCAGCCCTAGAACATAGAGTAATAGGGCTTCGTCATAGCCCTGCCACCGATAGTCGATGAACCCGCTCTCGGGCCGCCAGCCATGCGTTACCGTGGCTTCACCGTTTTGCGCCCAGGCCCAGTCGGCCCGATGATAGAGCGCATCGGCGAGACCGCGAATTTCCCGCTCATCAGCGGCCTCGGCGTCAAAATAGGCACCAGCCGCCAGCGCTCCGGCCAGAAGGAAGGCACTGTCGATGGTCGACAATTCGCAGTCCCAGGCGCGGCGGCCGCTCTGCATGTCGAGAAAGTGATAGTAGAATCCTTTATGGCCGGTGGCGTCCGGCTCTGGTCCCTGCGGGCTGTTCCAGAAGAAGCGGAGGGTGGCCAGAGTTCGCTCCACCGCGACGCTCCGCGCCCAAAACCCGCGCTCGACACCCACCGGATACGCGGCGAGCGCCAATCCGGTGGCGGCGATGCTGGCGGGCCAGCCCGCTTCGGTTTTGTCGATGATCAACCCATTGGCAGGGTTGGCCTCGTGTATGAAGTAGTCAAAGGTCTCCCGTTGCAAAGTCTCCAGATCAGCTTCCCCAATCGGCCCTTTGATGCTCATGATATCGCCTGAGATTTTCTGTCAGACACAGCATTCCACAAGATGATGGCCGGCTCGTCTGCGAGGTTATGCCCGTAACCCAGAATGCTGAGTGAGGCTGTGCTAAGTAGAAAGTGTTGCGCTTGCTCTATCCCTAATCCGATCCAGCGTGCGGCCAGGACGCGCCCGAAGTGGCCGTGGGAGAAGATGGCAAGATCACCTTCTAGCGTCCGGAGCCTGGCAATCAGCCGATCGGCGCGGTTGGAAACCTGGGCGGGCGATTCACCATTCGGGCAACCATCTCGAAAGACATTCCAGTCTGGCCGTCCTTTACGAATTTCTGCTGGGCGTTGTCCTTCGTAATCGCCGTAGTCCCACTCTGCCAGATCGGGTTCGATTTCCACAACCCTATTCAATGCGGCCAACTCAGATGTTCGCCTTGCGCGTTTGAGTGGACTGGTGAACACGCGGCTGAAGCTCATGCCACGGAGCCGTTCTGCCAATTCGCGGGCATCCCGTTCGCCTTGTTCTGTCAACGGAATGTCGGTTCGACCCGTATGCTGGCCGGAGAGCGACCAGGCTGTTTCCCCGTGTCGAACCAGATATAAGCGCTGGAGCATCGCCTTGTGACTACGTGTTTGCTCCCCACTCCCAGTTTTGGATTTCCGGCATGTCCTCGCCGTGTTCAGCAATATAGCGTTTGTGTTCAACAAGCTTGTCGCGGATGGCCTGCTTCACATGGGCGGCACTCGAGCCAAGTTGTGGGATGCGGTCAATAACGGCAGCCACGAGGTGAAAGCGGTCGAGGTCATTCACCACCACCAGGTCGAATGGGGTGCTGGTCGTGCCTTCTTCTTTGTAGCCATGAACATGAAAGTTTCGGTGATTGGTGCGGCGGTAGGTAAGCCGGTGAATTAGCGTGGGATAGCCATGGTAGGCGAAAATGACGGGCTTATCTCTCGTGAACAGCTGATCAAACTCCGTATCGCTCAATCCGTGCGGATGTTCGCTCGGTGACTGGAGTTTCATCAAATTAACGACGTTGACCACACGAATTTTCAATTTTGGGAAATGCTTTCGTAGCAATTCGACGGCCGCCAAGGCCTCCAGCGTTGGCACGTCGCCGCAGCACGCCATAACAACATCCGGTTCGCTGCCTTGGTCGTTGCTCGCCCAACTCCAAATTCCTATTCCAGCCGAACAGTGTTGAATGGCGGCCTCCATGTTAAGCCACTGAGGAGACGGCTGTTTACCCGCAATTACGACATTCACGTAATTACGGCTGCGCAAGCAATGATCGGTGATCGAGAGAAGCGTATTTGCATCTGGGGGCAAATATACGCGGATGACTTCGGCTTTCTTGTTTACGACGTGGTCGATGAAGCCCGGGTCCTGATGGGTGAAGCCGTTGTGATCCTGCCGCCAGACATGCGACGTAAGTAGGTAATTTAGTGAGGCTATCGGGCGGCGCCAGGGAATGCCGCGGGTCACTTTCAGCCACTTTGCATGCTGGTTGAACATCGAATCAATGATGTGAATGAACGCCTCGTAGCAGGGGAAGAAACCATGCCGGCCCGTGAGCAGATACCCTTCCAGCCAGCCCTCGCACTGATGCTCGCTCAACATCTCCATCACCCGGCCATCCGGTGCGATGTGGTCGTCGAGGGGGATAATCTCCGCCGTCGAGCAACGATTTGTCACTTCGAATACGGCACCCCAGCGGTTTGAGGTCGTTTCGTCCGGGCTGAACACCCGAAAATTCTTGGGGTTTAGTTTTATAACATCGCGGACAAACTGCCCTTGCACGCGGGTGGCCTCAGCGGTCACAGCCCCGGGTTTTGCTACCTCGACTGCGTATTCGGTAAAATTGGGCAGTTGCAGGTCCTGCAACAGCAAGCCGCCGTTAGCGTGCGGATTGGCGCTCATACGGCGCTCACCTGTTGGGGCCAGGTCGGCGATTTCTCCGTAAAGCCTGCCTTTACTGTCGAATAGCTCATCCGGCCGGTAACTCCTCATCCAGCTTTCCAAAAGCTCCAAATGTCCGGGCTGATCCATTTCGCCCATCGGCACCTGATGGGATCGAAACGTACCTTCAGTTGGTTTTCCATCAACTATCTTTGGGCCGGTCCAGCCCTTTGGTGAACACAGAACTATCATGGGCCAGCTCGGGCGCTTCTTGAATCCGACTGCACGAGCCTCGCGTTGGATGCTCCGAATGTCGGCCACGACATCGTCGAGTGTCATTGCCATGAGTTGGTGCATTTCATCAGGGTTGTCGCCTTCTACAAAACGGGGCGCGTAGCCATAACCGCGCAACAGGGCTTCCAGTTCTTCACGGGGAATGCGAGCCAGAACTGTCGGCCCCGCAATTTTGTAGCCGTTCAAGTGAAGGATCGGCAGCACCGCGCCATCATGCACCGGATTGAGAAACTTGTTTGAATGCCAGCTGGTTGCGAGTGCACCGGTTTCGGCTTCACCATCGCCAACAACGCAGGCCACAATCAGGTCAGGGTTGTCGAAAGCCGCGCCGTATGCATGTGAAAGCGCGTAACCCAATTCGCCGCCCTCGTGTATTGATCCTGGTGTTTCAGGGGCAACGTGGCTCGGAATGCCGCCGGGGAAAGAGAATTGTTTGAATAACCGTTTCATCCCGTCTTCATCTTGCGTGATGTCTGCATAAACTTCGCTGTAGGTTCCTTCCAGATAGGCATTAGCGACTAACCCTGGCCCGCCATGGCCCGGTCCAGTGATGTTGACGACGTTCAGGTCGTATTTCTTGATAATCTGGTTCAGGTGGACATAGATAAAATTAAGTCCCGGCGTTGTTCCCCAATGGCCGAGCAAGCGCGGCTTGATATGGGCCAGAGTGAGCGGCTCTTTCAGCAGGGGATTGTCGTAAAGATAAATCTGCCCCACCGAGAGGTAATTGGCTGCCCGCCAATAGGCATTAAGCTTTTGCAGCAAATCCGGATCTAGGATTCTGTAGTTTGGTTTCTTGTCCATGGTTCAACTTTCCTTCTTTGCACCAACGCCGAAGACGTGGATGGCTGACATTGCAATCACTAATTCTTCGTCGTGTGCGAGCGACGAGACTCGTTAACCTCATTCCAGCGTTACCAATGCGATCTGAAACTTCGGCGTCAGGCGAAGACGCTCAGTCCCCGAACCATCGTCCAGCCAGATTGTAGTAGTGGGCGATGATCACCCCGGCGATGCCTCCGGCGAGGAAAGCAAACCCTCCACCTATCAGGAGTACATTCACCGAACCGACCGGTTCCAAGGTGAACAAACTTACAAAACCATGAGAAAGAGTGAGAGTTAGTCCGATCGCCACTCCCGCCCAACACAGAGCAAAAATTATAGATGTCGAAAACGCACCAGTGGCCGCGCTGCGATTACAATTGAGCCTCGTTGTGGAGGCCGTCAGAATTGCGTTGGTCATTGTGTTCTCCTGTTAAAAAACAATCTACTGGGCAGAAATACGCCGTAACCCATTGACACCGTGAAAACCGAAAGCATCAAAACTGCCATCGTGCTAGGCGGGATGCCCGTGGATAAGGAGCGACTGATCATGACGCTGCCATTGCGGGTTTGAGTGCTGGGGCAAGCTTGGACGCGTTTTGAACCTTGATACCAGTTAGCCTGGTTCGCTTCAGCATCAGGGCATTGATAGCAACAAGCGCCGAACTGCCAGACATGGCGATGGCGGCGATGCTCGGCCCGAGCAGGAAAGGATACAGCACGCCAGCCGCTAGGGGAAAGGCAACGACGTTGTAGCCGACCGCCCACCAAAGGTTCTGATGCATCTTTCTGAGCGTCGCGTGGGACAGTTCGATGGCGCCAACCACGTCGAATGGGTCGCTCTTCATCAACACGATGTCAGCACTTTCCATCGCAACATCGGTGCCCGCACCAATTGCGAAACCGACATCGGCCTGGGTCAGAGCCGGAGCGTCGTTGACGCCGTCACCCACCATGCCGACCTTTTTGCCGAGCGCCTGGAGTTCCTTGACTTTGCTTGCTTTGTCGCCCGGCAATACGTCAGCGAACACCGTGTCAATCCCGAGGCCCATCGCTATGCGCTCGGCCGTGCCACGGTTGTCTCCGCTCAACATGACAACCTCGACGCCGCGCGCGTGCAGCGCCTTGATCGCTTCCACCGACGTCGGTCTCACCGCGTCTGCGATGGCAATCAAGCCTAAGAGCTTGCCGCCCACCGCGAGGTGAACGACGGTACGTCCGGCGCCCTGCAATTCCGCAGATTTTGCGCCAAGTTTGCCAAGGTCGATCTTGTTTTCCGTCATCAGCCGCTTGTTGCCGAGCAGCACTGTTTTGCCGCCGATCTTGGCTTGGGCGCCCTTGCCTTCATGGTTCTTGAATCCTGTGGCCTTTGTCACCTTCACATCGGCGGCCCGACGCAAAATAGCCTGCGCCAGGGGATGGTCAGATCCCGCTTCCACGGCCGCGGCGGCGGCCAGCAGCTGCTGTTCTGAGAACCCCGCAGCGAGCACCAGTTCCACTACCTCAGGCTGGCCTATTGTAAGCGTGCCAGTCTTGTCAAAAATAACAACATTCAACTTGGTGGCATCTTCCAGCGCCGATGCGTTCTTGAACAGGATGCCGTTCTGCGCGCCCAGGCCTGTTCCGACCATGATAGCCATCGGGGTCGCCAGCCCGAGAGCATCGGGGCATGCAATGACAAAAACAGTTATCGTGAGGCTGAGTGCGAACAGCAAGGTCTCACCTATCCACCAATACCAAACAACGAACGTAAGCAGGCCTACAACGATTGCAGCAAGAACCAGCCATTGCGCCGCGCGATCCGCCAAAAGTTGCGAGGGCGCTTTTGAGTTCTGGGCTTCCTGGACGAGTTTGACGATCTGGGCGAGTGCTGTGTCCGCACCAACCTTGGTGGCGCGATACTGGAATGTGCCGCTCTTGTTGATGGTAGCACCTATCACCGTGTCGCCCACTTTCTTGGCCACTGGCATTGATTCGCCCGTA
>Ga0163144_10024530_pt1 | contig 11827 bp, 14 predicted proteins | sample OliLak19BULKMAT1_FD_123175 | JGI IMG/M metagenome (GOLD analysis project Ga0163144, IMG submission 123175) | Freshwater microbial mat bacterial communities from Lake Vanda, McMurdo Dry Valleys, Antarctica - Oligotrophic Lake LV.19.BULKMAT1 | ecosystem: Environmental > Aquatic > Freshwater >... | reverse complement strand
TGGAGAAGCTGAGTCGTTGCCGGCAAACCCTGGAGGCCATCAAGCCCGGCTGCACGCGCCCAAGAATGCGCAAAACAAAGGGAAAATAACTCCAGCTGTTTGCAAGACACTACACTAGCTTCAGTTGAAGAGCGTCCCGAACTTCCCGCGGAATGGTGGTCTGGAATTTCTGAGTGAGGGTGGATTGCGGCATAACCGCAGGTTACATCGGCGGGATACGATCTGGCAAAGGGGACCCCAAGGACACGGCCAAACAGGCCGTGGCTCTATCTTCGGGCTGCGCGTCACTGAATGGAACCGCCGCCTCCGCACGCCGGCGCCAGCAGAGCCTGTCACAGTCCTGCTCATGAAGGCTTTGGTTCCTTCGGCCGTGTCGTCTGCGCCCGTGGTGTTTCTCCGGACAGCCCGTGCGGGCTGGATGGGATTCATTCCCCGGTGATGCGGGGTGTTTCAAGGCCGAGCGAAAACACCCCTCCTCCCCCGGGGAATGTTTCTTTGGGGGAGGAAGGCAAAAAAGGAGAACAACATGAATCAGACCCGAACCATCCCGTACGACTTTGGCCATTTCGAAGGCCTCAACTTTCGAACTCAATCAGCGATGGAACGGCTACTGACCGCCCAGGAGGTTGTCGACTGGGATCACGACCGTGAGGGCGAGGCGGAATTCTGGCCCACGGGCAACAAGTGGGAACTCACCGTCATTTTTGACGGCCGGAACACCGTTACCGCATCCGAATTGCTGGATCTGTCTGGACTCTTGGAAGAACTCGGCGGCGACACGGTGGAAAACTATTTGGCGGTCTATTTTGCAGTGAACATCCAAGGGGGAAACTTGGATGAATTGAAAGCGGAAGGAGTGCAGGACCGGGCTCCTTCCTGCTTTCTCGGCGGCAACTTCACGGAGGTACGCCGTGAGGCCGCTTACGAGCTGTTTGAGACCTATTATCCGGAGCTTTACCGAGCTTGGGAATCGACCCCCTGCGACGGGTTGATCTTCGATACGGATCGATTTCTGGATTCGCCTGCTTGGACCGTGGTCAAGGTAAAATTCGGTTCGCGCGTGGCGGTGTTGGTGGCGCCTGATTGAGCCACCTGCGCAAATCGGAGCCCGCCGGCATCAAAGCCGGTCGGCTCCATTTACATTGAGGCATTCACGCTTGCGTACCCCTACCGCCCACTCGATTTCCCGGCGGATTCTGAGAACCGGACCCAAACAGGGTTCTGGCAGACCAAAGGCGGGAACAATGGATGAGGAACCTTTTTCCAGCGGTAACCTCACCCGCGGGGGGATGAGGTTGCAGGTCTCTCCCTTGGTAACTCCCCTCGCCATCTTGTTTGGGTCGGTCGCCTTGCTCCCTCCCTCATTTTAGGTCCACCGCTCTCCCACCTGATGCACCCGTTTGTAAACAAAACCTCGCCGATAGGTGGGCCGAACCCGCCTCAAATCAGCACCGACGGCCGTAAACGGCAGCGGCTTTCCAGCTTCCTTTCGGCGACCCCTTGACGGAAGGGGTTGGGATCGTGGTATGTGAGAGTCTGGGAGAAACGTCCATGCGGGACGTCGACCCCGACAACCCTTCAACGGAGGAAATCATGGCCACTCAAACCAACCACCAACCGGAGCGCAACCGCCCGGTTCACGAAGTCCGACTCGGCGCGATTCGGGCCTCCATTTGGGCCAACGAAACCGAGACCGGAACGTGGTTCAACGTCACCTTCGACCGGGGCTACCGGGACGGAGACACGTGGAAGTCGACCTCGTCCTTCGGCCGGGACGACCTGCTCGTCGTCGCCAAGGCCGCCGATCAGGCGCACACGTGGATCATCAGCCAGCCGCGGGACCAAGGTGAACCGTCCGCCACCCAGGATCCGAAACTGCCTGCTCGCTCTGCCAGCCCGTTGGACAAGGCGAAGCTCCCCTCCCAGCGCCAATAGGTCGGGGGAAATCTTGTGGACGGTCCGACCCCTGATTCATTACGCACTGATGCGAATCGCCGGTGGGGTGGCCCTTTGGAGCAGTTAGAGTTCCCCGATCTGACGGCGCGACCCGGACATCGCCGCCGGGGAAACGATCCGGTCGAATACAAAGTGGTCACCCTGCGCGATTGTCCCCTGCCGGAATGCCTTCAAGAATGCGATTGCCCCCAGAAGGCCGCTGATTACTGGCGTTTACACATCGCCACTGCAGTTTCCTTTAGCCCCGACGTCGAGACGTTCGCCGTGCTCCATCTCAACACGCGGCGAAAAGTTCGCGGGCACCATGTTGTTTCCACCGGCATCCTCGATTCCGTGCTGGTTCACAGTCGTGAAGTCTTTAGAGACGCGATCGTTGCTAATGCATCTGCCATCATCTTGTTACACAATCATCCTAGCGGGGACCCATCCCCTTCTGAGGCCGACATCCGAACCACCCGGGACTTGATCCGGGCCGGTCAACTTCTGAAAATCGAAGTGTTAGACCATGTCGTCGTGGGTTCGGGCCGGCATGCTTCACTCAAAGAATTGGGTATTTTTGCGTGGTAGGCTGATCGGTTGTCATCGACTGCGCTGACTTTCGGCAGCCAACCCTCCCGTCCTAAAACCAGGGCCAGTCAGACGTTGGCCGGAATATCATTCCGGGCACTGACCAAAGTTTGCCGAGGAATCTGGACAATGCGTTCAGCGGAACCACATCCAGACCCCGAGGGCAGGAAACTGGAAGCGCTTGAAGTGATGTCGGTACCGATCACGGCGTAATCGCCGGACTCCAATTCGAGGATGTCCGGACAACCGTGCCCGCCCGAACAGAGGTTGGTGCGGGAAGGAGAACCAAGGCGTCGAAGGAACATAGGGGTAGATAGATGCTTTTATGCATGTATCGCGTCAAGGGCAATTTGGCGTAGGCAATCGAAGTGACGAAAGTCGAACGACGAACGGCCATTGCCACCGAATTGGTGCGCGGGCTTAAGGCGGCGCGCAAGGCCCAAGGGCTTTCCATGGATGATGTGGCCGCCCAAGCGGGCCTCAATCAATCCATGATCAGCCGGCTCGAAAGTTTCGCCGGTAATCCCACCTTGGATTCGCTGCTCCGGATTTCCGAGGTACTCGACGTCGGACTCGGAAAGCTCATTTCTGCGGCGGAGAATTCAGTGGCCAAAGGCGTCAAACGTCAGCCGGCTAATTGAGTTTTGGTTTCCCGGGCGGCCGGATCGTCCCCCACCCCACCTGGCGTCCCTTTCAGTTCCAAGGTGATCCAGCGCGACAAGCGACAATGCCGGAGACGTTCCTGAGCTTAGCGCAGAGAACTGGCCACCTGCATTTTGGAATTCCTGGCCACCGCGGCATTTCGCTCCGTAATCCAGCTTTTGAGGTTCGCCCAATGAACCGCTACTAAAAAGTAGGAATTTGGGTTTAGCCCTTCGCCCGGAGAAGGCAGCCGGAACTACTCAAATCACATGACGCGGACGGCTAAGTGAGGAAGGAATTGTCATTAACAAGAACCGACCCCAATGGCGCTAAATTTAGCCGCTTCATTTCGGAGAGGATTCCTTCGAGTAGCGGTTTCTGTGGGGGATTTCCATATATTGGCCGCGCGGGCGAGTTAGGAGGGGATAGGGCTTGAGATGGCGTTTGACGGCCCGTGGTTCTCGTCGGCCGGGAGGATCCGGAACCTGATCCTCCGCCAGGAGTTTGAGCCACGTGGCTTCTAGGTGGCGACGCTGCTTCTGGGTTCAACCTTCCTGACCGGAAAGACGCAACCGGCCTTCTGATTCGACGGTTAAGGATACCGCCGTTGGCTTCCCGGGTTATCGAGCAATTTAGGAGAGGTCAAGAGACCTCCGCGAAGAAGAGCCCGAGCTCGTCGAGGTTGTCGTGTTGGACCTGCTGAACGGGTTGGCCCAGGGCGGCAGGCATTGAGGGAGGCCATTGAGAATTGGCGTGCATTTGAATCGGCGCTCGAGCGCATGCAGAAGCTTATTCGCCAAAGGATCTTTGGATCCCTGCCCGACACTCGTCGTCGCAAACCACTCACCAAAAATGTTTTAGGCCTTATCTAAGGGTTTTTCGCTGTATTCGGTGGAATCAGAACTGAGGGAAGCGAAGTTTGCCGGCGGTGAAATACAGCATGGTGGTGAGATAGGTTGGGGAGCGGTAACCGCGGGCTTTGCGCTTGGTGGCACTGAAGACGCTGTTGAGGCCCTCCATGAAGGCGTTGGTTACGCCCGAGAGCCAATGCCCAAGGATTCCCTCCAAATTCTTTTCCACCGAGTCGGCTAGTTTACTCATCGACCTCAGTAATCCCTGTGGCTCCTTACGAGCGACTCAACGGACCCAACGACACCAGACCCGAAATCGGCGCCGAGCCACGGTCCCGGTCTGGCTCCGATAGATGTCCTGAAACACCAAGCGCATCTGATAGGCCTTCCCGCCGTTTCTGAGTCTGTGACGTCAGGGGAGGGAAACAATACGCTACGAGGTGGCGGGAGAGGGAATGGTGGAGGGAGCCCGTAGGGCGACCGGAACCATTCCCTCTCCCGAGGCGGTCGCAGACGGAAGAAACGACATGACGAATACCACTCAATTGGAGGTGTCCGCGAAGGGCTCCAGAAAGAAGCGACGGTTCCTGAGCGCCGAGAAGAAGTTCCAGATTTACCTGGAGGCGCAGTCGCCCGACAAACCCATCGGTGAATTGCTGCGCCGGGAAGGCCTCGTCTCGACCGATCTGGCAGGTCAAGGAGGGCGCCCTCCAGCGCCTCAGCGCCAAACCTGGGAAGAAGCGCGACGCGGTCGACACCGACGCTTACGACGCGATCAAGCGGGAACTCCAAGACAAGGAGCGGGCCTTGGCGGACTTGGCGGTCGAACTGGCCATCCTGCGAAAAAAAACGAATGGGGGTTCGTGGGACCGATAGCCAAGCAGTGGATCAAGGCGGAAACCAAACGGGCCATTCTTACGGTGATCGAGACCTCTCAGCAGCAAGGCGTGTCGGCGCGACGCAGTTGTTCGATCCTCATGATCGAACAGCGTCGCGTCCTCCGGTGGCAGCAGCGGATCCGGCAGGGGCAGGGTCTGGGCGACCTGGTCCCCGGTCCCAAAGAGCCGTTGCACCGGATATTGCCCGAGGAGGTGGACCAGATCGTGGCGATGGCCAAGAGCCAGGAATATGTCGATTTGTCTCACCGCATCCTGGCAGTCACGGCCTGCGACAAGGGCCTGTTTCAGGCCTCCTTCTCGACGGTCTACCGGGTACTCAAGGAAGAGGATTTGATGACGGCACGGGGTCCCGGAGGTCCTCACAACGGCAATTCGAAGGCTCCGGTCCGCAAGGATCTCACCGGACCGAACCAGCGGTGGTGTTGGGACATCAGCTACCTGATGACCCCTCACAAGGGGGAATATCTTTACCTCTACCTGCTGCTGGACGAGTGGTCCCGGAAGGCCGTCCAGTGGCGCGTCGCCTGGCATCAGACGGCCGAGGAGTCGAGGCGGCTGTTGGAAGGGGGTCTGGTCGACCAAAACATCCTGGATCTACCCGAGGACAAGCGTCCTGAAATCATCAGTGACCGCGGCCGCCAGATGAAGGCCAAGCCGATCCGCAGGCTGTGCGAAGATCACGGCATGCCCCAGTTGTTTGCCCGCCCGCGGACCCCCAACGACAATCCGTTCATCGAGTCGGCGTTCAGTACGGTGAAGCGGGCGCCAGAATACCCGGGCCGCTTCCTGGACGACGCCGAAGCCACCGCCTATTTCGCCCGGTTCTTCACTTGGTACGACACCGAGCACTACCACTCGGGTATCGACTACGTGACCCCGCAGCAGGCCCACGAAGGACTGCGGCAGGAAATCGTGGATCAACGACGGGCAAAAATGTCCTCCCAACGCCGCCGGCGCCGGGAGGAAAATCAAAAGCAGGAATCCGGCGTGCAAAACAACAACAACAACGAAACATTGACCGCCTGCCTTGCAGCGTAATCAACCGCCCTCTGGTGTCATTGATTCAAAAACGCGCCGCCTTGGCGGTGCAAAGACTCTTCTGGTCGATCTTCGCCAGGCGCGCCTGCTCTTGCTCCGTAAGGTTCTCGAGATTCTTGCGCCATAACCATTGGCTACACTTCAGCGCTTCCCATACGCCGCTCCCACCCCGCCGGATTTCGGCCTGGCGAACCTTGTCCACCGCCTTGCTCACATTGGCCACGACATGAAACTTGTCGAAGACCACCCGGGCATTACGACAGGTTTGGGCCACCCCCTTTTGATATGTCAGCGCCGGCGTGAAAATGGGGGAAGATTGCCGGATTGAAAATGAGGTTGGGATTTGGGGTGCAAAAAGGCCGCGGGTGAAGGAGTTCACCGGCGGCCTATGGGCGAAGCGGGGTGAGGCGAGGCTAAGGATCGTCGACGCGGTCTTTCATGCGGTAACTGGAACCTTCGATGAGGATGGTCTCGACGTGGTGGATAATTCGGTCGAGCAGAGCCGAAGCGAGGGCGGCATCGTTATTAAGGATACCGACCCAATGTTTGTAAGCTTTGTTGGTGGTGATGAGGGTGGAGGCGCGTTCATAGCGTCCGGAGATGACCTGGAAGAGCAGATCGGCTCCGGTCTTATCGATCGGCAGATACCCAAGTTCGTCCAATAGAAGAACGCGCGGGGCGAGATACTTTTTGAGTTCAGCTTTGAGTCGGTGAGCGGCCTGGGCAGCGGCCAGGTTGTTGATGACCTCAACGGCCGGAGCGTAGAGGACCGAATGACCGGCCACACAGGCCGTGTGGGTCAGGGCGACGGCCAGATGGGTTTTGCCTAATCCAACTCCGCCGCAGAAGACCACATTGGTGTGTTTTTCGAGGAAGCCCAAGGTGAAGAGGTTTTGCACCTGCAGGCGGTTGATTTTCTTGGGCCAACTCCACTGGAACTGGTCGAGGGTTTTGACCCACGGCAGGCGCGCCAGGCGAAGCCGGCGGCGCAGGCTTTGTTCCTGGCGCTGGTGGACCTCTCCCTCGGCCAGACGGGCGAGGTAGTCGCCGTGAGACCATGATTCGCGGGCGGCTTGGTCGGCGAGGGGGCGGTGTTGGTCGAGGCAGTAGGCAAGTTTGAGGTAGCTGAGATGGTCGGGCAACAAACGGTCGGGGGGAGTCATGATTTTTGGTAGATGGAGAGATCGGGATGGGGGAGTTCGAGTTGGAGGAGGTCGCTGGCCCGGGTCAGATGCAGGGCACTGGGTTCGGGTTGGGGACGGCGCCGTTGCTCCAGCAGATTGGCCACGTACTCCGCGCTGAAGGCCTGGTATTCGAGGGCGTCAGCCAGGGCCCGGGCGGTGGCGTCGGGTCCGTAGATCTCACTCAAAGCCACCAAGCGGGCGAGGTGTTGATAGTGATTGGGACGCCGTTCGCGCAGGTGCTGGTAATAAGGCTCGGCGGCCGGGCCCAGTTCCAGGAAGCGCAGGAGTTGACGCTGTTGGTGGGCGCGAAAGCGATTTTCCAGCAGCGGCCTGGCATGGTCGGGGTGCTCGAAATCACGCTGCCGCTCATAGCTGCGCGGATGATCGGCAATGACCTTTTGCCCGTGCAGAAAGACCAGTCGATGAGGATAGGCCTTGAGCGTGAGTTGGGTGCCAGCATAGGGCGCGGGCACGGAGTATTTATTGGCGTCGAAGGCCACGCGGAAGCTGCGACTAGCGCGTACGACGTGGACGGTGGCGACATCGTGACGTTCCGCCGGTAGGGGCCGGAGGCGGGATTTTTCCTCAGCAAAGAGCTGCTCGGGCGCCTGGCCAGTGGTGCCGTGCTGACGGACATTGGCGACGGTGGAAAGCCAGAGTTTGGCGCCCGCATTGAGAGCCTCCAGGGAAGTCAGAGTCAGACCCGCCAGGAAGTTTCGTTTAACGTAGTCGACGGCTTTCTCAACGCGTCCTTTTTCGTGCGGTGAATGAGGGTTGCAAGCTCGCACTTCGCAGCCGTGATGACGGGCGAAATCCAGGTACCGGGGGTTGAAGATCGGGGCCTGACCGCGTTCATGGCGGGTGACGGCGACCTTGCAGTTATCGACGATTAACTGGTGAGGTGCCCCCAGGAAGTATTCGAAAGCATGCTGATGACACTCCAGGAACTGCTCCTGGGCTTCGCGCCAGGTGAACTCCAGATACATCCGGCGACTGAAGCACAGGACCATGACAAAGAAGGAAAGGCGGCGGCGGATGGCCCCGATCTGGATCAGACCCGCACTGCCCCAGTCCACCTGGGCGGCTTGGGCCGGAGCGAACTGTAAACTCAAGTAAGCCGGTGTGGGTGCGGGTCGCACCGTGGCCACAAAATCCCGCAGGATCGTCGACCCGCCGGTGTAGCCCTCCTCGCGCAGGCGCTGGAGAACCTGAGTGCCGGTGTAAGCGTGTTGTTCCAGCAAGCGGACAATGGTGCCCTTGAAGGGATCGAGTTTGCTCGTCCGTTTGGGAACGCTTCGCGGATGATAGGTGGCCTGTCCGATCCAGGCGGCGACGGTGCGCTCATCCAAGTCCAACTCGCGGGCGATCTGGGCGGCCTTGAGCTGCTGCTGGTCGTGGAGTTGGCGCAGGCGGCAGAACAGTTCGTAGGAGATCACGGGGTGCCTCCCTCGGGAGCCAGGGCCCGGCGCAGGATTTCGCCCACCGAGACAGCGGTGCCCAGACGCTCGCCCGGGGGCGCGATCGGATCCAGGCTCAAACCCTGATAGAGCGGTGGACGGTGGGCGATGAGATCCGCCTGGACCAGGCGCTGGCGCGCCGCCGCCAGTTGGAGCGTCTCCCAGCGCAGCACTCGGGCGATGCTGGCGTCGGAGTAAAAGCTCAGCCCCTGAGCGTCGGCGACGGTGACCAGAAACAGATATAAGGCGAGGGCTTGGGCGTCGCAGGAGGCCGTGCGGGCACCCCGAAAGAGCCGTTGATCAATCCAACTAAACTGGGAGGGAACGCGCCGGAGCCGCTCCGGACACACGAGTTGTTTTTTCATAAGGAAGGGGGAACCGGCGGAGCGTGGTGCCCCAGGATCTCCCGTCCTTTGGCTATCAGGTGGCGCAGATGGCCGGCGATGTCCTCTTGTAACGGTGAGTCGATGAAAGTGGCGACAAGTCCCACCAACAGAGGCTCTTGCGACGAGCAGAGATCTTGTAACGGTGAGACCGGGTGGGTGCTTTTAAGCTCCTCCGGCGTAGTGACTTGCTCCGAGCAGGTCTCTTGTAACGGTTCGACGGTTTGGGTTGGGCGACGCGCGTAGCCAGGCCGCTGCCGCCGCCAGGCCTGAACGCGGGCGGTATTTTCTGGACCCCGGAAGTAGTCGGCATTGCCTGACTGGCTCAGCCAGAGGCGTTGGCTTTCGCGCTGGCTTTCCCGCCGACAGGCCGGCTCGCGACAGAAGCGCTGACGACCGCGATTGCGGTAATCAGGCAAAAACAACTTTTTGCAGTGTACGCATTTACACTTCGCGTTCGGGCGGGCCACGTCTGGGAAGAAGACGCCCGCAGCGTCCAATCAAGCCCGAGTTGCTCACCCACTCAACTCACCCAAGAAACTGAAGAAGGAAGAAGAGATTTGGAGGAAGGGTCGAAGAAAACGGAACCGAAGAAGATCCCCAATTTCAAACCGGCAACCCAGCTACACTTTCAGACCGGCGCTGACATGATAGGCCGCACTCATGTCCATACTGGCTTGGGTCAAGGCATGCCGATGGCCGTTATGAGCCTCCAGAGCGGCCACGAAATCGACCCAGACTTGGTGATCTCTCCCTTCGGCGGCGAAGAGCACCCGCTTATTGACCAAATCGGCGAACACGCTGAGGTACTCATGACCCTTGCGAATACTCATTTCATCGACCCCCACGCAGGTGAGGTTGGAGAAGTCGGCCTCGGCATAGGCCCGCTGAACCTGCCGGAAGAGCATTCGCCAAAGCCGGGTGTCCGACTCACCCACGACTTCACTCACCTTGCTCATCGGCATCTCCCGCATGAGCAGGAGCGCGAAGGCTTCGAACTCCTTGGTGAAGTGCGTGCTCAATCCCTCCCACGGGGGACGCACCCGAAACACGTGTCCGCACTGGCGACACTTTCCTCGGGGTAAGCGCGCGGTAATTTCGCACCGGTGCTGGAAGACATTGAGATGCCGCCAACTCAACTCTTCGGTGTGATCGTAGCAGGAGACCAACCCTCCATCCTTGGGACAACGCACCGAATCCCACAGCGCCACCGTCTCGTGGATTTCCAGAAAAACAGTTCCGGTCGTTCGATCAAATCGACTCTCCACAACTTCCCAGTTCAGACCCAAGCCCAAGAGTTCGTGGAACAGCTTCTCCGGTGACACCCGCCAATCCTTCCAAATTCATTCCACTGAATACAGCGAAGAACCTATCTAAGAGCCATTCAGGACGGTCCCCATTACCTACATGGGTCGGACAACACATTGGTGGTGCGGAAAACTTGATAAACGCTCCCCGAAGTGGCCGAAGTCGACCAAGACAGGGTGACAGTCGATTCACTTTTCCAATCCGCGCGTCACTAGAGAGTTCGTCGTCGACAGGTCCAACCCAAGACGGCCCCACCCAAACCCAGCAGGGCCCAAGTGGTGGGTTCGGGGACGGTGAAGCGCAGGTTATCTAGGTATCCCGCAGTGCCGGAGGGAAACTCCAGTGAGAGCAAAACTTCTTGACCTGCCCAGCGCGAGACATCAGCCGTGTAATCGAATGCTCGTTCTGGATCAAACCGAATAGGAACCACTTCGCCATTTAAGTGCAGAGGAGTATTAAAAATATTATCTCGTCCGGACCAGAAAAACTCCAGTGAAAGCGCCCCAATTGGAACGGTACCTAACTGCGAAAAGGTGATCGCCTTCTTTTGAGGAATTCCGCCGATATAGGTCAAACCGTTGTATTGCGCGAGAAATTGTTCCGGACGCGTGGTGCTCTGTGAGAGCGAAATTGGTGCAATGCTGCCTTGGTTATAAAACCACACCCGATCTATTGGAATCCCATCTTGGGTAATCCCCCACCCGGGGATGATTTCATGGGGAACTCCATATTGGGCTTGTAGAATCGGATCCGTTTCGAGGTGATCCAGATTGGGCTATCAAAATCAAGATTGATGAATTCTCCGCTTATTAGAGTTAGCGAAAGGCAAGTAAGCCCATACCCAGCAGCGAAGTTAAATGATAAATTCATGGAAGTTTTACGGTTACGCGAGTTCCCTGACTGACATTGGTGTAAGACCCTACTGAAGTTATCTTCAAGGAGAACAAAAACCTTCTATTAGAGGGTCTGGCACCTGGTTCCCCATCCCCTGTGTGAGCACCTGGGAATCGATCAAGATATTGGCCCAGAAGATAGTGCTCCTACCGTTGGGGGCGGCGGATCGCCCAACCCAGCGCCAACCCGCCGAGACCGAGCAACGCCCAGGTGGAAGGCTCGGGTACCGAGGTGAAGCCAGCGATGTCAAAGAAGAGTGTAGTGCGCGGTCCTAACACGAATTCGAGTTCGACTTCCTGTCCGGCGTAGGTTGACACCGGAAACTCCCAAATACTTGTGAAACAGGGACTTCTCTCGATTGGAATATCCTGACCATTGATGCGGCATTGCAGGAGGCTTGGCGGAGGAGGGTCGTCCCCGTAACTATAGTAAACCTGCAATTCGAACGCTAACTCAGGAACCTTACCCGTCTGTTTCAGAGTATAGGTCGGCGTGAGCTCGAATTCTCCATTCACAAGGTTAGAAAGAGCCTGTCCCTAAAGCGGCCGTTTTCGAGGGGCGGTTATATTACATGTGTAATAATTTACGGCGACAGGTGTCACTGGGATAAATTCATCGAAGGATTTGAGTCAAGTGGCTGTTGGGGTG
>Ga0163144_10024528_pt1 | contig 11828 bp, 9 predicted proteins | sample OliLak19BULKMAT1_FD_123175 | JGI IMG/M metagenome (GOLD analysis project Ga0163144, IMG submission 123175) | Freshwater microbial mat bacterial communities from Lake Vanda, McMurdo Dry Valleys, Antarctica - Oligotrophic Lake LV.19.BULKMAT1 | ecosystem: Environmental > Aquatic > Freshwater > Lake... | reverse complement strand
CTGCGTGCACGGCTTGACGCGCCAAGGGCGCGATTTCGACACGCTGGCGCGCGCGCTTGCGCCGCACTGTCGGGTGATCTGCCCCGACGTGGTCGGGCGCGGCCGCTCGGGCCGGCTCGAGAATCCGCTCGGCTACCAACTGCCGCAGTACATCAGCGACATGGTGTGCCTGCTCGCGCGCCTGGACGGCGAGGCGGTCGACTGGGTCGGCACCTCGATGGGTGGATTGATCGGGCTGGGCGTTGCATCGCTGGCCGGCTCGCCGGTTCGGCGGTTGGTGCTGAACGACATCGGCCCGACCCTCGAACCCGAGTCGCTGCTGCGCATCGGGCAGTACCTGGGCCAGCCTGCGCACTGGCGCACGCTCGACGAAGCGGCCGACGCGATGTGGCAGGTCTCGTCGAGCTTCGGGCCGCACACCCGCGAGCAGTGGTTGGCACTTTCCGAGCCGCAGACCGTGCCCGACGGGGACGGCTACAAGCCGCACTACGACCCGGCCATCGCGATCCCGTTCAAGGCGGCAAAGCCCGAGTTCGCGCAGGCCGCGCAGGCGCTGATGTGGCAGGCCTACGACGCCCTGCGCATGCCCACGCTGCTGGTCAGGGGTGCCGACAGCGACCTGCTCTCGCATGCCACCGCGCAGGGCATGACGCAGCGCGGCCCGCGCGCCCGGCTGGTCGAGTTCGAAGGCGTCGGCCATGCGCCGACACTGGTGCAGGACGACCAGGTCGAGACCGTGCGCAGCTTCCTGCTGGCACCATGAAGAGCCAGGCGGTCGAGGCGGGCGCCGCCGCACCGATCGTGCTGCTGGACCAGGACGCCACGGTGGGCGAGACGGCCGACGCGGGTGGCGAGGGCCTGGCGATGCTGGGGCGTGCGCGCGCGTTCGCCGAGCCGCTGCTCGTCGGGCACATGCTCGACACCGGCGAGCCGGCGCTGGCGCATGCCGACGGCGTTGCACGGGTGCTCGAGCAGATCGGTGCATCGCCGGTGATGCGGGCCGCCGCCTACCTCGTGTATGCCGGCGACCGCCTGCAACGCCCCGAAGAAGTGGTGGCGCAGACCTTCGGCGAGAGCCAGGCCAGCCTCGTCGGCCACACGCGCAAGCTGGTGCAGATCCAGCGCGCGGCACGGCTTGCGCAGCCGGTGAGCGACAGCATCGCCGGCGGCGGCGTGCAGGCGCAGCAGACCGAGCGTGTGCGCAAGATGCTGCTGGCGTTTTCGCGCGATCTGCGGGTGGTGCTGCTGCGCCTGGCGTCGCGTTTGCAGACCCTGCGCTGGCATGCCGCGACGCGCGTCGAGTGCCCCGTGCCGCTGGCTCGCGAGTCGCTGCAGGTCTTCGCGCCGCTGGCCAACCGCCTGGGCATCTGGCAGATCAAGTGGGAGCTCGAAGACCTGTCCTTCCGCTTCCTGCAGCCGGACGACTACCGGCGCGTGGCCGGCTGGCTCGATGGCACGCGGCGCGAGCGCGAGGTTGCGATCGAAGCGTTGCGCCAGCAGCTGTCGCAGTTGCTGCGCTCGCACGGCCTGGGGGCCGAAGTGCACGGGCGGCCGAAGCACCTATACAGCATCTGGAAGAAGATGCAGGGCAAGCAGGTGCCGATCGCTGAGGTGCTGGACCTGCTGGCACTGCGCGTCGTAGTGCCAAACGTGGCCGACTGCTATGCGGTGCTGGCGCGCGTTCATGCGCGCTGGCCGGTGCTGGCCGACGAGTTCGACGACTACATCGCACGGCCGAAGGGCAACGGCTACCAGTCACTGCACACCGTGGTGAAGTCCGATGCCGGGCAGGCGGTGGAGATCCAGATCCGCACCCAGGCGATGCACGAGCATGCCGAGTTCGGCGTGGCCGCGCACTGGGCGTACAAGGAAGCCGGTGTGAAGGGGTATGCCGGCATCAGCGCCGGCGGCAGCCACGACGAGCGCATCGCACAGGCGCGCAAGGCCGTGCTGCGGCAGTTACTGGCGTGGGAGCGCGACTTCGCGAAAGATGCCAACGATGCCGCGGGCGATGCGGCCCCGGTCGACGAACGCATCTACGTCTTCACGCCGCAGGCCGCCGTGATCGAGCTGGGTGCGGGCGCAACGCCGATCGACTTCGCGTATGCCCTGCACACCGACCTGGGCCACCGCTGCCGTGGCGCCCGCGTGGACGGCATGCAGGTGCCGCTGAACACGCCGCTCGCCAACGGCCAGACCGTGGAGATCACCAGCGTACGCGAAGGCGGCCCTTCGCTCGACTGGCTGAACCTGGAGCTGGGGTATCTGGCTGCACACCGTTCGCGCGCCAAGGTGCGCGCCTGGTTCAATGCGCAGGCCATGGCGCAGACGGTGGCGCGCGGACGCGAAGCGGTCGAGCGGCTGCTGCAGCGCGAAGGCAAGACGGCGTGGAAGCACGATGATCTGGCCACGCGCCTGGGCTTCAAGAACGCCGATGCGCTGTTCGAAGTGGTCGGCAAGGACGAGCTTTCGCTGCGCACGATCGAACAGCTGCTGCGTCCGCCGCCACCGCTGCCCGCACCCGAAGCGCCGCTGTTGAAGCGCTCGCGCGTGGGCGAGGGCGATGCCAGGAGCGGTGTGCTGGTAGTGGGCGTCGATTCGCTGATGACGAGCCTGGCCCGCTGCTGCCGGCCTGCGCCGCCCGACGCCATCGAAGGTTATGTGACGCGCGGAAAGGGTGTTGCCATCCACCGCCGCAACTGCAGCAATCTGCGGCACATGAAGGAGCGCGCGCCGGAACGCGCCATCGCGGTCGAGTGGGGCCAGGGTACCGAAGACGGTGCGCTCTACCCGATCGACGTGCTCGTCGAAGCCGGCGACCGCCCCGGGCTTCTGCGAGACATCACCGAGGTCTTCGCGCGTGAGAAGGTCAACGTCACGGCAGCGAAGAGCCAAAGCCTGAAGGGCAGTGGCGGCGCGGTGGCGTGGATGACGTTCACCGTCGAAGTTGGCCGCACCGAGCGCCTTGGCAAGGTACTGACGCAGGTGGCCGTCATCCCCGGCGTGCGCCACGCGCGGCGCAAGTGAGCAACGAAAACCGGCCGCCGGCCGCTGCTACACTACCGCCCTTTCCAGGCGCGTAGCTCAGCTGGTTAGAGCACCACCTTGACATTGTGGGGGTCGTTGGTTCGAGTCCAATCGCGCCTACCAAATCCGGTAGGAACAACAAGCACTTGGCGGAGACGCCAGGTGCTTTTTTTCCGTCTTGTGCTGACGGCATGTGCAGTGATGTCCTATTCCGCCAGCGAACTGCGAGAGCGGGTGAGCCGCACCTTGGGTCGATGAAGAATGATCTTCGACATCGTGGCGGACCTCGCCAAGCTGAGCCTCTTCGTCGCCTGTGCCTATTTGATCCTGGGCGCCTACGCACGGCGCAGAAGGCCGCAGTGGACCGAGCATCTGACCAAACGCCGGTTGGCCGTGCTGGGCGTGCTGACGACGGCCGTGGGCGGCATCAAACTGATCGAGGATGTTGTCGCCAAAGAGTCCGGGCCCGTTGACGAGGCCATTCTTTGGTTCGTTCGAGACCATGTGCCTTCAACGATGCATGATTTCTTCGCGATGGTCACGCTCAGCGGGTCAGCGAGGTTTCTGGTGCCGGTGGCCGTGGTGGCTGCCGTGGTTCTGTTCGTCGCCCGGCGCCGCTTCGAGGCCCTGCTGGTGGGCGCATCGGCGATCACGGCAACGCTCGTCGTCTGGGGCATGAAAGCCATCGTCGGCCGCGCCCGCCCGGCGTTGTGGGAGGCCCAGTGGTACTGGGGTTCCAGTTTCCCGAGCGGACACACGCTCAGCACCGCAGCGCTCTCGACCGCTGCGGCGTTGTGCGTGGCGCGCATCTGGCCCCGGGCCGGCCGCCTGGCGATGGCGCTGGCTGTGTTGTGGACCGGCGGGGTCGCGCTCTCCCGCCTTGTGCTCGGCGTGCACTGGCCGTCGGATGTTCTGGCCGCCATGTGCCTGGGTGCCTTCATTCCGCTGCTGGTCAGCGTGGCGAACGATCTGCGTCGCCGCCGTCCGGGCAGCCAGGGCGCGGCTCTCTGACAGCCGTCGGTGCGCAATCTGTGCGCTGCCTTGATCGTGGCGACGTTGGCGCTTTTCTTCGTGTGGCCGGGGCCAATGAGCGAGGGTTCACCCATCCGACCTTCGGCTGCGCCTGTGGGGATTCGCCCTTCAATTGCTCGGCACTTACGCACTTACACCGTATGGCGCGACGTGGCCGCAACAAGCGGGGATGGTTTCACCGGTCTGTGACGGGTGGCTCTAGCGCCTCGGCCTCTGTAGCGGTGGGCACGTCGGGCATGTTGACTGTGCGTCGACGAATCGATGAAGTGCTGCCACGCCGGTGAAGGCGGCTGCCGCCGTGACACCCATACATGGGTCAGCTGTGGGCGGACGGACTGACTGGCACATCGCGAGCAATTTTCCCATCCACCAATTCGACCAGTCGGTCACAGCGCGCACCCAGCCGTGCATCGTGAGTAACCACAATAAACGTGACGCCAAGCTCGGCATGCATGCGGCGCAGCTGCACAAAAACCTCGTCAGACGAGGCCGTGTCCAAGTTGCCGGTGGGTTCGTCGGCCAGCACCAGCGGCGGTTCTTGCACCAGAGCGCGGGCAATCGCCACGCGCTGCTGCATGCCGCCCGAAAGTTCGGCGGGCCGCTTGTCCATGGCTTCGGCCAGTCCTACAGCGGACAGTAGCTCACGTGCATGCGCCAATTGTTTGGCGCTGACACGGCCTTCGCGCATCAGCGCAGGCATGGTGACGTTTTCCAGCGCGGTAAAGGCGGGCAGCAGGTGGTGAAACTGGAACACAAAACCGATGGTGCTGCGCCGCAGCAGAGTCAGCTCCGCATCGCTCGAGCCGTTCACTTCCTGGCCCTGCAAGTGGTAGCTGCCAGCGGTCAAGTGTTCGAGCAAACCAATGATGTTGAGAAGGGTGCTTTTGCCCGAACCGGACGGCCCCATCAGCGCGACAAATTCGCCATGGTTCACCCGCAAGTTCAATCCATGCAAAATTTCAGCTTCGTTGGGCAAGCCCTGGTTGTAGCTTTTGCGGATGTCCGTCAACTCAATCAACGGGGCGTTCTTGTCATAGGTGATCTTGTCGCTGGTTGTCGTATCCGGGTCCATAGCCTGCGCCTCAAATCCGAATGGCTTGAGCCGGGTCCATTGCAGCCGCGCGGCGCGCGGGCGCAATGGCGGCCAGCACGCTGCAAACGGTGGCAATGACCGCCACCTGTACAGCAAGGGCAGGTGACAGGCTGATGTCAAACAGCGGCAAACCGTCCGCGCTGCGCACGAAGCGAGTAAACAGCCAAATCATGCCCCCCGCCAGCGCAATGCCCAGCACCGAGCCCAAGGCGCCCACCACGGCGCCTTGTACCAAAAACAGCCGCAAAATTTGTGCACGGGTGGCACCCATGGCCCGCAAGATTCCAATCTCGCGCTGCTTTTGCACGACGGACACCACCAGCACGCTGGCAATGCCCAGTACCACGACGACCATCACCACGCCACGAATCAGCGCCGTGCTGACCGACTGCGCATTGAGCGCAGACAACAGCTGCGCGTTATTTTCTTGCCAGCTTTCTATCTTGTAGGGAAACTGGCTGCGCAAACCTTCTGCGAGTGTTTCGGCCGCCCAGACATCGTTCACTTTCAGGTCGATACTGGTCGCGCCGCCCGGCAAGCCCAGTAAGTTTTGGGCAGAACGCAACGACACGATGACGGTGCGCCGATTCAGGTCTTTCACACCCAGGTCAATCAGCGCCGTGACGCGGGCCGCGTCAGTCACGGTGCCGGTTTGCAGGGTCAGGCGGTCGCCGACGCGAACGCCCAAGTCACTGGCCAACTCGCGGCCCACAATCGCCTCGCCCGGCAACAGCCGCGCGGTGCCGCTGACCACCTTGCCGCGCAGGCCGATGATGCCGTCATAGCGGTTCAGCTCCACACCCTGCAATGCGATGGCCTGCGTCGCTTCGCCGCGCAAGGCCAGGCCACCGCCCGCCACCATGGGCGACACGGCGGTGATGACCGGGTTGGCTTCCAGCAAAGGCACCAGCGCTTGCCAGTTGGCAATCGAGCGTAAGCGCTGAGCACGCGGCTGCGCCTCGCTCAACACAAAGGTACCCGAAGGGTGGGGCATGGCAGGCGTCACGACATCGTCGGGCACGCGCACGCTGATGTGCGCCTGCGTGCCCAGTGTTTTGGCGATCAAATTGGATTGCAGGCCACTGATCAGGGCCGATATGTAGGCGATCACGGCCACACCAGCAGCCACGCCCACAATAATCAATACCGTCTGCATGCGCCCCTCGCGCAAAAAGCGCACTGCCACCCGCCATTCAAAACCCAGGTTGAATGTCATGGCCATGCAGCGCTGTCAGCGTCCGATGGCGTTTGTCATGGCAGCCCCAGCATCTGGGGCGCGCGCACCTGGCGCTGCCGATGCACCAGGTGCCGTACTTGTCAAACCCAACGCGCCAGGCCCTGCCGACACGCTGGGTTGCCAAGCTTGCAATTTCACGCGCACGCGTTTGTCCGGTTTGGCATCACCTCCCAGCAGCACGATGTCGCCTTGCGCCAAGCCTTCCAGCACTTCTGCCGCATCCAGCGTGCGTAAACCTAAACGCACCGGCCTCACTTGTGCACGCCCCTCTTGCACGATCAGCACGGTCAGCGCAGTGGCGCTGGTGCTGCTGGCTTGGCTGCGCAGGGCACTTAGCGGCAATACCAAGGCGCGCGGGCGTTTGGCAGTTTCTACTTCTACCGACAAGGTCATGTCTTCGCGCAGAAAAGCTGGCGGCGCCGTGTCGAGCGAAAACTTCACTTCGATCGCACCGCGCTGCGCATCCACCGCAGGCGCAATCGACAGCACGCGCGCGCTAAAGCGCTGGTCGGGAAACGCATCGGCCACCACGCTGGTGCTTTGCCCGGTTTGCAGCTGTTCTAAAAACCGTTCATCGACCTGCGCGATCAACTGCGTCGGCCCGGCCAGCGCCAAGCTCATCAGTGCCTTGCCCGGCTGCACGATCTGCCCCGGCTCTACCTGGCGAGTCAGCACACGGGCGTTGGCTGGGGCGATGACCTGCGTTTGTGCCAGCCTGGCCTGCGCCGTGGTGATGGCCGCGCGAGCCTGGTCCAGCTGTGCCTGGTTCTGCACGACATCGGTTCCCGCATCTGCGTTGGCCAGCGACTGGGCTTGTGCGCTGGTTTGCTGAGCGCGGGCCACGTCCACCGCACGTTGCGCTTCATCCAGCCGCGACGCGCTGACAAAGCCTTGCGCGACCAGCTGCTGCGTACGCACCAACTCCGCCTGCGCGGTGCGCAGTGTCGCGTCGGCCTGCATCACTGCGGCGCGGGCAGCTGTTCTGCCGGTGCTGCGCAGCCCAGCCAAGCGCGCCTGGATCTGGTTGACGCTGGCCTGGGCCTGAGTGAGTGCTGCGCGCAGCTCGTCCGATTCCAGCTGCACCAGCACATCGCCCTGACGCACCACTGCTCCATCGTCCACCAGCACCTTGACCACGCGGGCAGTGATGGTGCTGCCAACATCCACACGCGACAGGGTCGCCACGCGGGCTGAAAACTGCAAGCTGCGCACCAAGGGTGCAGAGTGCATTTCTATGGCAGCAACCTGTGGGCTGCGCAGGCTCAGCCATGCCAAGGCCGCCACTGCAATGACGGCAACGATCCCGGCAATCCATATCCAGCGACGTTTCATTGCCCAGAGTTTCCCGCAGGGTGGCGTTTACGCTTTGCCGTGACAAGCAATCCAAGGCCAACAGCCATCGCAACGATCCCTACGATACGCCCAGCCACGGAGCTGCCAACGTAGACGCCGCCGGGTACGCCCGTGCGCATCGAGCAGTGAGGAAACCCTATGAGGCTTCACAGGCTGGGCACGCCAGCCCACCCAGGATGTTGAGCAGCGTGGCAGCGGCGAGGTGCATTCTGGGGACCTGACGCTAAGCGGCGCTGGCGGGGCCAAAATCACTCGCTACCGGCGCTAACACGAACTGCCGCTGCCCGAGGCGCCCAGAAGCCGCCGTCGGCGCGTCGGGGGCTGCATCCTGTCGCACCTTGTCGCGTTTGAAGTCTCTGTGCTCCACCGTTCAATCCGTCAGCAGAGGCGTCTTGCGGAGCAAGTCATTGCTGGTGAGCTGCTGCAGAACGAACGCAGCCACATCGGCACGCGCGACCTTGCCGACCGTGATGCCAGTCAAGTCGAGCAAGACGCGGTACTTGCCGGTTGCTTCGTCGTTGGTCAGCTGGCCTGGGCGCACGATGATCCAATCCGTGGCGCTTTGGCGCAGCAGTTCCTCCTGCCGATCCTTGTCTTCGTAGATCGTGTGAAGTAGCGTCGGCTCAATCACGCGGTCGTAGAAGAAACCACCGTGGCCTCGACTGTCGCCGGCGCCGATACCGGTGATGCACACGATCCTTCGAACCGCATGCTTGTGCATGGCATCCAACAAGTGCCGGGTGCCATCGGAAAACAGCGTGACATGCTTGAACGTCACACCCGTCCCAAGGGTACATATCACCGCGGCCTGCCCAGTCATCGCGGCATTCACGTCCACCGGATTCAAGATGTCGCCCTCGACAATGTGCAGATGGGAATTTGACACCGCGAGTTTCGACGCATCGCGAACGAGTGCGGTGATTTCATGCCCTTGAGCCAAGCCCTGCTTGACGATCTCGTGACCGGTGGGCCCGGTTGCTCCGATCAGAAGAAACTTCATGGCGCGCTCGCTGTTGCCTGCGAGCAGCGTAAACCGATGCTATGGCGTGGTCAGTTCGCAGACACACAGAGCCAGTGCTGTCAGGTGAACCCGGTCAGTAAGCCCGCGAAGATCCTGCTCTACCAATGCGCAACGGGCTGGGGCCTGCTGGTCTCTTCGCGCCGCAGCTCTTGCAGTCCAAGTACTGGCCTGCAACGGCTGGATTTGTCGCTGGTACGCCACGCCGACCGCTTCGCAAATGGCGGCTCGAGCAGCCGCTGCGACGTGGGTAGGAACGTGGGTAGAAGACCAAAACGGGCCGCGAAGACCCGTATTTGCTCAATGGCTGGCGGAGGGAGCGTCGTCAAGAAGATGACCTTGGAACCGCAGAAGAGCTCGACATGTGATGGGCATGTTGACTTTTGTGCCCCTAAAAGTGCCCCCAACAGCGAATCGATACAGAAATGCCGCATATCTCGTGTCTGGGTGACGCGGAGGTGCTCTGTCGCATTGCCAATCCGATAGCGTCAACAGCCGCGGCCCGACAGGCAGATAGGCTCAAGGCGCGGCAGGTCGATGAGCCATGCGATCGGTTCAACGTCATCGCCGTGTGATCGGCTTCGCGTCCATCTCGAACGTCGGCAACCTGGTGGGGACCGGTCGTTCACGGCCCGTTTTCGGTCGGCTCCTCCCGGCCATCGGCGCATCGTGATTCTGTTGGTTGGCATCGGCTTGGACCGCCAATGCGGTGAGCCTGAGGCCGGGTCAAAAGATCACTTGCGCGCCACCCCATCGTCCACGACCCCGCTGAAACAACGTCCACGATCAGACTGAAACGGCGTCCACGATGGGTTGAAATACGCCTCTGCGGCCTGCCAAGACATGCGGGACCAGCGGCGGGAGTTGGTCCGCCCAGTGGGATGCGAGCGCTTGGTCGGCACACAGGATGCCCCAATGCTCGCCCAGGGGCTCGATGTAGGGCGCGAACGCCGTTGGTCGCGTTGCCCAGCGCGCCGCTGGAGCCGGGGTCGGCCGATGGAGGCGCTTTGCTTCTCGACAGGTCCGCGGCCCACAGTGGCCGGCCGGGGTTCGCTCTCCCCGGGATCGGGTCGTCCTCACTGCAAACATGCACTGCTGCCCTGGCTTCGATCGCTGAGACGATAAGAATTTCCGGACTCATCCAACTGTCCTTGCGCCCAGTCGTTCAGGCTGCGACAGAAGTTGTCGTCCACCTCCTGCTCTCGGCCGGACAGGGGCGGAGCGCTTTCAGGTGAAGCTGGGGCCCTGTAAGCTGGGCCAAACCATGCGTGCACAAGCTCGGGCGGAAACTGCATGTCCGACTTCTTGCGCGGCCGCATCTCAGGCTCCTGCGAGATGTAGCCATCCGGCGCTTGCTCTTGGGCAGGGACCGTTGCGTACACCTCCGACGTGGTGACCTCGAAGCCCGCCTCTTTCCAAGCCCGTTGCAACTCGGGTGGGAAACATTTGCCCGGTTCAAGGGCGATGTAGGCGATGGCGTAGCCGGACCCGCCCTGGCAACAAAACCTTGTTGTGAAACCCAACTCGTTGAGCCGCTGAATGCCGATCAACAGCTTCTCGTCGATGTGCACGACATTGCCATTGCCGGGTAGCGCGAGCTCCTTCGTCGTATGCCTCGGACTTGCCATCGACGGCCATTGAGGTTGAGGTTGATTCGGCAAGTCTAGCGACAGCCTTGTGTCGCGGGGCTGCAATAGAGCTCCGCGCCCCTGGCACGGCCATTTCGCCGTTTGCCTTCAGCTGGGCACGCGTAATGAGGTGTCGAGCCAACGCGAACGTTCCACTCGATACCGCCCGATCGTGAGCGAGCTGTTGCGGCCACTCGTGGCCGCTTTGGCGACATCTATCGGGTGCCCGGTTGGGTCTCGACTACGCGCGCCCGAGGGCCGTGTCGTCAATGTGCTGAGCCAATTCGCTCGACGGCCGCCACCTGCCACCCTGGGCAATGAAACGCGATGCCGCGTCGAGGACCCGGTCGTCGTCGCTGGGCGCGCGGAAGACACGATCCAGCGCCGACTCTGCAAGTGCCCACTGCTGTTCTCGGAACCGTGTTGTGTCCAAGCGGCCAGCCTCGTCAAAACTCACGACGAAGTACACGCGTCGGACCACCAGGATCGGCCTACGGTCAACAAGCTGAACGAGGATCTCGGCCATCCGCACGCGCTGGCCAGCCAACGCAGGCATGGCGTAGTGCTGTGGATCGTGCAGTAGCCGCTCGAAGATGGTGTTCCTCAGCCGGACAAGCCTGCCTTCGTCGTCAAGGATGAACCTGCGGCATCCGATCCCCACCGATCCCTCCCCCTACTTCAGCTTGCCGCGTCCGGCCGCTCGCTGAGGTCCCAAAGCGTGCCGTGCCAGTTCGAGATGCGTCCCTCGGCCTGGCAGCGCGGGCAGTGCCAGACGATGGCGTCGTCCTGGGCCAGTGCGGCCTCGACAGTGCCCTTCTTGCACTTGAAGCATCGCGGCAGGGTCACGCCGGTGTCGTCGAAGTCGGTGGCGTAGGCGATGACTCCCGCATGGAAGTCAGCCATTGCCTTGGCTGGACCGCGCAGCGGGGCAATGGCGCCCTTGTCGTCAAGAAAGTGACGTGCGTCGGTGATGTACATGCGTGCGGTGTGTCCACGCGACCGCCGCGCGGCGTAGAAGAATCGTACAGGCTCTCGACTGACGGCAGTCCGCACGGCAGTCCGCATGCAACCAAGGTCCCGTCTCCAACCACCCGTGCCGGTTCGGGATCGGGCGCGCCATAGACTCCAGCCGGCTATGACCGCCCCTTCACCGCCTTCGCTGGAACAGCTCTCTGGCCTTGTCGAGCGAGTCACCTTCCACAACGCCGACAGCGGCTTCTGCGTGCTGCGGCTGAAAGTTCGCGGCGAACGCGACCTTGTCACTCTCGTGGGTCACGCGCCGAGTGTCACGCCAGGCGAGTACGCCTCGGCTTCCGCGAGTCAATGGGCCGGCAAGCTCGACGGACAAGAAGCCGGCGTCAAGGCTCGGGGCCGCAAGCTGTCGGACAGCGGTGCGAAGGCACGGCTGTATCACGAGGTCTGCGACGCGCATCTGGCGCG
>Ga0163144_10024527_pt1 | contig 11829 bp, 9 predicted proteins | sample OliLak19BULKMAT1_FD_123175 | JGI IMG/M metagenome (GOLD analysis project Ga0163144, IMG submission 123175) | Freshwater microbial mat bacterial communities from Lake Vanda, McMurdo Dry Valleys, Antarctica - Oligotrophic Lake LV.19.BULKMAT1 | ecosystem: Environmental > Aquatic > Freshwater > Lake... | reverse complement strand
TGGCTCCCGGCCTGAGTCGCGCGAACGAATCGGCATTCAGCAGTTTGCGAGTTTGCGGTGTCGAGGGGCAGTGCAGTGTCACGATGTCCGACTGCGCCAGCAGCGCATCGAGTGAAACGGCTTCACAGCCCGCTGCTTGTATGACATCAGCGGAAACCACAGGGTCGAACACCAGTCGTCGACTCTTAAACGATGCCAGTCGGACAGCCACTTCGCGTCCGATCCGTCCGAATCCGACGATACCCACCGTCTGATCCCGCAGCGTGCGCAATTCACTGAGCGGCGTGGCGAGCCCCCATTTGCCTTCGCGAACATGCACACAGTTTTGCAGCACCTGACGAGTCGCCGCGAGGATGAACGCGAGTGTGTGATCGGCCACCTCATCGATACAGAAGCCTGGCACATTGCACACGGGAATGCCCCGGACCTGAGCCGCTTCCAGGTCCACGTTGTCCACACCGACCCCATAGCGAACGATGACTCGGGCCTTCCGCATCGACGCGATGACTTCTGCAGTCACCGGCGCAAACTGCGTGATGACCGCGTCGGCGTCCGCGACGAGTGCAGACAGCTCAGACGCCGGCTTTCTCTCCTTCCACGCGACGATCGAATGTCCGGCAGCCTGGAGAATTGCTTCTTCAACGTTGAGGTCCGGAAAGGAATAGTCCGTGATCACAACTTTCATTGGGGTGAGCTTCCCTATCAGGATGGGCATTCCTGCCCGTCGAAACACAGTCGAAACACAGTCGGAGCCGCCGCGGCCGATCCAGGCTGATTGCGGTCACACGTTATGTCCAATTGCCGAATGGGACAATTCTGCAGCCTCGACTGCAACCGAACGATGGAAACCATCTGCGGTTTTTTTCGGCAACGGCTGGCTGCTGGTCGCCGTTAGACAACAGTGACCTCAACACACCGGCAACAGGTGCTTGACAGGCCTTATCAGAAGTTGTACAGTGTTACTGTACAAAAGGAGCCAGTGCATGACCATTCAAACATCCTACAGTAATGCCCGTGAGAATTTGGCATCCCTGCTCGAACAGGTGACAGCAGATCAGGAAGTTGTGATTATCAATCGACGTGGTCACGAGGGTGTCGCTCTTGTGGCAGCCTCAGAACTGTCCAGTCTTCTGGAAACAGCCCACCTGCTCCGTTCTCCGCGAAATGCACAGCGGCTGCTGAAGGCTTTGAGTCGTGCACAGGGGAAACGGCTAAAGGCTCAGCCGCTGGAAAAGCTGCGACAGGATCTAGGGCTGGATGTCAGCGAATAGACCCGCATCCCGAATCAAACGAGAGGCCGTGTTTCATCCGGAGTTCAGGGAAGACCTGCGATTTTGGGTCGAGACTGAGCGGCGAGTGGCCCTTCGTGCTCTGGACTTGATCGAAGACATTCTGCGCGACGCATTCAGTGGACCGGGAAAGCCAGAGCCCCTGAAATATCTGGCACCGAATACCTGGTCCAGACGTCTGACTCAGGAACACCGGATCGTGTATTTCGTGCTTGACACGCAGATCCATTTTCTTCAGGCCCGCTTCCATTACTGAAGCCTGATTAATCCGCAATGCCAAAACGGATGATGCACCAGATCGCTTTGAAGCCGTCCCGCCAGCCGATCTTTTTGCCTTCAGCATAGGTGCGGCCGGCATAACTGACAGATGTTTCGAAGACGCGAAGTCGGCGGCGGGCGACACGGGCCGTGATTTCCGGCTCGAAGCCGAATCGCTTCTGCACCAGCTTCGGAGTGATCTCATCGATCACGCTCCGGCGAAAGACCTTGTAACAGGTTTCCATGTCCGTCAGGTTCAGATTCGTAAAACAGTTCGACAAACCCGTCAGAAAACGGTTTCCAAGATAATGCCAGAAGTAGAGCACTCGATGCGGCCGGTCTCCGAGGAATCGGCTGCCAAAGACCACGTCAGCCTTGTCTTCCACGATCGGTTGCAGCAGTCGAGGATACTCGGACGGATTGTATTCCAGATCCGCATCCTGAATGATGACGATGTCCCCTTCAACGTGAGCAAACCCCGTCTTCAGGGCCGCGCCTTTGCCCTGATTGACGTCGTGGAAGAAGATGCGAATCCGGTTGAAGTCGTCATCGCCGCCCTCCGCTTCCAGTTGCTTCAGCAGGCCGCGGGAATTGTCCTGGCTGCAGTCATCAACCAGGATCAGTTCCTTGCGGATTGGCACTTCGCGGACGCGATCGATCAGCAGCCGGAGTGTCTTCTCTTCGTTGTAGACCGGAATGACGACCGAGAGCCGCAACTCCGGCGGAATCACATAGAAGCCGAGCTGCCGGCACGCAGAGTCTCCGATTGTGGACACCTGTCGCGCATACCATTCGGGCGACCAGGGCCGTAGAGACTGTGCTGGCGCGGAGTCGGTCATTTCAGTTGGGTTCTTTCCTGATGTCCGTGGCACGGACGTCGGCCACGGGACTGATCGGCACAGTTGGCTGTTTAGCGCCTACGCTATCGGCGCGGGCGCTGTTTGAACGATGTGAAAAGCACGCGAGCCGTTTGCGGGGCAGCGCAGCACGTGCGACGCTCACGTGAGCGGTATGTACAGGATTCCGCGGATTTCGACGAGACCTTCAGAACTCTGCATGTCCTGGGGTCCGCGGAAACGGAATGACATCGCGGATATTGGTCATACCCGTGACCAGCAGGACGGCACGTTCAAGGCCAAGTCCGAAGCCGGAATGAGGAACGGTGCCGTAGCGGCGGAGGTCGACGTACCACCAGTAGTCATCCGGGTTCAGATGACACTCGTGCATCCGCTGGATGAGCACATCCAGCCGCTCTTCACGCTGGCTGCCGCCGATGATTTCTCCGACGCCGGGGACCAGCACATCCATCGCACGGACAGTCTTGCCGTCGTCGTTGCAACGCATGTAGAACGGCTTGAGCGTCCTCGGGTAGTTAAAGATGATCACGGGCTGGCCGAAGTGTTCTTCCGTCAGGAATCGCTCGTGCTCGGTCTGAAGGTCCATGCCCCATTCGACCGGATAGTCGAATATCTTTCCGCATGTTTTCAGGAGTTCGATGGCTTCTGTGTAGGGCAGGCGGATGAACTGCTTCGTGCGGATGTTCTCCAGTCGGGCGAGCGTCGTGGTGTCGATTCGCTGATTAAAGAACTCCATGTCTTCCGGGCACTTTTCCAGGACGTCGTTAATGATCGTTTTAATGAACGCTTCGGCGAGCTCCATGTTGTCCGGCAGTTCGTAGAACGGCATTTCCGGTTCTACCATCCAGAATTCTGCCAGGTGCCGCGTTGTATTGCTGTTTTCAGCACGGAACGTCGGACCGAACGTGTAGCAGTCACCGATGGACGTTGCGAACGTCTCCACTTCCAGCTGACCGCTGACCGTGAGTGACGCCGGTTTCGCGAAAAAATCCTGTTTCCAGTCGATCGAACCGACCTGTTTCTGAGCCAGCTTCGCGAGATCCAGCGTGGTGACCTGGAACATCTCGCCGGCACCTTCGCAGTCGCTGGTCGTGATGATCGGAGTGTGGATATAGAGGAAGCCGCGGTTCTGGAAGAAGTCGTGAATCGAACGGCAGATGCAATTACGGACTCGGGCGACCGCGCCGAACGTGTTTGTGCGAGGCCTCAGATGAGCGATCTCGCGCAGGAACTCCATACTGTGGCCCTTCTTTTGCAACGGGTACGTCGTCGCATCGGCGGTCCCCAGAACGTCCAGCGCTGTCGCGTGAAGTTCAATCCGTTGTCCTTTGCCGGGAGATTCTTTCAGCGTGCCGTCGACGGAGACGCTGGCTCCCGTGCTGATCTGCGACATTGATTGTTCGAATCCGGCGATTGTTCCTTCCACAACAATCTGCAGATTCTTCATGCTGCTGCCGTCGTTCAGTTCGATGAACGAAAAATTGTTCTTCGAATCCCGCCGAGTTCGGACCCAGCCCTTGACCGTGACTGAGACTCCCGGCTGTCCGTCTTTCAGGAGTGAGGCAATGCGTGTGACTGGCATGTGTCGTGAAATCTCAGTGCGTGACTGGAGAACGGAGAGATTTGAAGTTGACTGTCCGGAATGATTCAGGAAACCGCGTGCCGCGGCAAGTGAAGCGAATGAAGCGTCCGTCGGATTAGCCTGGCCCGTCCTTTCCTGGTTCGTCGCGCTTCGTCCGAAGGAGAAGGCTCGAGCCAGATGGGCCCAGGTTAAAGGTGGTCAACTTCGAATAAACACCGTTCGAGGCTGCAGCCGCCCTTCCGGAGTGCGTTCTGCCAGAGCGAGGAGTTCGGTGAACTGATTTCTTGTGAGCGCCACTCTCGATTCGCGCTCGTCAACAGCGCTGCCTCTGAATCGATCAGGCTCACATTGCAGCGAACGTCCACACAGCAGCGATGCCACGTCCTCCGGAGTGCAGTCGAACATCGGCAGGTGCTCGACGATCCGAATGGCCGGACACAGGTGCTCTGCAATGTTCTCTTTCGTCAGCCGTTCAATATTGATGGTGTCGCGAATCTCGAAGCTGCCGACGCGAGTTCTCTCCAGACAGCTCATCAGTCCCCCGGTTCCAAGGGAGTCGCCCAGGTCGCGAGCGATCGAACGGATGTAAGTTCCGGCGCCGCATTCAATGCGAAGCTCCAGACGCGGCCAGTCGTAACGAAAGACCTCGATCGAATCAATGGAAACCTGTTTCGCTGCAAGTGTGACGATCTCGCCGCGACGAGCCCGTGCGTAGGCACGCTGTCCATTCACATGGACCGCCGAAAACGCGGGTGGGATCTGCGAGACGGCTCCGAGCATCGCGTCAAGAATCGCAGAAATCTGCTCGCGTGTCGGCACGGTTTCGGGGAGCGGACGGTGCTCGATCTGTCCGGTGTTGTCGTCTGTATCGCTGACCTGCCCCAGGATGAACTCAGCGACATAGCACTTTGTCCCTTCCTGAAGGATCGACATCAGCCGCGTGGCCGGGCCGATGCCGACGAGCAGGACTCCCGTCGCCATCGGGTCCAGAGTGCCGGCGTGACCACATTTCACGGGACGGATCAGCCGCTGGACACGGGTCACCACATCGCGAGACGTGGCTCCCGCCGGCTTGTGGATGTTGAGCACGCCGAAGAGTCCGGGTGGATCTGGCATTGCAACCTTATGAAAGCTCCGGCGTTTTCCAGGTGAAGGCTCGACGCAATCGCGTTCGGCTGGCGTCAATGCCCGAGAGGGGCGGCCGGATCAGCACTATCCGGCCGTTGTCTCCGTCGCCAAAACTCCGCTGCGCTGCTGACGGCGCAAGAGTGCGGCTTCGATGAAACCTTTGAACAGCGGATGAGCATTATGCGGCTGTGACTTAAACTCGGGGTGATATTGCACTGCAACAAACCACGGATGCGAAGTCAACTCGACGATTTCCACGAGTCCTCCGTCGGGGCTCGTGCCAGCCATGATCAACCCCGCATCAACGAACTCCTTTCGGTAATCCGGATTGAACTCGTACCGATGCCGATGCCGTTCGCTGATCTCGGACTTTCCATACGCTTCCGCGGTGCGTGTTCCCGGTGTCAGCACGCACGGCTGAGCTCCCAGACGCATCGTACCACCTTTCCGCTGAATCCCTTTTTGGCCTTCCAACAAGCAGATGACCGGATGCTGTGTATCACCGGAGAACTCAGTGCTGTTCGCGTCCGTCAGGCCCAGCACATTCCGGGCGAATTCAATCACGGCACACTGCATACCGAGGCACACGCCGAAGAATGGTATTTCGCATTCACGGACATACTGAATTGCCTGAATCTTGCCTTCGGTGCCTCGCATTCCGAAGCCGCCCGGTACGAGCAGCCCGTCGACTCCTTTGAGCAGAATTTCGGGCCCCTGACGTTCCAGTTCTTCCGCTTCGATTCTCTTGACGATCACCTGAGTGGAATGCGAAAAACCGGCATGGTCCAGCGATTCGTAGATCGATTTGTAAGCGTCACGGTGTTCGATGTACTTGCCGACAACGGCAATTGTCACTTCACTCCGCGGATTGCGGATGCGATGGACGAGCTGCCGGTAATCATCCATCTTCAGCGGCCCGGCATTGAGTTGCAGCTTCTGACAGATCAGTTCGTCCAGTCCGTGCTCAATCAATCCGATCGGAACTTCGTAGATTGAGAACTCCTTGTCGACTTCCTCAATGACCGCTTTCTTTTCGACGTTGCAGAACAGAGCGATCTTATCGGTGTGTTCCGGACCGATCGGACGCTCCGTACGAACGATCAGAATATCAGGTTGAATACCGATCCCGCGCAGCTGCTGCACGCTGTGCTGGGTCGGCTTGGTCTTTGCTTCTCTCGCAGCCTTCAGGTACGGCACCAGCGTAAGATGGATGAACATGCAGTTTTCTTTACCGATGTCCAGCGGGATCTGGCGGATGGCTTCCAGGAATGGCAGCCCTTCGATGTCGCCAACCGTGCCGCCAATTTCCGTGATCACCACATCGACGTCCGGGGTCGCAACGCTCAGAATGCACGCCTTGATCTCGTCAGTGATATGAGGCACGACCTGGACCGTCCGGCCAAGGTACTCGCCGCGCCGCTCTTTCTCGATCACCGACAGATAAATCTGCCCGGTCGTGTAGTTCGAATGCCGGTTCAGAGTCCCCGATGTGAATCGTTCGTAATGGCCAAGATCGAGGTCGGTTTCTGAGCCGTCATCAAGAACGTAGACCTCGCCGTGCTGATAGGGGCTCATCGTGCCCGGATCGACGTTGAGGTAAGGGTCCATCTTTTGCAGCCGCACAGTCAGCCCGCGGCGCTCCAGCAGCATTCCGATCGACGCGGAGGTCAGGCCTTTTCCTAGAGAACTGACAACTCCCCCTGTGACGAAAATGTGCCGACTCATTGTGATCCTTCGTTCCTGATGTGCCTGAAAACCGTCCCGTCTTCTTTCAGGACGCGCTTCTTACCGCGCGGAAGTCTCGTCCTCAATAGTGCCTGATCGCATTCTGGCCGATCCATACCTTTTGCCGTCGGTCGTGCGGAAGTTTTGACTGGGCGATCCGGAAAAACAGAGAGAATTCAGGAAAGAGGGCGGTCTGATGTGGTGAATCGCGGGGGGCATGTGGTTCAAAGTTCGATTTTCACCAGATAGACTGCGTCGAACGTCGTGTCTGATCTTTACACCAGCCGAACGCGCTCGCGTCGGGCCTTCGCGCGGAAAACGCGGAACAGATTTGTCGCCCCGTCCCGGCGCGCCGGGATCGGCTGATTTCAGTCTTACAGAGTCTCCAAAGGCTTCGCATCATGCTATCGACATTTCGTATCGTGTTTGCCGCGCTCGTCGTGATGTCCGCCGCATCGACGGTCAGTGCTCAACAGCAGCCACCCAACATCCTCTTCATCTTCTGCGATGACCTCACCTGCCAGGCAATCAGCGCCTACGGTGAGAACCGGCATCTGCTTGAAACGCCGAACATCGACCGCATCGCAAAGCAGGGAATGCGGTTTGACCGGTGTCTTGTCACGAATTCGATTTGCGGACCCAGCCGCGCCACGATCCTCACCGGCAAGTATTCGCACCAGAATGGATTCTACAACAACAGCAACTGCAAGTTCGACGGCAGCCAGCAGACGTTTCCGAAGCTGATGCAGCAGGCCGGATACTCGACGGCCATGATTGGCAAATGGCATTTAGTGACCGATCCGACCGGCTTTGATTTCTGGCACATCCTGCCCGGACAGGGGCTGTACTACAACCCGCCGATGATCCGCAACGGTGAGAAGATCAAGCACAGCGGCTATGCGACAGACATCATCACGGATCTCTCAATTGAATGGCTGAAGAACCGGGACAAGACAAAGCCGTTCCTGCTGATGAGCCAGCACAAGGCACCACACCGGGAATGGGCTCCGGCATTGAGGCATCTCGGATGGGACAATGACCGAATCTTTCCGGAGCCGCCGACGCTGTTCGATGACTACGCCGGACGGAGCAAGGCTGTCAGCGACCACGACATGGGCATCGACCGCACTTTCACCGACCTTGATGCGAAACTGAAACCCGCGCCGAATATGACCGACGAGCAACTGAAGGAATGGAACGCCTACTATGAGCCTCGCAATGATGCGTTTCGAAAGGCCAATCTGTCGGGCAAGGACTTGGTCCGCTGGAGATATCAGCGTTACATGCACGACTATCTGGCCTGCGTGAAAGCGGTCGACGAAAATGTCGGTCGGATGCTGGACTGCCTGGAACAGGAAGATCTGGCGGACAACACCGTTGTCGTCTTTTCGTCCGATCAGGGATTCTTTCTGGGCGAACACGGCTGGTTCGACAAACGCTGGATCTTCGAAGAATCCCTGCGAAGTCCGCTGATGGTTCGCTGGCCAGGCGTGACAAAACCGGACAGCGTGAACAACAGCATTGTATCGCTGATTGATTTTGCCGAGACGTTCCTCGAGATCGGCGGTCTGGAACAACCTTCAGACATGCAGGGCCGCAGCATCGTGCCGCTGTGCATGGGCGAAACTCCATCCGACTGGCGGAAAAGTCTGTACTATCATTACTACGAATTTCCAGTGCCTCATCGAGTCCGCCCGCATGTGGGCGTGATTACCGATCGTTACAAGCTCGTCCATTATTACAAGCCGGACGTTGATGACTGGGAACTTCTGGACCGCCAAAACGATCCGCTGGAAGTCACCGACTTCTACAACGATCCCGCCTATGCGGCGACCGTCAAAGAACTTCATGCGGAGCTGGATCGGCTGAGAATCGAAGTCAGGGAAACAGCGGAGATACCTCGGTCAGCGTATGGCAATCAACCGTTTGACGGCGAGGCAGCGAAAAAGAACTGACGGCCGAAGTGTTGAGGCGATGAGTTTGCACAGCAGGTTTTACCACGGAATACTCGGAAGACACGGAAGAGCGGCAGTTGCGCTTGTCCGTGTCGTCCGTGTATTCAGTGGTTTGCAGGTATTCAGTGGTTTGCAGAATGCGATTCGTGAATTTGTCCGCATCTTCATGTTCTGGGTTGCATGCCTTTTGGTGTTGCACGTTCACCCGGTCCTCGCGCAGTTGGATGATCAGGCTCCGCCGCCGGAGTGGCATAAAAGTTACGAGATGTTTCAGATGCTGCTCGAACAGCGGGGACTGGTCGTCACAGATTCACTGACGTCTTCGCTGTCGACACCGTCCGAATCGGTCGTCATTCTTTTGGGTGACCAGAGAATTGTGCCTCATGACGGGTGGCTGCAGCTGAGGCGGTTTGTGGGTCAGGGCGGTTCGTTGCTGGTGGCTTCGGAGCAGGATCTGCAACTTCCGGGGGTGTGTTCGTTTTCCGCCGGAGATGCAAAGTCCATCAACGACGAGGATCGGTATCTGAAGTTTGCAGACTGCCTGCGACTCACTTCAATTAACTCCGATCATCCCTTGACGCAGGGCGTTGACGCGATCGTCGTGAATCGCACTGGGTGGTTGACGACTCCGACAGACGAATCATTGTCGTGGCAAGTGATCGCGTCTCTTCCGGACAATTGCGTTCCGCGGGCCGCCCGAGGCCAGCCGGTCGTTCTTGCCGGACTCGATCCGGAGCCCGATCGCGGTGTCATCATCCTTGCTGCCGACAAGAGCCTGTTCTCGAACGGGATGCTCTGGCATGGCGACAATGCGGTTTTCGCCATCCGCACGACGGATCTGCTGTGTCGAGGACACAGGCAGCGACTCACCCTGATCATTGATGGTCGTCCACAGCCGGTCTACAGTCAAAACGCAGTCATCCCGTCGCCTGGAATTCCGCCGCAGCTCCCGCCGAACATTGATCCGCCGGAACCTGAACTGGCGACGATGTTGAAAGTCGCGAATATCGCTGTGGACAAAGTGCAGTCATCGAACATCCTCAATGAAACACTCCGGGATCGACCTCGCAATATGCGACCGGTGGCGTGGCTGCGGACCGTGCTGCTGATCCTGGTCCTGCTGGCAGTGCTGCTTGTGCTCTGGAAGTTGATGCAGACACGGTTTCTGCAGACCCCGGCCCGGTACACGCGATTCATGCAGTCGATGTATGGAGTGCAGTCCGCAAATCAGATTGCCGCAACTGAGTTCGGGACGGCCGTTGAAGTGCTCGCACGAGACTTGTGTGCCGAGATCACCGGGTCTCGCGTGGAGACCGCCTGGGTACGACTGATGTCGACTGAATCGCATTCGTCAGCGACCCTGTCGCGCGGGGTGCGAAAGGGACTTAGGGATGTGGCGGGCATCGCCGTCAAAGGCTGTCGAGTCCACATTTCCCGACGCAGGTTTCAGGCAATCGGAACAATGATTCAGGAACTGCGAGTACTGCATCGGTCCGGACGGTTGGGCGAGGCGGTGAATCCGGCTCTCGTCTGATCTCGGCCGGCAGGAAATGCTCAACCAGAGGATACCTGATATCCTACCAGCCCAGTCGCAACACACGCCTCGCGCTCGGCCCGCGATGTACACACTCCGCAGCAGCAAGCGATTAACGTCGATATACTCCACAGATGCAGCGGCTGCAGAATTGAATTCGCCAAGTTGCCAAGTCACGATTTCGACGACCGATTTGAGCCGGTTTTTCTGGCTGGAAGGAGCAGTAAAGTGGCTGCCATGTATCACCCAGCGCTGTTGCTTCTGGCGGCGTCCCTGCACTTGATCCCGAGAGGGCTTGCGGCAGAGCCGCTGACGAAACTGGCGGGATGCTCCATTGTGCCGACGACATGGTCGGACGGTGACAGCTTTTTGATCAGGACAGGCGGTGGGATGGAGCACACGCTTCGGCTCTACGGAGTGGACTGCATCGAGTGGCATGTGACCGATGAAACAGACGCCCGCCGGCTGCGCGAACAGCGCCGATATTTTGGAATCTCGGAGTTCGGCGGAAACGTGCCAGCTTCCATTGAACTGTCGAAAGGATTCGGGAAGTCCGCAGCGGAGCGTGTGGCACTTCTTTTGAAGTTGCCGTTCGCGGTTTACACGGCTTTTGCAGACGCCCGCGGAGACGGCCGGCATCAGCGCATCTACGGGTTTGTGACGTTGGCGAACGGTCGTGACCTGGCTTCTGTCCTGGTCGAAGAAGGGCTCGCCAGGGCTTTCGGAGTGTATCGCGAGACGCCCGACCTGAAATCGAACGGAGAATACCGGGAGGCGATGCGCGATCTGGAATTACAGGCGGCGAAACTCAGCCGCGGGATTTGGGCCAAAACAGACTGGGAAAAGCTGCCTGAGGAGCGACGGCAGCAGAGACAGGAAGACGCCGATTTGGATCTCGCAGCCGAGAAAAAAGGCGCCCCGAAGGGCCTGGTGCTTGATCCCAACACTGCTGCCCGCGACGAGTTGCTCAAACTGCCTGGTGTGGGGGAGATCATCGCGAATCGCATCATCGAGACTCGCCCGTATAAAACCCTGGAGGACTTGCTGGAAGTACCGGGGATTGGCAGCAAGACGCTGGAGAAGCTCAGGCCGCATCTTGTGATCGGGGAGTATGCAAAATGAGGTTCATTGTGAGATGAAGTGCATGACGAATCGGCTCGCAAATACCAATCACACTGGTACTCGTAAAACTCACGGTATCAGCATTGTGCGGCTGCGATCGATGTGGCCACGAACCTGAACGCCGCTATGCTTGACTCACCCGCGCGGATGGCACTGCTTGTGAACGGCTTTCAGCCGGCTGTGTTCGACATGAGTATAGATTTGCGTCGTGCGGATGCTGGAGTGTCCCAGCATTTCCTGCAAAGCTCGGATGTCGGCCCCACCCGCAAGCAGGTGTGTTGCGAAGCTGTGACGCAGTGTGTGCGGACTGACTTCATGAGAACAGCCGACTCGAGCCCCGTACCGCTGGACCAGTGCCCAGACTGTTTCGCGGTTCATG
>Ga0163144_10024525_pt1 | contig 11830 bp, 12 predicted proteins | sample OliLak19BULKMAT1_FD_123175 | JGI IMG/M metagenome (GOLD analysis project Ga0163144, IMG submission 123175) | Freshwater microbial mat bacterial communities from Lake Vanda, McMurdo Dry Valleys, Antarctica - Oligotrophic Lake LV.19.BULKMAT1 | ecosystem: Environmental > Aquatic > Freshwater >... | reverse complement strand
TGAAACTACGATGAGCGGTAAAGTAAATCTGTTCCGTGAAGAGCGGCAAGTGCAGATCCTGGAACTGTTGAAGACAGATCAGCGGGTGGAAGTGTCCCGCCTGGCGCGTACCTTCGAGGTGAGTGAAGATACCATCCGCCGGGATCTGCGCAGTCTTCAGAATCAGAAGCTCATCGTGAAGACGCATGGCGGAGCCGTGAATCACGTCGCCGCGCCGCGATCGTTTGAGAATCGCCTGGAGCACGCGTCACGATACAAAGCGCTGATCGGCAAGGCCGCGGCGGAGTTAGTGGAAGAAGGCGAATGCCTGCTGATCGACAGTGGCACCACCGCGCTGCATCTGGCGCTCTCCCTGAGCGTGAACCATGCGAAGGTGCTCACCAACAGCCTGGAAGTGGCCAAAGTAATTTCCGAGTACGGCAAATACGAATTGATCGTGTTAGGCGGGCGTTGGGACCCATTGCATCAACTGGTGGGACCCGCAACGGTGGAGCAGCTTTCCCGCTATCGCGTGGACAAAGTATTTCTGGGAATGCCTGGCCTCGACTTCAAGCACGGCATCACGGTGCCCTCCGAGGAGGAAGCTTCGGTCAAGCGGGCCATGATTGAGATCGGTCAGCAGGTGATCGGACTGGCGGATCACACCAAGCTTGGCGAAGTCGCGTTTTCCTTCGTGACGCCGGCTTCGGTGATCGACGTTCTGGTGACCGACGATGTGGCGGACCTGGGGCCGTTCGCCTCCCTGAACTGGGAAGTGCGGCGGGTCAAGACGGAACGGGAATGACGCAGGATGTGGTTGTCGCCGGCGGAGGCGTTACGGGTCTCAGCATCGCGCTGCATCTGCGCCTGCTGGGCGTGCCTCGGGTGACCGTGCTGGAGAGGCATTTTGCCGGGGCCGGGCAATCCGGCCGCGCCGCGGGTATCGTTCGGGCCTTAGTGAAGAGCACGGCGGTGGCGTCTATGCTGATGGAATCGCTCCGCTTCTTTTGCACGTTTGAAGAACGCTTCGGGGAGAGCATTCCCTATAACGCGCCGGGCTATCTGTTGGTGAATGGCGCGGGGTCTGCGGAAACGATGGATACCGCGATCGGCAACGCCGGCGCGGCGGGGTGCAAAGCGATGCGCGTTTCCGAAGCGGAAGCCTTGGAGTTGCAACCGGGATTGCGGCGGGGCGGCGGCGATCTCTACACCTTCGAACCCGGCGCGATTCATTTGGATCCAATGCTCGCCACACAAGTGCTGGCGCGGGTCGCGAGGCAGCTGGGCGTGCGGATTGAAGAAGGCTGCGAGGTGGAGTCGATTCTGTTGGACCATTCGCGGGTTCAAGGCGTGCGCACTCGTGCCGGCGATTTTCTTGCGGAGAAGGTTGTGGTCGCCACGTCGGTATGGGGGGCTGCTCAACTGAAACAGTTGGGGATGGAAGTTCCCGTGTTCCCCCATCGCGCCGAGATGGCTTTTTTTTCCGTGCTGCCGAAATCGGAATTCTGTTTGCAGCGCATTGTTTCCGATGCCTGCACGATGCTCTACATGCGCCCCGAAGGCGCGGATCAGATGTTTGTCGGTTGGCGCGAGGGAGACCGCATTTCGACACCGGACGACTTCGCGTCCGCCGATCCGGAGAACTACCGCCAGACTTCCAACTATTCATCGCTGGCGGACATGCGCAAACGCCTCACCGCCACTCTACCGTTTATGTCCGATGGTTTTGTGCACCGGACCTATGCCTGCGTTTACGACTACACGCCGGACGGCATGCCGATTCTCGACGAGGCGGAGCGGATCGGCGGACTCTACTTCGCGCTCGGCTATAGCGGAGGCGGATTCTCGTTGTCGTCGTGGGTGGGCGCGTCCATGGCCCGGTTCATCACCGAAGCCGTGAAATCCCCGGAGATGCATCTGCTCCGTTTGGCGCGCTTCCAGGAAGGCGATCTGCTTTCGTGGAGCAACTCCGGGGCGGGGGATCGCGATGCCTGACGCATTTGACCACGTGCTGCTGACGCCTCAATATCTTGCCGATCCGTATCCTTTCTATCGTGAACTGCGCGAAAATGCGCCGCTCTATTTCAGCCGCCGTTTGAATGGATGGGTGGCTACGCGGTACCGGGACGTGACCGCTGGATTGCTCGACAAGCGGCTGATTTCCGGACGCCGTGTCGAATCGTTCTGCGCGGGACTTGCCGCCGGCGCGCGAAACGAGATGCATCTGTTGCACCGGCATCTGGGCAAATGGATCGGCAATATGGATCCGCCGGATCACACGCGTCTGCGAAACCTGATCAACAAAGCATTCACGCCGCGCATGGTGCGGGAACTGGGTCCGGCCATCGCCGATATCACCAGGCAATTACTGGATGCGGCGGAAGCGCGAGGCGCGATGGAGTTCGTCCGTGACTTTGCCTATCCCTTGCCTGCAACGGTGATCGCGAACATGTTGGGCGTGCCGCCGTCCGGCCAAGCGCAATTCATCGCCTGGGCCGATGACCTTACGGCCTACTCGGGAAGCGGCAGCGCCGATCCGGACCTGAGCCGCGCGGCCCAGAACAGCGCCGCGGAGCTGACGCGTTATTTTCTTAACATCGCGGAGCAGCGCCGCAGGGAGCCGACTGGCGATCTGATCAGCGAGCTCGCCGCAGCGGAGCTTTCCGAACAGGAACTGGCGTCGATGTGTTCGTTTCTGCTGGTGGCGGGACATGAGACCACGATGGCGCTGCTCTCCAATGGTCTATTGGCGCTGCTGCGCAACCCCGGCCAACGCGAGGTGCTTACAGGCGAAGGCATCCGGGCCGCAGTGGAAGAATTGCTGCGCTACGACAGTCCGATTCAGCATCAAACGCGCGTGGCGGCGGAATCTTTCGAATTCGCGGGGACGGGCGTCGAAGCGGGCCAGCGCGTGCTGCTGATGCTGGGCGCCGCGAATCGCGATCCGGATCAGTTTCCGGATCCGGACCGGCTCGACTTGCGGCGCGACCCGAATCGCCACATCGCATTCGGGCTCGGAGTCCATTATTGCGTCGGAGCGCCGCTGGCGAGGCTCGAAGCGCAAGTCGCCTTTCCGGAGATCCTGAGGCGCTTTCCGGGCATTCGTTTGCTGGAACAACCGCTCGAATGGCGCCAGCACACCTCGAACCGCAATCCGCTGCGGATGGAGTTGACGTGGTGACGCCAACCTTGGAGGAACGTCTGCGCGTGGCGGCCCAGCTTGCGGCCGGATTGCGGTCTCATGATCTGCGGGCGGCGCGTACATTCCTTCGACGCACCTATCCCAACGAAGGCTGGCTGTCGCGAAGCATACATTTCCTGGCGTGGACGGCACAGCAATGTTTCCATTCCATTCCGCTGGGAATGCGCGGCGTTTCCTTCCAGACGCCGGTCTCGGCCAAGCCCATTTGGCTGGAAGATGAGAATCCTCTTGCCGGACATCCCTGGCGGCGCCATCCCGATTCGGGTTTGCCCGAACGCGCCCACGTGGTGGTGATCGGCGCCGGATTCACCGGCGCGGCGCTTGCGTATCACTGGGCGAAATCCGGAACCGCGGAACAGATGGTGGTTCTGGAGATGGGCGAGGCCGCGTCCGGCGCCTCTGGCAGAAACGCCGGCGAAGTGGTCATGGGCCGCTATTTCGCCCTAGTTTTTTCCACGGTTCGGAAACACCTGCCGCATGTGCGTCCGGAACTGCCGACGGAAGAGATGGACCAGTTGGCCCGCCAGTTCGCCGCCGTTTACTGCCATGCGGCGTATCGCAATGCGGATCTGGTGGAAGCAACGATCCGCGAGGAAGGCTTTGCCTGCGACTACGCGCGCGAAGGATGGGTGCAGGAACGCTCCGCCGGGGAGCAGGCGGCGCTTGAGGAAACTCAGCGCATGGGCGTAGAAAACGGGTTCAAAGATTGGGATCGTTTGACGGCGGAAGAGGCAAGCCGCAAGACCGGCGCCCGCATTGAATTTCCCGCCAACTATTCCCGCCGCGCGGCCCGGTTTCATCCCGCCAAGTGGGTTTGGTGTTTGTTCCAGCGCGCGTTGACGGCAACCTCCGTGCAGCTTTTCACGGACACGAAGGTGCTGTCGGTGGCCGATGAAGGCGAGGCGTATCGCGTGGACACGCCGCGCGGAACCATCCTGGCAAGGCACGTGGTCAACGCCACCGAAGCCTATACCGCGAATCTGCAGCAGCGGTTTCAGGGCATCGTCAATCCGCGCCAAAGCCAGGCGGCCTATGGCATCGACGAGGGCCGGTCATTGAAGGCGAACGTCCCGTTCAGTGGCAGCGCCTTCTTCGGAGTGCGCCATCGCAACGGCATTCTGTTTGGTTCCGACGAAACCCCAATTCCCGGCCGCCAGGTGGGACACAATAAGCCGTCCCGGTTTATTACGATGTTTGCCGCCTCTCAATTGCGGCAACGGTTTCCGGAGTTCCCGCTACGCATCACCAATGAATGGGCAGGCAGCGTCGGGTTCACCCCCGATGAATATCCCATCGTCGGTCTGCTGGACGGCAAACGGCAGTACATCATCGGCGGTATGAGTGGATCGGGCACTGCCGTCAGCTTTAACGCCGGCCGCTGCATCTGCGGCCGCATATTGCGAGACGGGAACGACGACGACTATCCTCCCGAATATTTTTGCCCGCAAAGATTACTGGAGCCGGCCGCGCACACATGGCCGGAAGTATCGAGAAAAGGAAGCGAGAAACAATGCGTGAAAGCCGAGTGAAGAAGCGTTGGGCTGCCGGCAAACCCGTGCTCGGGACCGTCGCCCACTTCGCCGACCCTTCGAGCGCCGAACTCATCGGGCTCATGGGCTTCGACTGTTTGTGGATTGATTTGGAACACCAGCCGCTGGGCATCGCGGAAGCGGCGAACATGATCCGCGCCGCCCGCGTCAACGACATGGACGTGATGGCGCGTCCGGCCAAAGGCGAGTTCATGCGCATGGCGCGGTTGCTGGAAGCCGGCGCTTCGCTGATCATGTATCCGCGTTGCGAATCGGCGGACGAAGCTCGCGAACTGGTGCGTTGCGCCAAGTTTGCCCCGCTGGGCGAGCGCGGATTTTTCAGCGCCAGTCCGGACAACCCGTACAGCACCATGCCGCCGAAGGACTATGTGCGGCAAGCCAATGAGCAAACCATTTTGATCGCTCAGATCGAATCGCCCAATGCCGTCGCCCACGCCGCGGAAATCGCGCAGGTGGAGGGGATCGACATGCTTTTTTTCGGCCCCGGCGATTACTCGGTGATCTCCGGCATACCGGGAGAAATCCGTTCGCCCTTGGTGCAAAAGGCTTTGGAAGAGACAGCCCGCGAGGCGTTGGCCGCCGGCAAGCGATTTGGAACTATCGTTCCGGATGTCGAGTACACAAAGCGCATGCTGGACCTGGGCGCGACGCTGCTTTGCTACGGCGGCGACCTCCACTTTGTGCGCCAGGCTCTGCTGGACGTGCGAGCCAACTTCGGGCCGCTTGGCTTCGAGTTCGGGCAAAGGGACAACAAGCAATGAAACACCGCGTGCTGGGACGGTTGGGTTGGAGTGTGTCGGAAATCGGATTTTGCTCATGGGCGCTCGGCAGCAACTGGGGTCCGCGGAGCGATCGGGATTCGGTGGTGAAGCCGACCCGCGTATCCACGGTGATCGCAGGTATTCGCAATGCGTGGCAGGCCGAACGCAACTGCGCCGTGGGGTCATGGAGCCGATGAACGATGAACTGGAAGCGAAGCTCAGAGCCGACTACTGGTGCCGTCCTTTCCGGCACTCCGGTAAGTAAAGAAGGAGATCGGAAGAGATGAGGGAACGACTTGTTCGCATCGGCCTTTTGGGATGCGGAACGATTTCGCAGTTCGCCCACATCCCTGCGTTGATGAGGGCCAGAGGCGTGGAGTTCGCCGCGCTGTGCGATGCGGCGCCCGACCTGGTGCAGGCGATGGGCGCCCGCGCCGGAGTCACCAGACTCTACACTGACTATGGTCAGTTCCTCGCCCAGAGCGGCGTGGACGCGGTGCTGATCGCCGTCCCCGATGAGTTTCACCTGGCGCTGGTGCGGCAGGCGTTGGAGGCGGACAAACATGTGTTGGTGGAAAAACCGCTAGGCGTAAACAGCGAAGAATGTGCCGCCGTGTGGGAAGCCGTCCGCAAATCCGGCCGGAAACTGCAGGTGGGCTGTATGAAACGCCACGACCCCGGCATCGCCTTCGCGCACGGGTTCATCCGCGACCGAGTCGGCGAGATCTTTTCGGCCAGCGGCTGGTACCGCGATTCGATGTCCCGCTATGAAATGCAGGAAGCGATTCTGCCGGACGTGATGACCAGCTGCCGGTCCATTCGCCCGGCAGCCGATCCGAAGACTGCCGACAAGCGTCACTATTCCCTGGTGACGCACGGAGCCCACCTGTTCGATACGCTGCGTTACCTGGCGGGCGGAATCAGCAGAGTGAACGCGAGCCTGATGGAGAAGTGCGGGCAATACTCGTGGCATGGACTTCTGCACTATCACCAGGGTGCGCTCGGCCATTTTGAGTTGTCCGTCAAGACCAGCGGCGAATACTCGGAAGGGTACGTGGTCCACGGCGAGCACGGCAACGTTGAGATCCGCACCTTCCTTCCGTTCTACAACCGGGCGAGCGAAGTCCGCGCCTTCGACGGACGCACGCAGCAATGGCACACGCCGCTCGGCAGCGATAGCAATCCCTATAAGAACCAGATCGAAGCGTTCGCCGCCGCGATTCTGGGCGACCGGCCCACCACACCGGACACGGCCGACGGCTGGGCCGCGGTGTGCTTGCTGGAGGCGGTGGAGGAGTCGGTTCGCTCCGGACATCTGGTGGAAGTGGGCGGATTGGCCGTGGGAGTGTGAATGGAGATCGGAATCTTTTCGCGGACATACGCCCGGCCGTCTCTCGATGGCGTTCTGGATGCGATCGCGTCGCGCGGATTGTCACGCGTTCATTTCAATCTGAAATCGGCCGGTGTGGAGAGCCTGCCCCGTGGGATCGGTGACGATCTTTGCTCGGATATCGACGGCGCCTTTCAGCGATGCGGGCTCACGATGACATCCATCTCCGCTACATTCAACGCGATTCACCCCGACGAGACCCAGCGCCGCGATGGCATCGACCGCGCCTGCCATCTGATCGAGCGAACGCGAACCCTGGGCGCGGCCATGGTCAGCCTCTGCACCGGCACTCGGGACGCCAATGATATGTGGAAGCGCCATCCGGACAACGACCTGCCCGATGCCTGGTCCGATCTACGCAATACGCTTGGCGCATTGTTGCCCGCCGCCCAACAACATGGCGTGATTTTGGGAATCGAACCCGAACTCACTAACGTAGTCAATAGCGCCGCCAAGGCGCGGCGATTGCTGGACGAACTGCAATCGCCACATTTGAAGATCATCCTGGACGGCGCCAATCTGATCGAAGACGTTGCGGACCAGTCGCGCACGCTGGCGGAAGCGTTTTGCCTGCTGGCTTCCGACATTGTTATGATCCACGCGAAGGATGTGGCCGACCCGCCCGCGCATCCCAGCCAGGCCGCTGGGAAGGGAAGGCTCGATTGGGATTCGTACTGCCGCCTGATTCACGACAACTGCCCGGCGGTACCGGTGATTCTGCACAATCTCGCCGAAAGCGAAGTGGCGGAGAGCTTAGTATTCATAAAGGATCGCTTGGCCCATGCCGTTTCTTGAACACGACAAAATTCGATTTCACTATGAATTGTCCGGCGAAGGCCACTTGCTGGTGCTCTGCCACGGCCTCACCGGAAGCCTGGAAAACGCGCGGGACACGTTTGGAATATTTCCGGGCCACCGCCAGCTATTCTGGGACGCGCGCGGGCATGGCGCCACCGCGCCCTTCGGCCCGTTGAACGGATATAGTTTCGACGGGTTCGCGCAAGATCTGGCCGCGATTCTGGATCACCTGGACATTCGAGATGCCGTGATCGGCGGTATCTCGATGGGCGCCGCGGTGTCCGCGCGCTTCGCCATTGGCGATCCCGCACGGGTTCGCGGATTGGTGCTGGTGCGGCCCGCGTGGCTGACGGAGCCGCTGCCCGAAGGGCTCCGTTTGTTTCCCCTCGCTGCCGATCTCATGGAGCACTACGGCGCGCAGCGCGGACTCGAATTGTTCGACCAGCAATTTCCCGATGCCGACGCCACTCTGCGCGAGCAGTTCCTACTGAAAGACGCCGCGGAACGGAGGAGCCGGCTCGTTGGAATTCCCAGTGACACGCCCATCCGGGATTGGGCCGAAGTCGCGAATCTGCAGATGCCAGCGCTGGTAATCGGCAACGAACCGGATGACGTTCATCCATTGGCCTATGCCATCGAATGGGCGAAGCGTTTACCGCACGCCCGTTTTGTACAGGTTCCCGCGAAATCCGCGGGCTTTGAACCCTACGCGCAAGCCGTTCACCACCACGTTGCCGAGTTCTTGAAGGAGAATGCATGAGCGTCACCAACATTCGCCACACCGGTATTGTCGTCAGCAATCTGGAAACGTCGCTGCCTTTTTATCGCGACCTGCTGGGGCTCACCATCTGGTGGGATCAGGTTGAAGACGGTCCCATGGTTGAAGCCGTCACCGGTGTGCCGGGGGCGCGTATCCATACCGTGAAGCTGAAGGCGCCGGACGGCGTATCCATCGAACTGCTGCAATATCTCAACACCCCCAAACCGGTGCCGGAGCTGAATGCGGCCAACAGCGTGGGGTGCAATCACGTGGCCCTGCAGGTGAAGGATCTGGACGCGCTCTATCGGAAAGCGGTGAGCCAAGGCATTCGCTTCCACACCGCGCCGATGGCGGCGGCGGGTGGAAAAGCAAAGGTTACCTACTGCCGAGATCCCGAAGGCGTGGTGCTGGAACTGGTGGAAATTCTCGGCTGAAAGGGAAGAGGACATGGCACTACACGTCAGCGATTTGACTCCGGTGGAAGCCGAACCGGTACACACCCGTTTCCGCCGCATCGTCACGTCCATTCCCGCCCCGCAATCGGTCGAAGAGATCCGGCGGCTGCGCGAGTTTGAGCCGCAATCCATGGCAGGCATGCCTCCCATCTTGTGGGACAGCGCCGAGGGATTCCTGGTTCGCGATCCTTACGGTAACCAGTGGATTGATTTGAGCAGCGGCATTGTCGTCGCGAATGTCGGCCATGCGCATCCCGATCTGCTGGCCGCTATCCGCGCCCAGTTGGATGCCAAGCTGATCTTCTCCTACGCGTTCGCCACGAAGGTGCGCCGTGAGTTGCTGCAACGCCTGGTGGCGATCGCTCCGCACGGGATGAACAAGACCATCCTGTTCTCTTCCGGCACCGAGGCCAACGAATGCGCCCTAAGCCTGATGCGCAAACATGGTTTGCAACAGGCGCCCGCGAAACTGGGCATCGTTTCCATCGAATCCAGCTATCACGGGCGTACGTTATCGGCGAAGCTGGCCGGGGGACCGCCCGGACCCATTGATGGCATTAGCCGCGAAAGCCTCAGCCAATGGCAGCTTCCACTCCCCGGCGGACCCGATTCCCGCGGCTTTGACGAAGATCTCGCGTCGCGCGGAATCGTTCCGAAAGCCGTGGCCGGAATCATCCTGGAATCGATGCCGGGATGGACCACCACACTTTACCCGCAGCCATACATGCAGCGGCTGATGCAGTGGGCGGCGGCGCACAACGTTTTGGTGACCATGGACGAAGTGCAATGTGGCATCGGGCGCACCGGCCGCATGTTTGCATTTGAGCACTACGGAGTGGTTCCCGATCTGATCACCTGCGGCAAGGGGCTCAGTTCATCGCTGCCTGTCTCCGCCGTGATCGGGCGCGAGGCCATTCTGAATCTGGCATCTCCCGGCGACATGTCGAGCACGTTCGGAGGCAATCCCGTCTGCGCCGCCGCCGCACTGGAGTGCCTGAACATCATCGAAAGGGAAAAGCTTGTCGAACGCTCCGCGCGGCTGGGTGAAGAACTGGGCGCGGCGCTGGAGCGACTCGCCGCCAGGCACCGGGTGCACGTGAAATCGCACAACGGCCGCGGCCTGTTCTACTCCGTCCACCTCAACAACCCCGCCATCGGGGACGAGATCGTTATGGGCTGCATCCGACGCGGCGTTCTCATGTTTCTTACCGGCCGAGGATTTTTCAAGATTGTTCCGCCACTCACCATCGATCGCGATGCGCTGTTTGAAGCCATTGGCGTCATTGGCGAAGTAATGGATGAAAGACTCAAATGAACACCGATGCGGACCGGAGACGGGACCAGTGGATGGTGGTGGGCCTGCTGTCCGCCGGGCTGGCTGTCGATTACCTCACGCGCATCGGAATCTATTCCGTGTTCCCGCTGCTGCGCAAGGAACTCATCGCCAGCGACGTGGTGCTGGGGCTGGTAGCTTCCTCTTTCCCCTGGACGTACGGCGCCCTGTCTCCGGTAGCTGGGTACTTCGGCGACCGCCTCTCGCGGCGCAGCGTGATCCTGTGGAGCCTCATCGGCTGGAGCATCGCCACCGCGCTCTGCGGCACGGCGCGGACGGCCTGGGAACTAGTGGCATGGCGCGTTCTGCTGGCCGTGGCGCAGGTTGCCTACATGCCCACGGCACAAGCCTTCATCGCCGATGTCCATGGACCGGAGACGCGGGCAAAAGCATCCGGGCTTTTTCAGGCCGGCTCCTATGTCGGCATCTTTCTGGCCGGGCTGCCGGCCGCCGCCGTAGCGACGCAGTTCGGCTGGCGCATGATGCTGGTTTTTTCGGGGTTGGTGGGATTGGCGCTGGCCGTGGTGATGTGGCGTTTCCTCCCAGACCCGCAACGAGGGGAAACGCAACCCGCCGCGCCGCCCGTCACCATCCGTGAAGCGCTGGCTTTGCTGCGGATTCCCTCGCTGCTTCTGATTGCCGTCGCATTCGCTCTGGCAGGAATCGCGTTCTGGGTTCTGTTCACTTACCTGGCGCTATTCGTCTATGAACTTTACGGCGTGAACCTGGAAACCGCCGCCTTCCAAGCCACTTTCTATATGCAGGCTTCGGCGATGCTGCTGATGCCCGCGTTCGGCGCGCTGTCCGATGCGTGGACGCGGCGCGACGCGCGAAACCGATTCCTCGCTTGCGCGCTCGCCAGCCTGGTGGCTATTCCGGCGCTGCTGGCGGTTGGGGGCGGCAATCATCCCGTTATTCTGATCGCGGGATTAATAGCGTTCGGTCTGGCGATGGCGGGGACGGACGCCAGTTGGCTGCCGATGCTCTGCTACGTCACCGAGCCAAGGCAGCGCGCCACCGCCTACGGCATTCTGAACGCATGCGCGACGCTGGCGGGCGGGACGGCGGCAATGGCCACCGCTCTGGCGATGAAACAGGTTGGGTTGGGTGCCGTGATCACGTCGATGGCTGGTCTGTTCCTGCTGCTATCGGTGTTGATTCTGGTGGCCGGGTACGTTTTCCTGAAGCGCGACGCCGTGCCTCAGGAATGAACGCGCTCAGCCGTTACCGAGGTATTTCTTCAGATCCGGATTGAGTTGTTCTTTGGCGTCCGGCTTGTCCAGATCGTCTTTCACAATCAGGCACGGAGCGAGGTTGTTAATTTTATGCGGAGTCGATCCGCCCGTTGCGCAGATCTTCGAGAGCAGCACAAAGTCGGGGGTCAGGCCGCTTTTGCTTCGGCGCGAAATTGCGGATACCACCGACGGAATACGCTCTTCAATTCGTTGTTCAAGACCTTGGTGCGGGTTTGCAGCAACAGGTGTGCGCCGCGCAGGCTCCAGTGCATCTGTTGCTTCTTGACGAAGCGACGGCTCACCACCTGGTTGATCGTGGACTCCACGAACGCCGTACTGATTCTGTCTCCTTGCCGGTAGCGCTCCC
>Ga0163144_10024524_pt1 | contig 11830 bp, 5 predicted proteins | sample OliLak19BULKMAT1_FD_123175 | JGI IMG/M metagenome (GOLD analysis project Ga0163144, IMG submission 123175) | Freshwater microbial mat bacterial communities from Lake Vanda, McMurdo Dry Valleys, Antarctica - Oligotrophic Lake LV.19.BULKMAT1 | ecosystem: Environmental > Aquatic > Freshwater > Lake... | reverse complement strand
TATCTCGCGACGCAATGCTGATGCGTGTGGTGACTGCATTTAATCGGTCGAAAAGAAAGATGTCGTCAAAATCTTCGTCATCGCTCACGGCGAGATTTTTCGCTTTGGATGTGTAAGCAACGTAACGCCCTGCTGCACTCATGGATGGCTGACGACTATCTCCATTGGGTTCGGCGCCCATGATTCCGCGGGAAATTCTTTGTACAACCTGAGATGATCGGTCGAACACAAAAACATCTTGTTTTGCATTGCGGTCGCCGACTACTAGATTGGTCGCCGTCGACGAGAAAGCCACTAAATTGCCCTCCGTTGACATAGAAACAGACTCGTTCGAACGGGGCAATTCTTCAATGGTTGGTTGTGAAAGCTGAAACGAGTTGGGAACGTCAAAAACAAACTGGTAGATGTTGTTTCGCAAACTCGGAAACAGAAAGCGGCCGAGTTCATCTGTGCTTGGAGTTGCTGGGTCGTCAACGCCAGACGTGGCTTGAGTAACCAACAGACCACCCTGAACGAACGCTCGAACGTTCACACCTACAACCCCTAGCTCATTAAAGTCTTGCTGTTGGTTGGCGTTAAGGTCGTAGTAGAAAGAACCTTCAAACGCACCATTGATCGCCTCGACCGCGCCAACATCTGGATTCGTCCCTCTTGATTGACCACGCTGGTCTACCGTCAGTGAACTATTACCATTATCAATTGCCGGATTGCCCAGAAACAACTCGTGGACTGGCGGTTCATTTGCAATTGCGACCAGCGGGGAGACTAGCGTCACTCCGAATCGCTCGGGACCGACCACAAACGTTTTTGAAACTTGGTCGCCCAATGGATTTGGATTGCGAACGGCCAGTAGCGAATCGTTCAATGTCACACGCCCGGAAACGATTGGTCGATCGATCACACGATCATCGAAAACAGTTACCTGACTGGCAAATATCGCAGCCGCATCTGCCGGCGCGGAACGTAGAAATGTTTCATTGAGCTGTCGATCATGCACATACTCGCCAGTTCCCACGATTGGGTTCAATGGATCGAGGTTGGTGGCGTCTGAAAAAAAGTAAATGAAATTTCCGTCGTCGCTGACCGAAGGTAAGAAACTCGATCGATTGGCTTCTGTTTGATCGGTTGCCAAACTGACCCGTTCCACCAGCCCATCGTCAACGCCGAAAACAAAAACATCGTCGACATTGTTCGTGTCGTCGTCGACGATGTTCCTTCCACTACTCGAGAATGCAACGGTTTTGCCATCACCGCTAATGGCAGCCGCAGTGATGGTAAAGAACGGATTGTCGCTGGCAATGATCCGTTGTGTCACGCCTGAGATGACATCCCGAGTAAACAAGTCAATCTGGTCATTGAAGTCGGTTGCGACGAGATTGGATGCTCGTGATGTAAACACGATTCGTGTCGCATCATTGCTGATCGCCATTAGAATTGTATCTGCGTCTGCCTGGTCGCCTGAGTCGTTAACGCTGACTCTTGTTGTTGTTCCTAGTAAGCGATCGCGGACAAAAATATCTTGGGCAACGTTGGTATCGTTTGGCACCAAATTGGATGCCTGCGATTCAAAGACCACAAATCGCCCATCAGAACTGATGAGTGGGATATGAGACGGATTACTTGGACCATCCGCGATTTCTCCAGAGTTGTTAACACTGACGAGTTCGAATTGGTTTAGAGACGAATCCGAGACGTAAACATCGCTGAAACCGTTGATGTCTTCCGGTACCAAACTGTTTATAACTCCACCGATCACCTGAAAGCGATTGTCGCTGCTTCGGGATTTACTTGCTGGTGGCGGTGGTACCGGGCGTATGATGCCTTGCAACTCAGCAAAGATCGCTCCTTCACCACCCGTGTTAGCCGAGAAAGTGGAATTTGCAGTAAAAACAGTCGCGGAAGATATCGAGTGCAGCCCGCCGCCCACCTGATTACTGAGCGTGCTACTGACGATGGTTCCCCTTGCATCGCCTCTCAAAAATACGCCAGCGCCAATGTCTGATTGGTTGTTGTCGACCCAGACCCGATCAAGAATTAGGTTGCCCTCCCAAGCTGCCACGCCACCACCGCCGAGTCGATCATCCAAATCGGCAGTCCCAATAGGCAGAACTTTATTGTTGCGAATAATCGTATCGATAGCCAAGACGTTGCCTTGTGACAGAATGCCACCGCCTCCTTGGCCGCTAGGCGCGATTCCTCCAGTAATTGTCAGCCGATTTACAATGAGTGAAGCGCCTGGATGAACCTTAAAGACTCGATCAACCCCGCCCGCGTCAATGATTGATTCATCGTTTTGATCTCCAAAAATGATGAGACTGCCGAAAACATCGAGATCGCCCGTGTCTTCACCTGACCACCTGGCGGCATCAGCGCTTGCCAATGCGCCTTTGATCAAATCAGGAGCTGGAAATGTCGAATTTGGGTCAACGACGGGAGGAATGCTAAGTTCGTGAATGCCCGCATTGAGGATGATGGTTGTGGGCAAAGGAGTCGTCATCGCATTGGCTGACTTTATCGCATCGCGTAACGAGCCAACGCCCGCTTCATCGACAAGCGAATCAACGTAAATGAATGTTGGATCAAGAATGCGAACAGAAAACGACCCTGTGGGCTCCGACCGTATTCCTCGTCCACCAATCGACTTAACCTCATCTGCCACGGAAGCAATGAGATATCCACCAAAGTCCAGTGGATCCCATTGACCACCCGGGGCAGAGACTAAGTAGGACGCCTCGATCCGTCTTCCATTATCAAATACATTAATTGCTTTCAGTGTTGCGAGTACGCTAATTTCCGGTCCCCATTGACGCGTGACCTGGAAATCACCGTCACCAATTGTGCTTTGATTGATGCCGTTTCGGTGAGAAAATTCCACTCTGAATTCTGTATTCGTACCACCCGCAGTCGTTACATCTTGCTTCGAAACAAGTGTTGCCACAGGAGCGAACACGTCGATGTCGATCGCCGCCGCAGCATCCAGCCGCCCACCACTGACGACGCGACTGTTAAGGGCGATTGGTTTGGTAACACTGGTCAACACCGCTGCCCGAACTTCGTTGACCGTGGCTTCGGGCAACGCAGCCCAGATCAACGCCGCTGTGCCGGCAACATGCGGCGTTGCCATGCTGGTACCGTTCCGTGTGCCGTAGCCACCGCCAAGTTCGGTGCTGCGAATGCCGGTCCCAGGGGCAGCTAAGTCGACGGAAGTGACCCCAAAATTTGAGAAAGTGGCAAGGGAATCGTTAAAGGTACTGGCGGCAACGGCGATCACGCTCGGTGAGTCATAGCTGGCTGGATAGAATGGTGTGCGATCATTGTCGACACCTTGGCCCAGGAAATTGCCGTTGCCGGAAGCGGCGACGAACAGAATGCCCGCCTCACCACTTTCGTTGATCGCGGTTTCCAGCGAGCTTTCAAATCCACCGGGTTGTCCCCAACTGTTGTTAAGTACGCGCACGTTTGCACCCTCAACTACGCGACCTGAAGTATCCACACGGTATTGCTCTCGCATCTTGCGGGCGTAGTTCACGGCTTGAATAGCCGAACCTGTGTCTCCTTGGAGGTTGTTGTCCAAAATTCGCAGCGACATCAGCGAAGTGGTCCAGTTGATCCCGGTCACGCCCGTGCCATTGCCACCGATTGCACCGATGGTGCCCGAGACGTGAGTTCCGTGGCCGTGACCATCGACTGGATTGTTTCGGACCCCGTCGCCGCGAAAGTTGACTCCGAAGAAGTCATCCGTTTCGCCATTGCCATCGGTGTCGCGTCCATCCGCCCACAACGGATCTGCGAGAATATCGAGTCCATCTATATAGCCGTTGCTATTGAAATCCTTCACAAATTCGGCATTGGGATTGACTCCGGTGCCGATGCTCAATGCGAACGGTGCTGTCGCTGCGCGAGTGATGTTGTTGAGGTCATAAAATGTGATCAGTCCATCTAAGTCAATATCCTTAAGCTTGTTGCCCACGTTATCCAAAAAACGCGCCGGTATCTCGCCTTGATTGAACCAAATGTTGAGATACAAGTCACGATGAGCCAAGTCGATGCCAGTGTCGAGCACGCCGACGACCGTTGTGAGACTACCGATTGTTTCATCCCAGGCTTCGAGCAAACCAATGGTGGTCAGGCTCGGCATCGCGTTGCGAACGAAGTCGGTATCGTTGGGAGTTTTTTCTTCGCCAGTGATAAGTTGATTGAGACTGTAGCGTTCAACGTTTGTGTTATTTGCCAAGCTCGCTTCAATGTCCAATCGCGACGCCCCTTGGCCACGAACAAGAATCCAGCCTTTCGCCCCGAGCCCAGAGACGACTGTGAAAGCGCTGCTGTTATCGTTCAGCAATGCGTCAACGGCATCCATGCGGTGGACCGACTGAGCGGATGTGTTAGTCAGTTGCACGATCCACTCACCGCTGGCTTGCGGCAACGGCCCGGCGACGCCAGCGGGCAGCGTTGGGTCAATGCTGGCTAGTGATGCAAGCGGTATGCGTTCGACATTGCGAAACGATTCGAACCATGTGATAGCAGCGGGTTCGACTAGATTGCTGTCGCTTGACGGAAGGCTGATGGTTCCCAGTTCCGCTGATAGCAGCGCACGACGTTCAAGCAGCTCATACCGCAGTCGAAGTTGAGTGTTGTTTTTGTTCGCGCAATTGGTACGAAGAGTACGACCCGACGATATCGCTGGAATGCGTTTGTAATGCTGCGTCATTCGAATGTCCCATTATTAAGAATACCAAAGAATGTCAGACGCATGCCAAAAACATTAATAGCAGCAAGTCACACGAATCCCGTTCAGGATTTGCTGCCGTTGATAGTACATGAAAACTTCCTGATTCGCAACGTTTTTAACATTGCTGTTTTGAAAGTTCAAAGCACGCCGACACTTATTATTCGCTCGCTAGATCACGAATCCGTTGGAGCGTTTGACTTCCAGGTTGGTTGGCTTGCATCCAATCATTGGCTTTGGAAAACCATTCGTCGGCCTTTCCGTCAGCGGTACGGCGACTGAGCAGGGCCAGGGCAAAGTAGTCACGTCCAACCCATTTGCCTTGTTCGGCGATGATCTCGTCCAGCAATCTTTGTGAACCGGTAAGGTCATTATTCAAAACTGAGGCGATTGCGTAAACCGATTTGTAACGCGAATTCTGCGCACTGGATTCCGTTGACTGCTTGATAAAGCGCAGTGCACTAACGTGATCTCGCAACTCAATGATCGGACAGGTAAGTAACGTCATGGCGAGGTCATAGCCTGCTTCCGCATGACCGGTTTCAGCGAGCTTGGTCCAGAGCACGATTGCTTCCTTGATGGCAGCAGTCCCATCTTCGGCGTTGTCCGTGGCGGCTAACGCGGCACCCTCGTGGTAGAGCAGATGCGCGAGGGCGTTTTGATAAGCAGGAACGTCAGGTCGTGTTGCAATCAAGTTGCGCAGTCCGAGCCGCGCGACTTCGAACAACAAGAACGCATTGTCAGGCTGATCGAGTCGCAGTTGAATAATCGCCGCATGACTTCGGGCTACGGCCAAGCGGTGAAAATAGTCGGGCGTTTCTGGAAACAGATCGGCCAACTCTTGATAGGTCTGCACCGCTGCCGATGCATGGACCCACGCGGCAGCAGCATCGTCACTTGCATCGAGTACGACTTGAGCAAGGGCATCTTCACACGCCGCCGACTCTTCATGAAATCGCGACACTTCGCCGTACAACGCCAACAGATCTTGCCAAAGCTCGCTTGCTTCGACGAGGTGTGATTTCGCAGCGATAGACTGGCCATGGTCCTGGTTTGCGATTCCTAGATCCGTCAGCGTCAGTGCAAGGTTCTCGGCATACCGTGGGATATCGGGCATTGCTTTCCGCAGCGAGCGATACTGGTCAATGGCAGCGAGCAACGATTCTTCTAAACGCGTTTGCAAGCCTTGAGTTCGAACCGCTGACGCGAGTGAAACGTTGGCGGACGCAATTGCATCGGCGAGGTCGGGATCGTTCGGGTAAATCGCAAGCTGCATATTCAATTGGTCGATCGCAGCGGTCAGCACACGGTCGGCATCACCGTATCGGCCGGTGGCCTCGAAGGCACGACCGAGCAGTTCGCTGCCACGGACTTCGCCCAACAATGCTTCACGCAAGAGTTTCTCAGATTGGCTGCTGGCAATATCCGTATGCAGCTTTGAGTAGATTGCAATTGATCTTTCCAGCGATGAAACCGCCGAGGCAAATTCACCTTGCCGAATTTGCAACTCACCTGTGTTGACCAGCGCAGCGGCAAGGTAGTGGAAGCCTGTCGAGTGTTCTTGGTGAGCGGACAAGAATTTTTCAAGTTCGCCAACGGAAGCTGCCAGTTCGGTCGACGCTTCGGCCAGGTTATCTTCTTGAAAGAAAGCGACTCCGCTGCGAGTTCTGGCGTTCGCTTTCTCGATCATCGCCAGTGCTTCGATCGGCTCGGTTGTCTGCAGGTCGCTCAACAAAGTGATTGCAGCGGAATAGCGGCTTCGGGCGTCGACATACTGCTGTTGAATCTGGTGAATATCACCCAGTCGAATCAAGGCGCGGGCTCGTTCGAGCTCCAGGTCGGGGTCGCGACTGCTGCTGGCGGACAACCGTTCGTAGTCCTCAGAAGCGAGTTGCAACATCCGTTTGCGGATCGACTGCGCTCCTGGATAAAACTGCAATGCTTCGCTACTTCCCACCAACCACGTATCGATCGCTGACCGCGATTCGCGATACCGTCCGATTGCCTCAGTCTTAAATTCCTTGGCTTCGTTCTTGGCGGCCAGCTCAAGTTGCCGAGATCGATTGATCAGCAGTACCGCCAGCGTTGCCAGGACGGTGAACGCCACAAAAAAAATGGCACCGGAAACGGCCCAGGTGTGATGTCGACGAATCAATCGACCGAATCGTTCGCGACGGCTCTCTACGCCTTGGTGGGCAAGCACCAGATCATCAGCGAGCCAACGCTCAACGTCGTCAACGATCTCACCCGCTGTCTGATAGCGATCAATAGGGAGCAGGTTCATCGCCTTGTAACAGATAGAAATCAGAGCGCGGGGAGCGTTGGGAGAAATTTCTTCGATTCGCCGGATGTTGCCTTTACGAACATTAAGCACGACCTCGAGGCTGGTCTGTCCGTCAATGGAACGTTCGCCCGTGAGCACATTAAACAGCGTGGCCCCGAGACTGTAGATGTCCGTAGCCGCAGTCAAGTTGTCGTTCCTGCCATTTGCTTGTTCTGGGCTCATAAATGCAGGCGTTCCCATCACGACTCCGCTCTTGTCGACCACACCGAGAGAACGGAGCGATTCGTTGTCGTTTTCCGTGGGAGGTTTCTTGGTACTGTCGCCCGTGACTTTGGCAAGTCCCCAGTCGACAACCATCGTCTCGCCGAACTTCCCCGACATGACATTGTCTGGCTTGATATCGCGGTGCAAGACGCCGTGCTCATGGGCGTAGAACATGGCGCTGCACGAATCGGTGAAGGTGCGCAGGAGGGCTTTGAAGGGACGTGAGAAATAGTCGCTCGCTAGCCGATCGAGATGAGTTTTGTAAAAGTCTGCGATCGCTTCTTGAAAGCTGGTGCCCTTAATGAATCGCATGGCGTAATAGGGACGACCATCTTCGTAACGTCCGAGGCCGTACACCGGAACGATCCCCGGATGTTCGAGCGCTCCGGTGACAACAGCTTCGGCAACAAAGCGGTCCTGGCTCGATCGGTCGCGAGAGTGTTTTGATTGAATCTCCTTGAGCGCGACCATGCGTCCAAGCTCCGCGTCCTTTGCTAAGTAGACCGCACCGAGGCCGCCCTTGGCGTGCAATTTAAACGGTTGAAACCGCGAGCCTTTTCGGTCGCTTGAGTCAACCGCAGCGGACGACTTGCTTGTCCCGCTGGAGTTGCACATGGTGCTGCGTAAACCGCTGGGCAAACCGCTGGGCAAACCGCTGGGTGATGGTGCAGGCGAGAGCAGCGTATCCTGACCCGATGCTGCGTCGAGACTCCGAAATGCTGATTGCACCGCCGAATGATGATCTGGGAAACGCGACAGGTAGTGCGTTGTCTCGATCGTTTGATTTCGTTTTCGCAGTTCCGAAAACTCAATCACAATCAATCGTTGAATTAGCGCCGCGCGGGACTGGCCGGTGAAGTGCAAAGGGATGTAGTCCTCCAGCGTCGGCAACTTCTCACCACTGGAGTCCGCTTGAAATCGTTCGCAGATTGATGCGGTCTCAGTGATGTCTTCTTGAGACTGGAGCGTACCGAAATCAGTTGAGTACGGATCGAACTCGCCTTCTGCATCAGCGACCGGTTCCAAGGTAGCATCCGACGCGGCCCGAGGATCGATGGTTTCCCCTGGGTCATGGTCCGTTGGCATCGTGGCCTCCGGAGCAGATTTACCATCGATTGTGTCCTGAATTGACGGCCAGCTTGATTCCGATCGACCGTTTTCTGAAGGGCGTTCACCATTTCCAACCGTATCGTCGGAAGAGCGGAAATTCATATTATTTCACCTGGCAGAGTTGAGTTGAATCATTGAGGCCAAAAGGCACCGGCAATCGCCTTTCGGCCAAATCAGTAGACGTGCCTCGCTGAACCACCGCAATTTGCCAGTCTCGGAGTGACTTGCCTACTGTGTCACTATCTTAGCAATGGTAGGATTGGCGTGGTGAATTGACTTGTGTGGCATGTTTTTGAAGGAAATTGCCTTGGACGCGATGAAGGCGTTTGATCGACTGGAGCGAAGTGGCAGCGGCTTTACCGTTCCATTTCTGCTGTTCTGCCTCGGGATGCTGATCACTGTGGCGGCTTGTCTGGCGATACGCGATTTGGATCAGCGAATCGAGCAGCGGCTGCGTAACGAACAAGAGCAGTCGCCGCAGGATACGATGGTCGAAGCTTCGGAGGCAGTTGTTCATGCCAACGTCTGATCCCCATAACGCCGCGATTGAGGCGTTGCGCCAAGCCGTTCAACTTGCTCCCGATAACCTCTCGCTCGTTGAGCATCTGGCGAAGTATTTAGTGACCTTGAATCGGTTTGAAGATGCGACGGTTGTGTTTCGCGAAGCACTGAAGCATCGCCCGGGACATGTGCGACTGCAAACAGGCCTTGCGGATACCTATCGGCGCGATGGCAAGCTGTCTCATGCGCTCGCGATCGTTGAAACGTTGATGGAATCTCATCGCGACGAACCGATCGTATTGTTGTTGCATGCTCGCTTGATGCACGCCAACGGCGAAGCCGCGTCGGCCAGCGCAAGTTATCGCGAAGCGGTCGAACTTGATCCCGACATCCGCGACGAAGAGCTGGAAAGTTTAATCGGATACCGGGACGCGAGCGACGAGTTCGAGCCACCTTCGCGGGAACGCATCACTGCGGAAGGTTTTGCTGGTGACGACTCTGACAACGACGAGAACCAAACGACTGTCGACGTCGAACGGCCCACGATTGGCTTCAAAGACATCGGTGGCATGGAATCGGTCAAGGAGCAAGTTCGGATCAAGCTGATCTATCCGCTTGAGCACGCTGACATGTTCGCAGCTTATGGCAAGAAAATTGGCGGCGGCGTGCTGATGTACGGGCCACCGGGTTGCGGGAAAACGCATTTAGCGCGGGCGACGGCTGGCGAAGTGCGAGCGAGTTTCGTGTCGGTCGGAATCAGCGATGTGTTGGACATGTGGGTTGGCAAGAGCGAAAAGAATCTGCATCAGATTTTTCAAACCGCGCGACGTGGAAAACCTTGCGTTTTGTTCTTTGACGAAGTCGACGCACTTGGGGCCAGTCGATCGGATATGCGGCACAGCGGCGGCAGGCAACTGATCAATCAGTTTTTGTCAGAACTCGATGGCGTCGACACAAATAACGATGGCGTGCTCTGCTTGGCCGCCACGAATGCACCGTGGCATTTGGACTCTGCGTTCCGCCGTCCAGGCCGCTTCGATCGTGTGATCTTTGTTCCTCCGCCCGATCAAGCAGCGCGAGAACAGATCGTTGAAATCCTTGTCCGTGGCAAGCCGGTGGAGTCGATCGATACAAAGAAGGTAGCCGCCAAGACAGCAGATTTTTCTGGTGCCGACTTAAAGGCGGTCGTGGACATTGCGGTGGAAAACAAGTTGCACGAAGCGATCAAGACGGGGCGCCCGCAACCGCTTCGAACAGCGGACTTGTTAGCCGCAGCGAAGACGGTCCGTCCCAGCACGAAGGAATGGTTTTCGACAGCGCGGAACCACGCGCTTTATAGTAACCAGGGCGGCGTCTATGACGACATTCTGGAATATTTGAAGACTCATCGCTGATTTCTTGGCTCACTATAAAAAACTTTGACGGCATTCATGGAACAACGTTATCAGCGAGCCTTTGTACTTTTAGGCCAACGTCGCTACGGCGACGCCGAATCGGAGTTGCGAAGGATTTTGTCGCAGTCACCGGCTGAGTCGCGGGCACACGCGCTGTTAGCGATTTGTATTTCTGAAGATGAATCGCGACAAGACGCGGCGCTTTACGAGGCTGAAGTTGCCGTTGCCACAGAACCCGATGAACCGCTCTCGCACTACGCGCTTTCTTTGGTTCAGTTGAAACGCAAAGACTATTCCGTGGCAAGCCGAGCGATCGACGAGGCGATACGACTTGATCCACTGGATGCATCTTATTGGGCCATGCGGTCGCGATGCGATTTTGCGCTCGATCGATTTCAAGCCATGCTACAGGCCGCTCGCAAGGGCCTTGAGCTTGATCCAGAAAGTATTGAGTGTCGCAATCTGCTGTCGCTCGGCCTCGAGCGAACCGGTGCTGTGAAGAGTTCGCTTGAGCAAGCGATCGAAACGCTGCGAATGGACCCCGATGACGACGACTCACACGCGATGCTCGGGTTCGCACTGTTACAGAACGGCAAGTACAAGGAAGCGCAGCTTGCATTTCGCGAAGCGCTCCGGCTGAACCCGATGAATGACTCGGCGCGCAGCGGGATGATGCAGGCAATGTCTTCGCGGAGCATCGTATTTCGAGCGGTTCACCGGTTCTATTCTTGGTTGAACCGGATGACCGCAAGGCAACAGATCGGCATTATTTTTGGCGGTTGGTTGATGATGCAAGTGCTCAGCGCCATCGGCAAAAACAACCCGCTGATTCAAACGATTTCGCTCCCGATCATACTCGCCTACGTCATGTTTGCGATCTTGACTTGGGTCGCAACGCCGCTGTTCCAAACGTTCCTGCGTTTTCATCCGTTTGGTCGGAATCTATTGCGAGGGCGCGAGATCTGGCTTTCGAACTTTGTCGCTCCCTGTCTGATGTTGTCGGTCATCGGCGGAGTCGTTGGGTTCTTACTGGTCGACCTGCTCGTCGGAATGGGCATCGCGTTGTACTGGAATTTGGCGACGGTGGTAGCGGTGTGTTGCGCCAGGACGATGAACATGCATGGAAACGCAAAGTTCGGAATCTACGCCTTGTCCGCTGCTGTGTTGCTATTACCGCTCTGGGGACTTGCCGAGTCATATCAAGCAGGTGACTATTTTTCCTTTAATCAGAAATGGCAAACGACCATGTGGTGCTTCATCGGCTTACAAGTTTTGCAAAACGTGGTTGCGGTCAGGCACAGGTAATCAGATCGCGTTCCCGGTCTTCAGGGCTTAAGCCGCCAAAAATATCTATTCGTCTCTTAAGATACTTCGAACAAACATTTCAATGTGAAACGAATTGGCTTAGGATTTCGACAAAAATAGAGGCTCAACGACAAATGATGTGCGCGAGCTTAAATTGGTTCATCCGATGAGTTCAAACTTTGATAGATGAATCGCGTAGATCTTCAGCTTGAAGTAAACGAGATCGCGAAAACTGTACGCTTG